>Ga0265293_10008582_pt1 | contig 15072 bp, 19 predicted proteins | sample Munlanlewell138R_FD_192505 | JGI IMG/M metagenome (GOLD analysis project Ga0265293, IMG submission 192505) | Leachate microbial communities from a municipal landfill in Southern Ontario, Canada - Leachate well 138R | ecosystem: Engineered > Solid waste > Landfill > Unclassified | place: Canada...
TGAAAAAAGACGGACATTACACACCAGTATTAATCGAGTGGGAAACAGGTAAACCTTTTGCAATTAGAGAAAGGGATTTAACCAAAACCAAATGAGTAAATATTCCCACTGGAAAAGCTTTGAGCGCGAAATAACACGTAGAATGAAGGCTCTAGGCTTTGACGCAAAACGCAATTGGAGCGATCAATTTTCGGCGCATGATCCGGTAGATGTGTTTGCCCCGCCATATATGATCCAGTGTAAAGCTGGTAAAGCCCCTAACTTGGTTAAAGCATGGGATGAGGCAAGCCAGAATAAAAACGGTATACCCATTGGTATTGCACGTTGGAAGGGTACTAAAAAAACACTTGTGGCTATGGATATGGCAACCTTTGAAAGGCTGGTGGGAGAGTGAAAGCCATTAAAAGCGAAGTACAAATACGAGGAATAAGGGCGCTGGCGGACCGTGGCATAAGTTTTATTTGTCACTCGCCAGAGTTGACTGCTAGTGAGAAGGCTTTGTTTTTTGATTTACAAAACGAGGTGTGCGATATTTTGATTGTTCCCAAAGATGCACCAAATGCACCAGAAGTTAAAATATCAGGCGAGCTTGAAAACAAAAGCCAAGGCACAAGAATCAGAAATGTGCTATATGTGTATTGGAAGCAAAATAAACCAACGGATGAATTTGAAGATTTTTACAAACAGCAAACAGAAAAGTTTATTGAATTTTGGAAGGATAAGCTGGAATGAGTAAAAAAACTAAACCGCAAAAAAAAGAAATGAAGCTGCCTGTTAAGGTGGCTACGGCTAAGGCGTTAAAACAATTAGATTATAAATTAGAAGAAATTGCCGACATGCTGGGAATATCTTACAAAACAGCCTGGAGATATACAAACAAAGAAACCCCAGAAACATGGGAAAAATTTGTCCAGGATGTAAAGGTGCTTATAGATCAAAAGGAGTTAAATTTATCAGCCAAGACGCTTTCACAACTAGAACATAAGATACCACAAGCTGAGTTTAAAGAGCTTGCTGATTGGTATATAAAGCTAAAGGATTCAAGGAAGGGTCGTGTGGATACTGCCGTGCAGATAAATTTTAATAAAGTTGTAGAAAATGAACGAAAAGAATTCGGGATATAAAAAGTTTATAGAGGGTAGGCTTAAACTTGTCAACAAGGAAAGCGAGATTGCACCCTTCATATTAAATGATATACAGAATAAATATTTACTTGATGACGCTACAGGGCGAGATGTAATTTTGAAGGCAAGACAGCAAGGATTTTCTAGCCTTATCCTTGCACTTTTTACGGCAGACTTTTTGCTTAAAGAAAACCAAAGAAACGTGATCGTGGCTGATATATCAGATAATGCAACGGAACTGCTTGATCGGGTTAAGTTTTATATTAAAAGTTATGAGGATGTGGTTGGTACGCCGGTGCCGCTAAAATATAATAGCAAGTATGAGCTTTTTAACGAGGCGACTAATTCACGCTACACCATAGGAACAGCAGACAATACGGATTTTGGAAGAAGTAAAACCATTACAAACCTTCATTTTTCGGAGGCGGCATTTTATCTTCATTTTGACAAGTTAATTGCGGGCGCAATGCAAGCCGTTGTGCCTGTGGGTAGAGTTATTATTGAAACTACAGCTAATGGTTATGGTTACTTTAAAACCTTTTGGGATGAGTGCAAGCTTGGTGAGCGTAATTTCAAGCCCTTGTTTTATAAAGCAAGTGATTTTTATCCCAAAGAATTTTTGGAAGAAAAGAAAAAAGAATTACGTGAGATGTTCCCTCAAGAGTATCCAGAAACAGACACAGAGGCTTTTTTATCATCCGGTGAAATGTTTTTTAGCGCAGACGCACTAAAGTGGTATTTAGACAATGCAAGAGAGGATTATGTGGCGCAAGTATAGGGATTTTCAACCAGGTGAATTCATATTGGTGGCAGCTGATACTTCAAGCGGGCTTGGGGATTATTCAGCAGCACAATTTTTATCAAAAACAAACCTTGACGTACCGCTTGTGTATCACAGTAAAACCATAGCAACAGAGATGACCAATGCGCTTTATCCGGTCCTTGAAAAAATTAATGATATTACAGGTAAAAGACCCGTCGTTGCATATGAAAGAAATGCTGGTGGTACATTTGAAATGGACAGGCTAGCTTCAATGAACCGGTTGGGGAAGTTTGAACTTTTTAAAATGCCAACCGTGGGACGTGAGAATCCGCCAGAGTCGGTACAATATGGATGGAACACAAATACAGCTACACGCCCAGCAATGCTATCACAGCTTAAAGAGGCAATAGATAATATGGTTTTAACCATATATGATAAACCCACGATTGAAGAGTTGTATTCATTTGTGGTGGTAAGAACCACCGCCTCGGTTAAAGCCCAAGCGGAATCTGGAACGCATGACGATCTTGTAATGAGCCTTGCTATTGTTTGGCAACTTTATCAACAAGCAAACGAGCCATTAGGAGAGAAAGGAGGTTACCTGTCCTATGTCCAAAAGACAAAAAACATCCAAGACCAAGACCTCGGAATATAATTATTTAGAGGAAGCAAAGCACAATAAAGACCTTGCTCAACAATGGCTAGAAACGGTATTTCCTGAAATGTCACAGTTTATGGATATGCTTGAAAAATTTAATATCGATATGGATGATGTTGTTGATATGGTATATAACTTACGCGCAGTAAAAAGACATGGATATGGAAATGTGCAAATATCAGTGTTTAACGGAAGGCTTACCAAGATTGAGAGCGTATTGAGAACAATTAAAGAAACTGAAATTAGTAAGACTTTACCAAAAGTGCGGGTATGATATAATGCATTAAGGCAAGAAAAGAACTTTCGGCCGTCCTATTTTTGGACGGTCTTTTTTTGTGGTAAAAAATGGCAAAAGCAAAGAAAAATAAAAAAGAAAAAACTCAAGATTATAGTGCCCTCTTAAAAAGAGTACGCACAGCTTTTGACGAAGCAAAATCGGAGCAAAACCAGCGGGTTACTCACAAAACACAGGGCTTTGATGAGTATGACAATTTATATAGAAGCCATATAGATTCCAGTAAATGGCCTTTTAACACAAAAATTTTCATTCCTCTGGCATTTAAGTCTATTTACGGCAAGGATACACGCCTTATTACCGGAAAAGTTAAGGGAAAATTGGTTGAGGGGCAATATGGCAACCCTCTGGGGGCACGAATAGGTACGGAGCTTTTGAGCAGCCAGTATGATGAGCACGATGAGTATTTTGAAGAACCTTTGATTGCCAAGTTTTTTAGATTATCTCAAAACGCCAGGAAATATGGAGCGGGATTTGGGCTTGTGGCCTGGCGCAAAGAGGTCAAAAACGGAAAAATAGTGTTTGATGGGCCTATTTTTGAAACCCTAGACAATAGAAAATGTTACACGCAGCCTGGGGCGGTATCTATTAGTGATTCAGATTATTTTCACCTTGAGCGCGAAATTACTTTAGAGGAGCTAGAAACCATAAATGAAGTAAGTGAGGCCAATAGCGGTAAGCCAGCATATATGGGTTTGGACAAGCTTCGAGGTATTAAGCAAAATACAGTAACAGACAATTACGATTCAAGAAACGCCACGCTTCGTGGGTTAGATAACAAAAGAAGCGGTTCAGGCAAGCAAACACCGTTTAGGGTTGTTACTACATACATGAGAGACAAATGGATTACGTGGCTTCCTGATGTGGGAGGAGATGATGAGGCGGGGCTTGGTTTAGTTATCCGTGTAACTAAAAACCCATATAAACATGGACTTTTACCGATTGTAAGGCTTGTCTATATTCCAATTGATGATGACATATACGGTGTTAGCGAGCTTGAGCCAGGAAGAAGTAGCCAAAAAGCAATAAACGCTCTTACCTCCGGCTTTATTGAGGCGGTAAGCACAGAGCTTTACCCGATTATGAAAGCCCACCCCACCAATGTTGATTGGAAAACAATTGAGTTTAAACCTAGAGCCGCCTGGATTATGAATAATCCACAAACCGACATGGTAAGGCTTGAGGGAGCAATTACATTTACCAGAAACTTTGTAGAGGCATATAAACTACTCAATACCACGTTTAATGAGTCTATGGGCGACACAGCAGCAGATTCAAGCAATTTAGCGGCATTGGCTACAAATAAAACCGCCACAGAAATAAAAGATTTGGCTCTTCAGCGCGGATCGCGCGACAACTTAAACAAGATATTTCTATCAGCAGCAATTCAAAAGGTTTATTCATTGTGGTGGAGTATGGATCAGCAGTTTCTGACAGACAAAAAGGTAATTAGAGTAGCGGGGCGTGACGCAATTGAGCACTTCATTGAAGAAGGGTTAAACGGGTGGGAATTAACCAGCGACGGCTATGGTTATATTGAAACTATTATGAACGAGTTGACGGAACAGGGTTACGAAGTGTCTTTTGAAGAGGTTTATGAGTTATTGCGTGAATCCGGTGCGCTTGATGAGTATGCAAAGCCATTATATCCAGTTAATATGGCCGGTGAGGTGTTACCAAAGCTTAATTTAAATGACGATGAAAAAACAGGCTTTTTAAGTGTAGACAGAAAAGACTTAACTGGTCAATATCGCTTTGTAGTTGATCTTAATACCCTGGGTGTACCAAATGAGCAAGATGAGGTGCAGGCGATGGCAACCTTTTTTGCAATGGCAGAGAAAAACAAACAGGATTTGCAAACGCAGGGATATCGGCTTAAATCCAAAGAAAGCCTTGAGCTTATGGCAGACAAGTTGAAGATTAAAAATGCAGACCAATTATTTGAAGCTATTGAGCCAGAAGAACTGGCTGCACAACAGGGCATGGGAATGCCACAAATGCCTGGTGTGCAAGGTCCACAACCAATGCAACAACAAGCAACACCGAATCAATTTTTAGGGGGTGTAGGTAATGTCCAGCAAACAATCTGAAAAAAATACAGAAGAGCGTTATTTAGCTGAAATAAGGGGGTTTTTTAACTCCGATGCCTGGCGTGAATACGCCTTACCCTTAATAAATCAATCAGTACAAGGGGAACTTCCCAAGCCCAGTGAAAAAGGATGGCAAGAGCGTTATGTTTATGCTCACGCACTGGCTAGTTGTCTATCTATGCTTATAAACACATTAAGCAATTTAAGCAATAAAAAAGAATATCAAAAAGCGGTAGATAAGTTTTTGAAGGGAGCTATTGATGAAGCGTGAGGATGTAAAAAGCGTAGACGAAGCTTTTAATAAGTCAAGAGAGGGTAAAGAAGCGGTGTTAAGGCTAAATAGTGATGTTTTATACAATACCGTTGGTTGTAACCATGAGTTTATACAAAAGACAGCAACAAGTGTTGAGTGTAGAAAATGCGGTCTTGGACTTTTAGGTGTAACAGTTGAAGAGTTGGCTAAAAAGAAGGTAAAAAGCCAATTATGATATAATACGTTAAGTCACCTACTAAAGAACTTAGAGGCGACGGTTACAGTTCACGATAATTCGTGGGTTGCGCCGTCGCCTTTTTTAGTGGGCAAAGACGCTAGGACGCCGCTAGTATCGGGCAGAGAGAGGGGGTGTATATACCTTTCTTAAAAATATGGACGAAAACCAAAAGGGAGTAGAGGAGAATGTCCAACCCTCAGCAGAACAACCCGCTGCAGAAGTTGAAGGATCTGAAAATGAAGCTTCGCAAGAGCCGAAACAGCAAGACCAGACACAGGACACACAGGAAAAACCTGTAGACGTTTCGGGAGACGAATTTCCTGAGGAACCGGAAAAGCAGAAGCAGGCATTCTATGCTATGCGCAAAAAAATAGAGGAGTTAGAAGGACGCGCCGAAGAGCAAGATGAGGACATTGATTTTCTCAATATTGCAAGAGGTGTCACTGAAACTCAAATCCCAAGCGGATATATAGCGCAGACACAGCAAGGACAGTTTGATGAATCTGATCCGGCAACTCAAGCTTTTTTGCAAGAGGTGCAACAGGCGAGATATGAAGCACAGGCCGCAAGACGGGAGGCACTGGCCGCCAAAGCACAACAGGAAGATTTAGAAGCTTGGTCGAAATATCCGGCACTCAATCCTAAATCGACCAACCGTGACAAAGGCTTTATCGCAGATGTACAAGCGCAGTATGTTTTAGAGCGAAACAGAGCCATTGCTACGGGCAAGAATTTACCAAGATTGGTAGATATTGCAGACAAAGTGCAAAAAAGATACGACGAAATTCGTACACAAGCCAAGGAACAGGGTGCAACTGAAGAGCGAGCTACCCAAGCTCAGAAGGAAGCAGCCACCATTGAGTCAAGGGGAACAACGGTGGGCACTATGAATGTAGAGCCTGACCGCGTAGAGGAGCTAAGAGCTAGGGCAAGGCGCGGCGATGAGGACGCTTTAACCGAGCTTAACAAACTTACAGACCCCTTTATCTCAAACTGGGAAGAATAATCCGTCGCTGGGAGGTGATTATTAATGGCACAATTAGCAGGAGTACACCAGACTTATATGGATACCACCCGAAGGGAGGATCTTTTGGACAGAATAGCTGACATCAGCCCTGACCAGAATTATCTTTCCACTGTTTTGGGTAATGTTCCTGTGAGTCAAACACTCCATGAGTGGACTGAATACTATCAGTCACGACCAACTTCAAACAGCACGTCAGTAGAAGGAGATGACAACACTTTTTCTGACTTGAGCGTTCCAACAAAGAAAAACAATATCGCCCAGATCATTAAAGAGGTCTTTGCGGTCTCTGAAACTGATGTTGTGGTAAATAAAGTTTCTCCTAAAGACGCTTATGCTCGTGAAATGGGTTGGGCTATGCGACGTTGGAAAAACAAACTTGAGTACGCGATCCTTCGCGGCACAAAAGCTTCTGGATCATCCGGCGTGGCTCGTGAGATGGATGGTATTAGAAACATAGTGGCAACTGATGGGCGCTATACAGCGCGCACCTCTGCCTCTTCTTTCTCTGAGCAGGAGTTTCGCGACATTATGACCGAATCTTGGAACCAGACAGACGAGTTCTTAGTTGATCTTGTTTTAATGACTGGACGCAGGAAAGGTGATGTTGCCGCATTCTTTACAACTTCTAGCCCAAGAACAATCCCAGCCGACGACAAACGGTTAGTGCAAGCTTTGGATGTTATTGAATCCGACTATGGAACCATGGTTGAGGTTCGTGCACACAAAGATATGCCAACAGACGGAAACGGAGGCGAGGTTCTGGGTATTAGAAAGAACCTTTGTAAGATTGGTTACTTGAGGCGACCAAAGCACGTACCTAATGGTGTGACAGGCGATAGCCAAAAAGGTCACATTGTGGGTGAGGCTACGGTACAAGTTGATACTGCACGCGGAATGGTACTACGCTCTTACGCAGCAACGGAGTAAGTAAATTAGTACAAATGGGGGTTAAGGTAGCTAATTGGGCCAACCCCTACCCCCTGGGGTTGGCCCGCATAATTTGAAACAATGGACGATCAATTAGTAGCAGTAAGACCAGATGGTAAGGTTTATCCAGCATGGGCATATGAGGCCGTGGAAAAACTACTTCAAAAGATACGTGGCAAAAACATGTGGGAAGTAGTTAGTTTTTTAGTAGAGATTTATGAAAAACGTGATCCCGAGGGTACTAAAAAACGGCAAGAAGCCATGGCTCAAAGAAGAAAAAATCTTAAAAACCGTTGGGGAGCAAACAAGCGTAAAGACATGCGCCACCTTGTATCAATTCCAGCAGACCTTAAAGATTTAATGTCATTTTTTTTAACAGACTTTGATAATGTGGATTTTTGGAGGCAATTTGCAAAACGCTATCCTCAATATAGTGTGCCGGAAAGGGAAAACATATGAGCAAACTTGCGCTCAATATGATTGTTAAAGATGATACGGAAAAAGAGCTTTTAGTTCGTTGTTTAAATTCAATAGCTAAATACGTTGACGGTATATTTGTAACCACTACCAACAAGCCTGACACTCAAATTAAAAAAATAATTAAAAACTATGGAGGAGTTACTAGTTTTTATAAATGGGACAAAAGCTTTGAGAAGGCAAGAAACTACGCTTTAAAACAAGTACCTGAGGAGTATGATTACATTGTCTGGTGTGACACGGATGATATATGGCAAAACGCTGAGCTTCTACCTGAAATGGTTAAGGTGATGGATGCGCAAAAACTTACTTCAATATTTTTTGACTACAACTATCAAATTAACCCACAAACCGGAAAGGTTGAGATTGTTCATCCTAGAGAACGTATAGTTAGACGCGGATATTATGAATGGAAAGGGCACCTTCACGAAACGTTAATTCCAACTAGAGAAGCAAACAATGGCTATTTTAAAGACGTTAAGGTAAATCATTTTCCACCCAAGGAGTCATTTGAGCGCAACAATACCAGAAATCTTGAGATACTTGAGGAAACTTACAAAAACGAGGGTGACAAGCACGACCCACGAACTGAATACTACCTAGCTCGTAACTATTTTGATGTAGAGGATTACGACAAAGCATACAAGATTTTTAAAGATTATTTAAAGCACTCTGGTTGGGATGAGGAGCGTTGTTTAGCCCGTAACTATATGGGGCTTATTAAGTTGTTTGAGGGTGACACAAAAGGTGCAGAGGAAGAATTTTTAAGGGCACTGGGTGAGTTTAAGCGTATTAGAACTGTTTATATCAACCTCGCCTACGCTCTAGCCTTGCAGGAAAAGTATGATGATGCTGAGGTGTATGCGCGCATATTTGTACAAATGCCTGAGCACAAAAGCGGAATTGTCCAAGTACCTATAGATGACGAGATTCATTACTTTGAAACGATGTATATGATTGCTATGGGAAGAAAAAAGACCAAGCTTGCAATTGAGGCTTTGGAGGAGCTTGTGAAGATTGTACCGCAAAGCGAGGAGTTCAAAACCAAACTTATGGGGGCAAAAAGGCTGGAGGAGCTTATAGAGGCAACCCGTGCAGTTGAAACGTTGCAAAAGGAACTTCTCAAAACAAATGAACTTGAAAAGATTAGCACCCTACTTAATGCTCTGCCTTCTTCAATTGAAGGCAATGCTTATGTTGAGCAAATAAGACAAAAGTTTAACCCACCCAAAAACTGGAATGATAAATCTATTGTTATCTGGGCAGGGCGTAGCTTTGAGGAGTGGTCGCCTGATAGCCTTAAGACCGGTCTTGGGGGAAGCGAAACGGCAATTGTGCAATTGGCCAAGAATTGGAGGGCAATGGGTTACAACGTTACCGTATATGGAAATCCAGGGGCGATTGAGGGTGATTATGGAGGCGTTGAGTATCTTAATTTTTACAGGTTTAATAGAAACGACAACTTTAACACGCTTATTATTTGGAGAGCACCGTGGGAGCTTGATAATAAGTGGAGCGCAAAAAGGGTATTATTGGACCTTCACGACGTACCAAATCCTAAAGAATTTACACCCGAAAGGCTTAAAAACGTGGATAAGATCATGGTTAAGTCACGCTACCACAGAAATTTAATACCTCATGTACCAGATGAGAAGATTGAAATTATCACAAACGGAGTTGATAAGCGTTTTATTAAGATTAAGGGGACGCGCGATCCTTATAAATTGATATATGCCTCAAGTTATGACAGGGGGCTTTTTTGGATGCTTCATTGGGGTTGGCCGATTATTAAACGTGAGATACCGGAAGCCACACTTGATATTTATTACGGTTGGAATTTATTTGACACAGTTCACAGGGGAAACCCTGAGCGTATGAAGTGGAAAGAGGAGCTGGTGCATATGATGAATCAAAAAGGGGTAACTGAACACGGCAGGATTGGGCACAAGGAGCTTCTTAAAAAGAAGGCTGAGGCTTCAATACACTACTATGCTACTGACTTTGAGGAGATTGATTGTATTTCGGTTCGTGAATCTGCTTTGGTGGGTTGCGTGCCCGTAATGACAGATTACGCAGCCCTAAAAGAAAAAGACTATGGCGTGCGTGTTAAGGGTGATCCAAATGCCCGCGAAACCCAAGAGGCGGTGGCCAATGAGATTGTAAGGCTTATTAAATCCGGTGAAGTTGAAAAGCTAAGAGCCGATTGCCAAAAGAAAGCTAAAAAGGAAACTTGGGGAGAAATAGCAAAGCAATGGGTAAAGTATCTGTAATACTTCCAACTCGAAGGCGTGTTGAAAAGCTTGATGCGAGCCTAAGGTCTTTATACGAAAAAGCACGGGGAGAGTTTGAACTTTTGGTGGGTGTAGATAATGATGATTTGGAAACGGTCAATTATCTTGTTAAAAATTATCCTGATACAAAGATACTTTTGGTTAAACGCATGGGATACTCAAGGCTTCACGAATACGTAAACAAACTTTCATACATGGCGGAGGGGGATTGGTTATTTTTGTGGAACGATGATGCTATTATGCACACCAAAGGTTGGGACAGTGAAATTGAAAAGCAAAGCGGTTTTAGTGTGTTTTGTCCTCGTTGTAATCAGTATGGATATAAGCCTTCTCACAACAATCTTTTTCCCATTGTACCAAGACAATGGATAAAACTTTTTGGTTATTTTTCTCTTAGCCCACAAAACGATTCTTTTGTTCAGCACATAAGTAACCGCGCTGAAATTGCAAAGGACATTGCAATTGAAATAGAACACAGACATTATTCGGTTACAGGTGAGGGGTTAGATGAAACAGCTTCACAAATTCAATATGAGGAGGATTTTCATGGTAAGTACGGCGGTATTTTAGATGAAAACGCAAGAATAATTAGAAATTATCTATTAAATGAGGGGGTGATTGATAAATGAAAGTCGGATTTGTGGGTTTGGGTAAGCTTGGACTTCCAGTTGCCTTATCTATTGAAAACAAAGGGCATGAGGTTGTGGGTACGGATGTTGATCCTAACGTGGCTTTGTATGTAGAGAGAAAATCAATACCTTACAGAGAAGAGGGTACACCTGAACTTTTGCTAAACACCAAGATTAAGGTTGTACCTCTTAAAGATACAATTGCTCACTCTGAGGTTGTTTTTTGTCCGGTGCAGACACCACATTTACCAAAATATGAGGGTGTTACTAGATTGCCCGATGAAAGGGTAGATTTTGACTACACGGCACTTAAAACAGCTATTAATCAAATTGCACAGGAAACCAGCAAGCAAAATAAAGATATTGTGCTTGTAATAATAAGCACTGTACTTCCTGGTACTGTAGATAGGGAAATAAAACCTCTTTTAAATAAGCACATAAAGCTTAGCTATAATCCGTTTTTTATTGCCATGGGTACAACCAGAAAAGACTTTGAGGAGCCAGAGTTTGTGCTTTTGGGGTGTGATGATGAAGAGGCAACGCAAAAGATCAAAAGCCTTTATAAGACAATACATGACAGGCCGATTTATGAAACAAGTATTGCACACGCTGAGGCTATTAAGGTTTTATATAATACCTATATTTCGGGCAAAATATCATTTGCTAACACAATTGGCATGGTAGCTGAGGAGATGGGCCTTGATGCAGATGAAATAGTAGAGGGTTTATTTTTAGCAAACGAAAGGCTTATATCTACTAAGTACATGCGAGCGGGTATGGGTGATGGTGGTGGTTGTCATCCCAGGGATAATATCGCTCTTTCGTGGTTAAGCCGTAAACTTAAGCTTCCTTTTGACTGGTTTGAAAATATTATGATGCAAAGGGAAAAGCACACAGAGTGGCTTGCGGACAAGTTGGAGGCATGGGTAAATGAAACAAGACTACCGGTTGTAATGTGTGGTACAGCCTTTAAAAGGGGTACAAACCTTGAAATTGGCAGTCCAGCTATTCTTTTGACAAATATTTTGAAAGAACGGGGTATTGAGTGTCAGATGTATGATCCGCATGTGCGCCCTGATGTCCAGCCTATTTTTAAGCCTTCAGTGTTTTTTATTGGTGTGAACCATGAGAATTTTGAGGCGATGATATTTCCGGAAGGTAGTGTCGTTATTGATCCTTGGGGAATTGTAAAAGAGCAAGCCAATGTTCAGCTTGTAAGAATTGGTAGAAAATGAAAGTAGGAATAATAACACCAGCATACAACGAGGAGCGCTTTATTGGGGCTTGTATAGACCAGTTTAGGGGGTTTGAGGTGGAGCATTTGGTGCTTGTAAGTAAAAAGCCGTGGGCCGGTGAGGCTTTGACTCCTGATGGAACCGAGCGGATAGCAAGACAAAAAGGGGCAACTGTTATGGTTGATAATTTTCCACCGGATGAGGGACAGCGACACGTTGGGCTTGAGTATTTTGAGAAAAAAGGGTTTGACTGGTGCCTTATTGTTGATGCTGATGAGTTTTATACAAAGGTAGATATTGAAAAAATACTTAAGTATTTGAAAAAAGCAGACAAAGATGTTTACAAAAGCGAGCGTATGTATGTGTATTTTAAAGATCCAGACTATATAGCCTTACGTTATGACGGCCACCACGGTCCGCCGGTTATTGCTATGCGACCCCACGTGCGTTTTAGACACATTAGAGATATTGACTATCCTGATTATTTTATACCCGAAACTACGCTTTACCATTTAAGTTATATACGCACAAATGAGGAGCTACTTAAAAAGATTGGCTCATGGGGACATAGCCATGAGATTACCCCAGGGTGGTATGAGAATGTATGGCTTAAGTGGACTCCTGAGATGATGAACTTCCACCCGACTGAGCCTAATATTTTTTATAAAAGTGTGGTTGAGGTGTTGCCGTATGAAATTCGCAGACGACTTAAATTCTGACCAGTATATACCACCACTAATGGCGGTTATTAAAAAACTAAAACCTAAAACAGGGCTTGAAATAGGCTTTTGTTGGGGTATGAGCGCTTATGCTTATCTTGAGGCGTGTAAAGGTAATTTGTTGTCTATTGATCTGGATGATGAAAAGGATAAAGCGGATTTGTTTAAAAAAAGATATGGCGACAGGTGGAACATTTTATACGGCAGAAGCCCTTATGTGCTTAAGGGACTGGATAAGTATGATTGGGTATATGTGGACGGCGACCATTCATACGAAAGCGCATGGGCTGACCTTGAAGGAGTATTACCACTAAGTAAAAGTGTTATTGCCTGTGATGATTATGGAAATCCTTTTGGTGTAACACAGGCAGTTGATGAGTTTTGTGAGAAACATGGATTTACCATTAAACCAATTGAGGGACACAATAATGGAGCAGTTTTAATAATTAAATGAAAATAATTTATAGAATATCGCCTGTTAAAGCTAAAGACACGCCATTTACCGATGACAAGTTTACATTAGTTAAAACGTGTTTACGTTCATTTGTAGCAGGGTGGAGTGATGTTAAGCCGGATATGTATTTTATCTTGGACAATTGTCCGCCAGAGTATTTAAAAACTATAGAAAAAGAAGTCCCTTTTAATAAGGAGGTTTGGCAAGTGGGGGTACAAAGCAATCTTGGTACATACCAAATGCAGCTTGATATGGCTAGCGGATTTGATGGGCCAGTTATGCTTCAAGAGGATGATTATCTATATATGCCTAAAGTTGGGGCTAAAATAGTTTCGGCTCTTGATAAATATGATTTTGTTACACCACAGGATGAACATTACTATTACTTTGAAGAACCAAGGCATATCGGCAAGTATGAAATTAAGATTATTGCGGATCATCATTTTAGAGAAGTAAACTCAACGACACTTACATTTGCAACAAACGCCAAAACAATTAAAGAAAACAAGGGACTTATGTATGAACATGGTATAGCCGATTATCCTATGTGGCAAGACATGAGAGCCAATGGCCTAAAGATTGGCTGTCCCATCCCTTCATTCGCAGCGCATTTAGTCAAAAATATACTACCCCCCACAATAGATTGGAGTAAAACATGGCAAAAGTATCTATAAGTATGGTTATTATGACTTATACATTAACTAACGAGCTTGAGGAGATTGCATACAACAGCGCTCTTTCATACCGCGATCAAGTTGATGAGCTTATTATTACTGAGGATGGTGGAAAGTTTAGCAATAAACTTCGTGATATTTCAGATATTTATATATACGGTAAAAACAATGTGGGTTTTACTGCTAATGTAAACCGTGGTTGGCGCATATCGAGCGGTGAATATACCATGATTGTAAATTCTGATACTTATTTATCTGAGGGGAAACTAAAGGATTTGTGCGTTTCTGGGTTTGTAACCTCGCCGGTAATAGAAAACCAATACACTGAGGGGCTTGCCGGATCGTTTTTTGTAGTACCCAAAGAGGTTAGAGATGAAAGAGATTACTTAATAGAGCAGATGAAAACATACTCAAGCGATATTGAGTATTATTACAGGGTAAAAGATATCTTTAAAACGATAGAAAGCGTCAAGATTTACCATGAAATGGCAAGAACTGTAAGCGAAGCAGGGCTTGAAGGGGGCGCGGAACAAGAAAAAGACAAAAAAATATATCAAAAGTTAATAGAGAAGGGAAAAGCAGCTCATGAAAAAGCCTAAAGTTAGTATAGTTACACCATCAGTAAGGCCAGACAGGATAGCACTGGTTGATAAATCTTTGAGCAACCAGACATACAAGAATTTTGAGTGGTTGATATGTGGGCCAGAGATATTAAGAAAGAAATTTGAGGCTAGAATAAAACACAATAAGTACACATATCTCGGTAATCCGCCACTTAAAAAAGGCATGTATTGGGATCTTAATTTTTCCTACAACCGAATGTTCAAAAAAGCACGTGGTGAGCTTATCGTTTCTTTGCAGGATAGCATTTATATTCCACCTTTGGGTATAAAAAAGTTTTGGGAGGCATACGTGGACAAGGGCAAGCGTGCGCTGTTTAGTGGTGTAGGGGATCAATATGATCAGCTAGATGAATATGGCAAGCCTATTAATAAGGTTTGGGATGATCCCAGAAAAACAGATAAATATGGTTCATTTTATGAATGTTATCCAAATGATATGGAGTGGAATTGGGCGGCGTTTCCTAGGAGTGCAATTTTTGATATCGGTGGTATGGATGAAAAGCTTGATTTTTTGGGTTTTGGAGGAGATCAACTTCAAGTGTGTGAGCGATGGGGGGAAGCTGATTATAATTTTTGGCTTGACCAAACAAATGAA
>Ga0265293_10008586_pt1 | contig 15063 bp, 6 predicted proteins | sample Munlanlewell138R_FD_192505 | JGI IMG/M metagenome (GOLD analysis project Ga0265293, IMG submission 192505) | Leachate microbial communities from a municipal landfill in Southern Ontario, Canada - Leachate well 138R | ecosystem: Engineered > Solid waste > Landfill > Unclassified | place: Canada...
AGAGATTGTTAAGGAGACACATAAAAAATCAGATATAACAGAAGCCAGTGTTCTTGTTTCCGGAGGTCGTGGAATCGGTTCACCTGAATTCTTCAACGATTTAAAAGAGCTTGCTGATGTTTTAGGTGGAGACATCTCTTCATCTAGAGCTAACGTAGATGCCGGATGGGCTACAAAGGACAGACAAGTAGGTCAAACAGGAAAGACAGTCAGACCGGATTTGTACCTAGCATGCGGTATTTCAGGTGCTATACAACACGTAGCAGGTATGGAAGGTTCAGATTGTGTTATAGCCATTAACAAAAATGATACAGCTGCTATCTTTGATGTAGCGGATATCGGTATTGTAGGAGATGTTAAGGCAATTATTCCTAAGCTAACAGAAGCGATAAAGAAATATAAGGAAGCTAACGCATAATCACTGGAAAATTATTGGATGCAAAGTAGTGTCCCTGCCAAACAACGGGTGACACTATTTTTTTCTTTTCATAGAGTAGTAACCTTCTGTTCTTTTCATGGGTTGATAAAAATTAAAAAAAAATATATGATAAACATGACAAACAACAAAATTATAGGAGGCTTTTATTATGCTGTGGGACCATATCATAAAAAACGGAACGATTGTCACATCAACCGAAGAATACAGGGCTAATATCTATATAAAGGATTCAAAGATTGCTGCTATTACTTGCGAAGAACTTGAAGGTGAGGCAAGAGAAATCACAGATGCTGAAGGCAAGTATATTTTTTCTGGTTTTATTGATACCCATGTTCACTCAAGAGATAAGGGTGGAGAGCATAAAGAAGACTTCTTTCATTCAACCAGAGCGGCAGCAGCAGGCGGGATAACCATGCTATTTGAAATGCCCAATGCTATACCCGCTATATGGAATAAAGAAAATTTTAATCAACAGGTTGAAAACTTATCTAGGAAAGCTCATATTGATTTTGCATTATGGGGACTATGCCTTGGGGATTTAAACAATCACTGCTTGGGGGAATTAAGTGAAGCAGGGGCCATTGCTTTTAAATTCTTCTGGGGTTATGCCATTGATAAAAAGACTTACCAGCTCGTTTATAATTATAAGCCGGGAATGAGAGATGATGTCTTAGCGCCTTTAAGCGATGGAGAGGTTTATAAGATTTTCAGAGAGGTAGAAAAGACCGGTAAGTGTGTTGCAATTCATGCCGAAAATGCCAGCTTGATTGAAACATTATCCAATGAACCGGAGTTATTGGATGCGAATCTTGGGGAATACGAGAAACTCGTGGAATCTCGGCCGGGCATTGCAGAAGAGATGGTTATACAAACAGCAGTATCCCTTGCAAAAAAAACCAAGTGTCGGCTTCATATTTTACATGTAAGCTCTAAGGACGGTACCGATGCGATAAGAAGGGCCCAAGAAAAAGGTCTACCAATAACAGCTGAAACCTGCCCGCATTTTTTATTTCTGAGTACAGAGGACTTTAATCGAGTAGGACCCAAAATGAAGGCCTATCCACCTGTCAAATATAAAGAAGATCAAAATGGAATTTGGGAAGGTATTCAGGATAGGACTATCACGATGGTGTGTTCGGATCATGCACCTCACACCAAAGAAGAGAAAACCGGTGGTCTTTATGAAATCCCTGCAGGAATATGCGGCGTTGAAACATTAGCGCCTTTGATGATAGGTGCTGTCAGTGAGGGTAAAATCACAAAAAATGAGCTGGCATCCTTGCTTTCTGAGAATCCTGCCAAAATATTTCATTTATATCCACAGAAAGGATCACTTCAGGTAGGAACAGATGCGGATATCACTATCGTGGATTTTAATGCAAATATGACGATTAAAGAAGATGAATTGCATAGTAAAAGCAAGGTCACTGCATTTGATGGTTTTAAAATAAAGGGTAAGCCTGTGGCTACTATTGTACGTGGCCATACCATCATGAAGGATGGGCAAATCATCGATGAAGTAAAGGGTAAGTTTGTTAAAGGATAGTATAAAAAGACCCCAATTTAATATATATTATATAGGGTTTAGTAGACCAACATAACAAAAAAACATAATTTTTATTGAATATATCGAGTAATTTTGTTATAATGCATTGTGCGAACAATTAACAGAATTTTAACATGGAGTTAAGGGAGCTTTCAATTGTTGAACAAGGGGGAGGGATAATGTTTAATACAATATTTGAAATTATAAAAAAATTTATTATATCGAAATTTAAAAGTATAGGTAAGGTATTATTGAAGGTTTTTTACTATATAAGAAAGTTTGTTCAAGGAGAGATTGAAAATTTTAAAGGGATTTTCAATAAAAAATCAAATTTTTCGCTCATTGCTGCTATTGTTGTTTTTATTATGCTCAATATATTAAAGATAACTTTTTTCAATTTTTATCTGATGCCAGAGCGTTCCTTTGAATTATTAAAATATAAGTTTTATTTTACACTTTTTGCTTTAGTCGTTTTATATCCGTTTTTGTTTGTATTTAAATCCAGAATCTTTTTAATAGGATTTTATATCACTCAAACCATATATATGCTGGTGAATACGGGTTATTATATGTATTTTCAAAGATATTTTCATATCAAGGAAGTCATGTCCATTATGTCGGAGGGTTTGATTGCAATAAGGAACTTTTCGGCACCGTTTAATCCGGTTTTGCTATTACTATTGATTGATGCTCCTGTTCTGTTTTTTATTGTCAAAAGATATTACAAATGTCCTGAGTTAATAAAAAGAGTTCGCTTTGTTGTTTTAATACTATTGATCTTATGTCCAAAGGCAGCCTATGCTATGGAAAAAGAAAATTTTACGCAAAAGGTTTCTTTTAGACAAAATGTGAAGAACTATTATGAAGGTGAAGCAGCCATTGTTGAACGTTATGGAACTCTATTTAATTCGGCTATCAACATGTATAACAGCAGGGATTATTCTTTCTTAGCCAATAATTTTGTTTATGGTAAAGAAATAGAAAACAAGCATAAGGCTTCTAAGAAGAATCCTAACTTTATATTTATTCAAGTGGAATCCATGGATGCGAATACGATTTATCAAACCCATAATGGAGAGTATATTGCACCGTTCCTGAACGAACTTTCCAATAACTCTGTTTATTATCCTAATACAATGAGTTATCATTTGGGAGGGAGTACTTCGGATACAGAGTTCTCTGTCATGAATAGCATAGAACCCTTAAGCGATTATCCTTCTATTAAATTGAGCAATTATGATTATGCAAACAGCTTTTTAAAACAATTAAAGGCTTCAGCCTACAGTACTGTTGCTTTCCATGGAAATGTTGGTGGTTTCTTTAATCGTAATTTAGCTTTCCCTAAGATGGGATTTGATGCATTATTTGATATTGATGCCATGGGTTTAAAGAACCAAGGCTGGGGAGCGGCCGACCATGAAGTTTTCGAATATGCTCTTGAAAAAATCAAACAATTAGAGCAACCATTTTTTGCTTATACAATAACGATGACAAGCCATGGACCTTTTACAAATGCCAACAATTATTATAACAATCCGGCATTCGATGATATAGGCACAAAAAGAGTTCGAAATTATTATAACTCCATCAACTATGTTGATCAAACATTGGAGAACTTTGTGAATCAGGTTAATGAACATTTTGATAACACTTATATCATCATCATGGGGGATCATACTCCGGCAGTCAAATCAGGGCCATACCAACAGGCATCTTACACTGAGGATAGCAGATATTTTGAATTCGTACCTTTATTTATCATTACACCTGATAAAAAGGTCTATAAGGAGACTGAGGTTGTTGCAAGCTTTTTGGATTTGAGTCCAACGATTCTCAATGCAGCCAAAATTAATTACAAGATTAAATCCGATGGATTGGATTTGTTGAAGTATCCTATAGAAAATAATGAAATTCCTTTTGTTGGAGGGTTCTTTGAAAGAAAGACATTGTTTGACAATGTACCGGAGCACAAAACAGTGGTTCAAGAAGATGAGGATGAAGAGGAAAACATGGAAGACGTTAACCCATCGGATTTTAAATCAGGCCAAGAGATAGAGTAAGAAAAAAGGCATTGACAAGAGTTAAAAAGCGACATATAATTATCCAATAAGTAAAGCGATGAGTGAGGATAGTAGGTTATTACGGAGATTGAAGAGAGCCACTGGTGGTGAAAACGTGGTATCAAAGTATAGACTGAATGGGCTCACGAGTGGAAGCTGAATCACAGTAGGCAACCCGGGAACTCCCGTTATAGAGTTAAGATATCGGTTATTTATCCTGTATCTGATGAGAGGGTTTTAAAACCAATTGAGGTGGCACCGCGAAGATATCGTCCTCTACATGTATTAAGCATGTAGGGGATTTTTATTTGGCCTAAAACTCATTGCTTAAATAAAAAAATTAGGAGGAAATAGAAATGGAAAGAAAAGAATTTTTTGGGGAGTTTGGAGGATCTTTTGTTCCTGAAAAACTGCAAGTGGCATTAGAGGAAATGGCTGAACAGTTTTACAAATTTGTAGGAGATCCTAAATTTCAAGAAGAGCTCATGTACTATCATAAGCAATATACCGGGCGGCCTAATCCACTTTATTTCGCTGAGAGATTAACAGAAAAAATAGGCGGAGCAAAGATTTATTTAAAAAGAGAGGATTTAAATCATACAGGAGCGCATAAAATCAACAATGCATTGGGACAAGTTTTGCTCGCTAAAAGAATGGGAAAAAAGAGAATCATTGCTGAAACAGGGGCTGGACAGCACGGTGTAGCGACAGCTACAGTATGTGCTATGTTTGGTATGGAGTGCATCATCTATATGGGTGAAATTGATACAAAAAGGCAGGAGCTTAATGTATTCAGAATGGAGCTTTTAGGGGCAAGGGTTGTACCTGTTAAAACTGGAACCAGAACATTAAAAGATGCGGTTGACGCTGCCCTGATCGATTTTTCGGAAAACTATGAAAACACTTTTTATTTAATAGGTTCGGCTGTAGGTCCTCACCCTTACCCCGTTATGGTCCGGGAATTCCAAAGCATTATTGGTGCAGAGACAAAAGAGCAAATCATGGAGCAAGAAGGCAGGTTACCGGATTATATCGTCGCATGTGTTGGAGGCGGAAGCAATGCCATAGGAATCTTCCATCCATTTTATGGGGATAAAGATGTCCAATTGATTGGAGTAGAACCGGCAGGGAAAGGTCTGGACACTCCGGATCATGCAGCAGCTATCACAAAAGGAAAAGTAGGCATCCTCCATGGTTTTAAATGTTATAACCTTCAAGATGAAGATGGGGAACCGCTTCCGGTATATTCTATTGCAGCCGGATTAGACTACCCCGGAGTAGGTCCGGAGCATAGCTTTTATAAAGATAGTGGCCGTGGACAGTATGTTACAGCAACGGACGATGAAGCATTACAGGCATTTCATGAATTGTGTCGGGTCGAAGGCATTATTCCTGCCATAGAAAGCTCTCACGCTGTAGCTCATGCAATGAAATTAGCGGAAACTTTACCTAAAGATAAAATTATAGTAGTTAATTTATCAGGTAGAGGGGATAAAGACGTAGCACAAATAAAGGAAGCTATGGAGAAAGCTATTATGCCGTACTAAATGAACAAAAATCTTAATGGTCCACTCTAAATTGTAGAATTATCAACATTAGGGCAACATTTAGTTAACATTTACCTAATAATAATGATTATAAATGCTAGTCAAAATAAGTATTTTATGCTATAATAACCGAATGAAATATTTGATACCTTATTTGATAAGGTATCAAATATTGTATAGCAATAAATAACCTGTTATTTCAAGTAGGAATTCACTGGGCTACTCTTATCATATAGTATATCCCATTCTTTAAAATAATATTTTCTATTTTGTGAAATAACTTTTTTAGGTTATTTTTATTTCCCAGTAAAGGAAAACAAAATTTAAATAAACAAAGCGTATTTACAAATTTCTAAGAAGGAGGGCCTATTTTAAAAGTTATTCTATATTGTTTTTTTATCAAAAGAGTATAAAATGAAAGAGTTAATATTTTAAATAAAGAAATTATATAATAATGGAAAATAAGGGAGTGAAAAATATGTGCGGTACTAATTGTCATTGCCAAGAGGGGCAAGGTCCAGTATTTGATTATGCAAAGCTTGATCCGGTTCTTGATAAGTACAAAAAAACTCCGGGGAGTTTAATTACTATCTTACAAAAGGCTCAAGATATCTATGGTTATTTACCAAAGGAAATAATGAATTATATTTCGAAAGAAACAGGTATAAAAGTAGCAAAAATTTATGGGGTTGTCACATTTTATACGCAATTTAGATTAGAGCCTATAGGTGAAAATCTTATCATGCTATGTCAAGGAACAGCATGCCACGTTAACGGGGCGAGCTTTATAGAAGAAGCTATCTGTGAAGAACTTGAAATTGAGGAAGGACAAACAACTGCTGATGGTTTGTTTACATTAAATAATGTAGCCTGTTTAGGCTGTTGCAGTCTTTCTCCTGTTATGATGATCAATGGCGAAACCTATGGAAACTTAACTAAAGACAGCGCTAGAAAAATAATTAAACAAATTCGCCTAAAAAACTCTGCGGAGGTGAAATAGAATGAAAATAGTTGTAGGTCAAGGAAGCTGCGGGTTAGCTGCAGGCGCCGGTAAAGTATACGATGAAATAGAAAAGATTTTAGGCGAAAAGCATGTGGATGCATCTCTTAAAATTGCAGGATGTATCGGAACATGTCATTTAGAGCCTATGGTGGATGTTTTTGATGATGGCGGAAATAAGACAACTTATGTCAAGGTTAAGCCGGAACAAGTAGCAGAAATTATAGACAAGCATGTGGTTGAAGGAAGTCCTGTAGAACCATTGGCTATATCACAAGTCGATAAGGATATATTAAGCAAGCAAGATAGAATCGTTCTTCGTAATTGCGGTATCATCGATCCTGAAAGCATTGATGAATACATTGAAATCGGAGGTTATGACGCTACTACAAAAGTATTAACACAAATGACACCCGAAAGCTTAATAGAAGAAATCAAGATTTCCGGTTTAAGAGGAAGAGGCGGAGCAGGATTCCCTACTTGGTTTAAGTGGAATGCAGCCTACCAATCACCGGGAAAAGAAAAATATATTGTATGTAATGCTGACGAAGGAGATCCGGGTGCATTTATGGATAGAAGTGTACTTGAAGGAGACCCGCATTCCTTGATTGAAGGAATGATTATCGGCGGTTTTGCCATGAATGCTATTGAAGGAATTGTTTATGTAAGAGCAGAATATCCACTTGCAATCGTTCGTCTTGAAAAGGCATTGGGGCAAGCCAGAGAAAAAGGTTTCCTAGGTAAAAATATATTAGGGAGCGGTTTTGATTTTGATATAAGGATAAAAGCGGGAGCAGGAGCTTTCGTTTGCGGTGAAGAAACAGCCCTTATAGCCTCTCTTGAAGGGGAAAGGGGTATGCCAAGGTTAAAGCCACCATTCCCGGCTCAAAAGGGATACTGGCAAAAACCTACCAATATCAATAACGTAGAAACTTTTGCAAACGTTGCCTGGATTATCAATCATGGTGGTCAGGCTTATGCTGATAAAGGAACCGAGGAAAGTAAAGGAACAAAAGTATTCGCATTAACCGGCAAGATTAACAAAGGTGGACTTGTAGAAATTCCTATGGGTTTAACCTTAAGAGATGTTATTCAAGATATCGGTGGCGGCATTAAAAATAATAAACAGTTTAAGGCTGTTCAAATGGGCGGACCTTCCGGAGGATGTATACCGGCAGATCTCCAAGATACAGTCATTGAATATGCATCGATTACAAAGACCGGAGCAATCATGGGATCTGGTGGTATGGTTGTCATGGATGAAACCACTTGTATGGTGGATATGGCCCGTTACTTCTTAGACTTTACAAGAAAAGAATCCTGTGGAAAATGTAATTACTGTCGTATAGGTACGAAGAGGATGCTTGAGATCCTTGAAAGAATTACAAAGGGAGAAGGCAAAGACGGTGACATTGAGCTGCTGGAGGAATTAGCAAGAAAAATCAGTGAAGGAAGTATGTGCGGACTTGGTCAAACAGCACCAAACCCTATATTGACAACATTAAGATACTTTAGAAATGAATTTGAGGACCATATTTATAAGAAAAAATGTACGGCAAAATCTTGTACTGCACTTCTTACATTTATGATTCATGAAGATAAGTGTACAGGGTGTACCATCTGCGCAAGAAAATGCCCTACAAAGGCTATAACAGGTGAATTGAAAAAACCACATGTTATTAATCAAGAGTTATGTATCCAATGTGGCAAATGCGAAGAATCATGTAAATTTGACGCTATCAGTAGAGATTAGTGGAAAGAGGTGATAGAAAAATGAAGAAACTTAGATTAAACATCAACGGTAAAGAAGTAACTGGATTTAGCGGCCAAACTATTCTTGAAGTTGCTAAAGAAAATGATATATTTATACCTACTCTCTGCTATGACGAAAGAACTGAAATTTATGGATCTTGCGGATTATGCATGGTAGAAGTAGAAGGAATGCCTAAATTACTCAAGGCATGTGCTACAGAAATTTCGGATAATATGATTGTAAAAACAGACAATGAAAAGATCAGAGAATCCAGAAAAACAAATTTAGAACTCTTATTAACACAGCATATTGGAGATTGCAGACCACCTTGCGTGCTTGCATGCCCTGCTGAAACTGATTGCCAAGGTTATGTAGGCTTAATCGCTAACGGTGAATATGCAGAATCGAATAAATTGATTAAGGACAAGATTCCGCTACCGGCATCTATTGGTAGAGTTTGTCCTCATCCTTGCGAAACTGCATGTAGAAGGCAGCTGGTTGATGAGCCGATTGCTATAGCTTATCTAAAAAGATTTGCGGCAGACGTAGACTTAGAAACAGACAATCCTTTTATACCGGAAATGAAACCGGATACAAATAAAAGAGTGGCTGTCATCGGTGGAGGTCCAAGTGGATTATCTGCAGCTTACTACCTAAGAATGAAAGGCCATGATGTCACTGTTATGGATGCCATGCCTAAAATGGGTGGTATGTTCAGATACGGAATTCCTGAATACAGACTTCCTAAAGAAATCGTTGATCAAGAAATATCCTTAATCAGTAAGATGGGTGCAAAGCTTATTAATAATGTAAAAATAGGCAGAGACATTACCCTTGAGAGCTTAAAGGAAGATTATGATGCTGTATACATTGCTATTGGTGCTTGGCAAAGTGCACCACTATCCTGTACAGGTGAAGAATTAGAAGGCGTATATGGTGGTATCGATTTCCTAAAGAAGATAGTTGTTAATGAAGATGTTAAGCTTGGGGAAAGAGTAGCTATAGTCGGTGGTGGAAATACGGCTATGGACGCTTGCAGAACAGCCGTTAGACTTGGTGTTAAAGAAGTCTATAATATATACAGACGTACAAGAGATGAAATGCCTGCTGAAGAGATAGAAATAGTTGAAGCTGAAGAAGAAGGCGTAATCTTTAAATATCTATCCAATCCTATTGAAATAATAGGTGAAAATGGCAAGGTTTCTAAAATAAGACTTCAAAAGATGGAGCTAGGGGAGCCTGATGCAAGTGGCAGAAGAAGCCCTAAAGCTATTGAAGGAGAAGAAGAAATTATTGAAGTGGACAATGTTATCGTTGCTATTGGTCAACAAGTAGATTCTTCTGGATTTGAAAGCTTAAGCCGTACAAAACGAAAGGGAATCATGGGTGATGAAAGCACATTCATGACAAGCGAACCGGGTGTCTTCGTAGGCGGAGACTGCTTCAATGATAAGATTTCTATTGCGATAGAGTCCATATCTCATGCTAAGAAAGCTGCAGATGCTATTGATGGTTATCTTGCAGGAGAAGTAGTTGGTTATATAGAACCATTCATCGTCACAAGAGATGATTTAACTCCTGAGGACTTTGAAGAAAGAGAAAGAAGATATAGACCTGCCAACAGACATCTATCTCCTGAAATGAGAAAAGATAATTTTGGAGAAATTCTGGAATGTTATACAAAAGAAGAAGCTAAAAAAGAAGCTTCCAGATGTTTAGAATGTGGTTGCCATGACTACTTCGAATGTAAATTAATTGATTTCTCAAATGACTATAATGTGGACTTTAAGCGATTTGCAGGAGAAATTAATAAAGCAGAATGTGAAGATGATCATCCATTTATTTTGAGAGACCCGAATAAATGTATCCTTTGCGGACTATGCGTAAGAATCTGTGATGAGGTGATGGGAGTTACTGCTTTAGGCTTCGTTGACAGAGGGTTTGATACAGTGGTAAGACCGGCTCTTGGCGAATCCTTACTGGATTCCGGATGTGTATCTTGTGGTCAATGTATCAGCGTATGTCCTACAGGAGCATTAGCAGAAAAACCATCCTTTGTAAAATCTGTTCCGGTAGCGGAAGAGAGTGTCAACACAACATGTTCTATGTGTTCTGTTGGATGTAGCATGGATTTGAAATTCATAGGAAATACAGCAATAAGAACATTGCCGGACAAGGAAGGTGTAGTCAATAAAGGCCTTCTATGCGGAAAAGGACGATTTGGATATGACATGTTCAATGCTGATGGAAGATTGACAAAACCTATGATCAAAAAAGAGGGTCAATTGGTTGAAGTGGACTGGTATGAAGCATTTGTCTACGCAGCTAAAAAAGTTCAAAGCACATTTGCAAGATCAGGCAGAGATTCTGTAGGTGTTGCTATATCCGATAGATATACGAATGAAGAAGCTTATGTCATCAAGAAGTTTGCAGAAACAATTGGTGCTAAGACCTTTACCTTCAATGCGGCACAAAGCGGGTTAAAGGATGTATTTGGAAAAGACGCATCTCCAAATACCTTTGAAGAGCTTCTATCAACAAACCTTATATTAACAGTAGGCTTTAGCTCCATGTTTAGTCCTGTTGCCGGATTAAGAATTAGAGAAGCTGCTAAAAAGGGAGTAGATGTTATTTCAGTAGGCATGCAAGGACTTCCACCAGTAGCAGAGGCTAAAAAAATGGTTATGCCTGAAAACGATGTGACTTTCTTAAAAGAGATAGCCAAAGCTATCCTTGACAGTGGAAAGGCTAAGACAGATGCTGACGGATTTGAAGAATTTAAAGCTAGCCTTGATGGCATTGCTGTCAGCAAGGAAGCAAGTGAAATAGCAGATGCTTATATGGCAGCTAAAAAAGCGATGATTGTATTCAATCAATCCCTCTTATCTTTAGAAGGAGCTAAATTAGTAGCCGATATCGCAGTTATTTCAGGACACATTGGTGGGCCAAGAAACGGTATACTTGAAGTTAAAGCTAAGAATAATAGCCAAGGTCTAATTGACATGGGAATAACAGCCGGAGCAGAAGCTGCAAAAGGCTTGAAAGCATTGATGATATTTGGTGAAGATCCTGCAATGGAATTGGAAGGTTTAGAATTCTTAATGGTTCAGGACACTCATCTAACAGAAACAGCTAAAAAAGCAGATATCGTGTTCCCAGCTACTTCTTATGCAGAAACAGATGGTACTTTCACAAATACTGAAAGAAGGCTACAAAAAGTCACAAAGGCATTCAATTCAACGGTTGCCTACAGTAACTGGGAAATGGTTGCAGAAATGGTGAAGGTATTCCAAAAACCAATGGGATACAATACCCTTGAGGATGTGACGACGGACATGAAAGCGAACCTTCCTTATTACAGAGAAGCGAAGCTTGGTGAAATCATGGGTGATGTATTGTATAGAGATGGATTTGCATCCGAAAACAAGAAGGCAAAATTAGCAGTTGTTAACCAAGGACCTTTATTTACACCAAAAATGATGCCTACAGACAACCTTATGAAAATGATAGCCGGATTACTACCAAGACCTGCACAAAGATAATCTAAAATAAATAGCCTTTTAATAGTTTTAAGGCACAAAAATTTAAAAAGCTATCTTGTTATAGAGCGTCTATTTCAAGATAGCTTTTTCAAAAAAATTATTGATTTCAGCTGTATCAAAAGAGCTCCAATCCTATTTATACTTGACTAATTGATGATGTCTGTTAAAATTAATAACAGCGAAGTAGAAACGGATACAAGAGTTATAATAATTTTGTTATGTTAAATATATAGAATAAAAGGTGAAATACATGTTTGAAAACTTATCCAAGGAACCTATATCAGAGGTTCAAAACAGGCAAGCTATCCAATGGGAAGAGCAGAATTTATTAGAAAAGTGTGTGACTACAAGAGGGGGTAGCCCGGCCTTTATCTTTTATGAAGGGCCTCCTACTGCAAATGGGAAGCCGGGAATACACCACGTTATAGCAAGAACACTTAAAGACAGTGTTTGCAGATACAAAACGATGAGAGGTTACCAAGTCAAGAGAAAAGCAGGTTGGGATACCCATGGATTACCTGTTGAAATAGAGGTGGAGAAGCAGTTAGCATTATCCAGCAAGCAAGATATAGAAATTTATGGACTGGCTGAATTCAATAAAAAATGCAGAGAATCCGTATTTATTTATGAAAAACAATGGCGAGAGATGACCAGAAGGATGGGCTATCTCATTGACATGGATAATCCTTATATTACACTGGATAATGATTATATCGAATCCGTATGGTGGATATTAAAGAGGTTTTTTGATGAAGGACTTATTTATGAGGGGCATAAAATACTTCCTTATTGCCCTCGTTGCGGAACAGGACTTGCATCCCATGAAGTTGCCCTTGGTTACAAGGAAATTAAGAGCAATACAGTTGTAGTCGCCTTTAAGAAGAAGGATGAGGATGCCTATTTTTTGGCATGGACGACAACTCCTTGGACCTTAGCATCCAACGTATCTTTAACAGTTCACCCGGACTTGGATTACATTAAAGCAAGAGCTGAAGGAAAAGTGTACTATTTAGCCGAGGCCTTAGCGAACAAAATCTTAGGCGATGACTATGAAATCATAGAGAGAATGAAAGGCAAAGCTTTAGAATACAGCGAATATGAGCAATTAATGCCTTTTGTTCCAGTAGATAAAAAAGCATTTTATGTCACATGCAATGATTATGTGACAACAGAGGATGGAACAGGCATTGTTCATACGGCCCCTGCTTTTGGCGAGGATGATTACCAAACAGGGAAAAAATATAATTTACCGGTGCCTAATCCGGTGGGGGAAGATGGAAAATACACAGAAACTCCATGGGCCGGTAGATTTGTCATGGATTGTGATATCGATATTATTAAATGGCTTCATAGCGAAAACAAAGTATTCTCGAAAGAAAAGCTTGAACACAATTATCCTCATTGCTGGAGATGCACAACTCCTCTTTTATATTATGCTAAGCCTAGCTGGTATATTGAAATGACAAAACTTCGGGATCAACTGATTGAAAACAATAACAGTGTTAATTGGTTCCCGGATTATATAGGTGAAAAGAGGTTTGGAAACTGGCTTGAAAATGTCAATGATTGGGCAATTTCTAGAAACAGGTACTGGGGGACACCGCTCAATATTTGGCGTTGCGAATGCGGTCATTTAGAATCCATTGGTTCTAGGAAAGAGCTTGCAGAAAAAGCGATCGAAAATATTGATGAAAGCATAGAATTACACAGACCCCATGTGGATGATGTTCATCTAACCTGTGAAAAGTGCGGACAAACCATGTCTAGAGTATCCGAGGTCATTGATTGTTGGTTTGATAGTGGTTCCATGCCTTTTGCACAACACCATTATCCATTTGAAAACAGTGAAAACTTTGACGAATTGTTTCCTGCAGATTTTATATGCGAAGGAATTGATCAAACCAGAGGATGGTTCTATTCCTTGATGGCTATTTCGACATTTGTCAAAGGAAGAGCACCCTATAAAAACGTATTGGTCAATGACTTGATATTGGACAAAGAAGGTAAGAAAATGTCTAAGTCAAGAGGCAACACAGTTGATCCTTTTAGCTTATTTGATCAATACGGTGCTGATGCTACACGATGGTATTTACTGCATGTTTCACCGGTATGGACACCAACAAAATTTGATGAAGAGGGTCTTAAGGAGAATCAAAATAAATTCTTTGGAACCCTAAAAAATGTGTACAATTTCTTTGTGATGTATTCAAACACGGATGAAATCAATATTGAAGATTTCTACATTCCATATGATGAGAGACCTGAACTGGATCGATGGATGCTGTCTAAATATAACAAACTCATCCAAGCAGTGACAGAAGAGATGGAAAGGTATGATCTCATGAAAGCTGTGCGCTATATTCAGAGCTTTGTTGATGAAGATCTATCTAATTGGTATATCAGGAGAGCTAGAAGAAGATTTTGGGATACAAAGATGACAGATGATAAAAAGGCAGTATACAATACAACCTACGAAGTATTAGTAGGGGTCTCTAAATTGATGGCACCTTTTGCACCTTTCTTATCAGAAGAAATCTATCAAAAACTAACGGGGAAAGAGTCAGTTCATTTAGATTACTATCCGGAATTTAATGAAGAACTGGTAGATGATTTTATCGAGGAGAGAATGGATTTGGTCAGAGTATTAGTAGGCTTGGGCCGTGCTGCCAGAGAACAAGAAAAGATAAAAGTAAGACAACCTTTGAATAAAATTATTGTAGATGGTAAATTCGAAGACTTAATTGGTGATATGACAGATTTAATTATCGAAGAATTGAATATTAAGGAGGTTATATTCGAAAAAGAATTAGCTCAGTATATGAACTATAGCTTAAAGCCAGACTTTAAAGCAGCAGGGCCACTGTTAGGCAGTAAGGTCAAATCTTTAGGTAAAGCTTTGAATTCTGTTAAAGCGGAAGATATAATAGATGAGCTGGAGCAGCATGGAAAGGTTCTTCTGGAGCTTGAAGGCGAAAGTACCGAAATCACCAAAGAAATGCTCAATATTAACATCGTGGCAAAAGATGGTTTTACAGTGGCCATGGAGAATAATATATTTACAGTTTTAGATACTCATGTAACGGAAGAGCTTGCTTATGAAGGATTAGCGAGAGAATTTGTTTCTAAAGTCCAGCAGATTCGAAAAAATAGCGATCTTGAAGTATTGGATAACATCA
>Ga0265293_10008587_pt1 | contig 15060 bp, 16 predicted proteins | sample Munlanlewell138R_FD_192505 | JGI IMG/M metagenome (GOLD analysis project Ga0265293, IMG submission 192505) | Leachate microbial communities from a municipal landfill in Southern Ontario, Canada - Leachate well 138R | ecosystem: Engineered > Solid waste > Landfill > Unclassified | place: Canada...
AATCCGCCCCCCTCTGCGGCCCGTGCTTCGGTGTCTTTTTTTATGAGTCAATTCGCGCCATACGAATATATCTGCAACATCTGGACTTCTGATCCGGATCGCTTTAAGTTTGATCCGTTCCAGCACACTGTGGGACTAAACAGCTGAAATTCAAAACGTTTGAAACCGTGTTGCAACGCCGTTGCAGAATCCCTGCAAGTTGTATCAAACCGCTGTCACATTCGGGGTTTTCGGCGCGTTTCTGTACAAAACCGCCGATCCCTCGCAGAAATCAACGCAAGTCGTTGGTTTTCAGTTTATTCCAGCCTCTTACAGGATATTAAACGCTAGTCTCAAACCAGCCGGCGCGGTTCTTTGTGGAAATGAGTGAAACATAAGTGGCGGAGAGGGGGGGATTCGAACCCCCGGTACCCCTTTGGGAGTACGGCGGTTTAGCAAACCACTGCTTTAAGCCACTCAGCCACCTCTCCGGAGAAATGTTTTATGTATGATATTCACCGGAAAAGGGCAAGCGGCAAAGCGGCCTATTTTGGCCGATGATCAGGTCGTAGATTGTGAAAGCAAGTATCGGTTGGAACCGGACACTTGTGTTTACAATCTGCCCCATCAACCCGATTCTGGTGAAATCGTAAATCCGGCGTTGACACAAGCGGTGGAAACCGGCAGGTTATCGGCCTCTTTTGAGGATTTGTAGTTTGGAGATAGAGAAATGAAGCGTACATGGCAGCCATCGAAGATTAAACGCGCCCGTAAGCATGGTTTCCGCAGCCGCATGGAAACGGCCGACGGCCGCAAAGTGCTGGCGCGCCGCCGTCGCAAAGGCCGTAAACATCTGACTGTTTGCGATAAATAATTTGATTTTTCGCCGGAGGAATCCCGGTGCCCGGAAATACCCTTTCCAGAAGTCAGCGTTTGATTGAGGCCTCTCTGTTCAGAGAGGCTTTTGCGCAAAATAGAAGTTTTGTTGGTAAAACAATGGTTTTATGGCTGCGCTCCGGTGATGGTGCGGCACTGCGTCTCGGAATAATCACCAGCAAAAAAGTGAGTAACCGCGCGGTGGATCGTAATCTGGCGCGCCGCCGTCTGCGTGAAATATTCAGGCAGCATCGTGCCGCACTTTCCGCCGAAGTGGATATCATTTTAATTGCACGCCGGCGGATGCTTACTGCTTCTTATACCGAAACCGAACAGGATTTCCTGCACCTCGCAAAACAGGCGGGAATTTCAACCGCGAATGAACGCTAATGGACGCTAATAAAAATTCATTATTAAAAAACATTCGCGTGTATTCGCGTTCATGCACGGTTTTTCCAATCCGGATTTATCAATGGACGATCGGGAAAATCAAACGGCCGTGCTGTCGATTTTATCCGACTTGTTCGGATTATGCGATTGAAGCAATCCGCAAGCATGGCATACTGTCCGGTCTTTGGTTGAGTGTCCGGCGTATCGGCCGGTGTCATCCGTGGAATCCCGGCGGAGTGGATTTTGTGCCGAAAAAACCAGCAGAAAGAATTTATGAAAAAAAATGATCTGATTATTGTAGTTGTGCTGCTTGCACTGATGTTTGGCTGGATGCGTTATTATCCGCTGATTGAACAGAAGTTTTTCCCGCGTCCGGAAAAACCGGCGCCGGCAGAAGTTCAAACCCCGGCGGTCCCGCCGGAACTTCCGGCGAAAGAAATGGAAGACGCAATTTCCGGTGCGGCAGACAAGCCGGTATCGGCACCGTATCTTGAAGCTGTAACGCCGGCGGAGGAAAAACCGGCGAATGATCAGGACCGGTCATCCCTGCCATTGCCGCCGGAAGAGTTTGTGACGCTGTCGAATAAGCACATTGATCTAACGCTTTCATCGTACGGCGGTACGGTCGTTTCGGCAGTGCTGAAGGAGTATCCGGCAGAAAATCATGCCGGCAGCGGACCGGTGGAGCTTGATTTTGCGGCGGTGCCGGCGTTGCGCTATGCCGGAATTCCGGCAGGTGCCGGAATACTGTCGGAAGGTGCCGGCAGCGCAACGTATATCGCGACGCTGGCTGACGGTGTTATATTTCAGCGCGAGTTTAAACTCGACGATGAATATTTGATGACGGTTACAGATTCGTTTAAAAACGGCGGTGCAACGCCGTGGAAACTGCCGGAACTGTGCTTGTCCGCCGGCGCGATGAGCAATACCGGAGATGCCAAAGACATGCGCGGTTTTTATTCGCTGGGAGTTGATACATTTTCAGCGGCTGAAGGCGTACGGCACTGGGGTCGTGATATGCTGAAAATTTTCCGCAGTGTGCCGGTGCCGGATGGAATGGTTTCCTCCACCGCCGAAATGATTGCCCCGCGTCCGGTGGACTGGATTGCATCGAAGAACAAATTTTTTGTACAGATTGTCACGCCGAGCGAAGCAGCCAAAGGATTTAATCTACTGCTCCGGCGTGAAGGCGAAGGGAAAAAAGTGGCACCGGTGGAGGTTGCTGCCGAAATTATTTTTCCGGCGGAACTGATTGCGGCGAACGAGGTTTTTACCCGCACAACGCGCGTGTATACCGGCCCTAAAGATTTTTTATCATTAAAAACACAGGGCATGGAACAGGTTGAAGTGATGGAGTTCAAAAGCACCGGCTTTTGGAAATTCATGAATCCGGTTATGTATCCAATCAAAGTTGCACTGCTGTGGGGTTTAAACGCGTTGTATGTAGTTGTCCGGAATTACGGCGTGGCAATTATGCTGCTCACAGTGATTGTGCGCATCATTTTCTGGCCGATCACACATAAAGGTACGGAAAGCATGCGCCGGATGGCAGCGCTCCAGCCGCAGATGCAGGCACTGCGCGATAAATATAAAGACAACCCGCAGCGGCTGCAGCAGGAAACCATGAAGTTTTATAAGGAGAATAAAGTGAATCCAATGGGCGGCTGTCTGCCGATGCTGATCCAGATTCCGGTGTTCTTCGCGCTCTTTACCGTACTGCGCAGCGCTATTGAACTGCGTTTTTCAAAATTCCTGTGGGTACAGGATTTATCAACGGCGGAAAATCTGTTTGAAGGTATGGTTCCGGTTCTCGGTTCATTAAATATTCTGCCGATCCTGATGGCGGTGACAACCATCTGGCAGCAGAAGCTTACGCCGACCGCCGGCGATCCGCAGCAGCAGCGCATGATGATGTTTATGATGCCGTTGATGATGTTGTTTCTTTTATATTCCATGCCATCAGGGCTTGTGCTTTACTGGACAACGGGTAATCTGCTAATGATTATTCAAATGCTTATTAAAAAGAAAAAAGCCGCATAAAGGTCGCGGCTTATAATAAGGAGAAGTCAAATGGCAAATGTAATGAAGGCGTTGAAGGGTGAAATTTCCCGCATCGCCCGCATGGAAGTCAATGCGGCGCTAAAGCCAATAAAATCAGTCAACGCCAATCAGCGGAAATATATTGCGGATCTGCGCCGGCGTATTGAGCTGCTCGAAAAAGAAAAACGGCAACTCGAAAAAGTTGTTAGCAAAGCCGTTCCGCAAGAAACACCGGCGGCGGCAGAAGCCCCGCGCAGCTGGATTTCCGGCCAGGGTGTCCGTGCAATGCGTAAGCGCTTGAAACTTTCTCAAGCTGCCTTTGCTAAAGCTGCCGGTGTCAGCCTGCCGACTGTTGTAAACTGGGAATCCAGTAAGAACACCGGTAAACTGAAAATTCGTCAGCAAAAAACCTTCGACCGGCTGATGCAGCTTAAAGGTATGAGCCGTCGCGATCTCGATGCCGAATAATCCGGCACCGGTATTATTTTTACTTTAAGATTCGGGAGGAGCGGTCATGCGAATAATTCATTTGATTGCTTTTCCGGTTATAACTGTACTGCTCGCCGGATGCGCATCCAGCCGGTCCGGCGAAGTTTATTCCCGCGATCAGGCGCGTAAGGCGCAAACTGTCCAGATGGGCACCGTTGAATTCGTAAAAGAAGTTCGCATCGAAGGTACAAAATCCGGAGCAGGCACTGTCGGCGGCGGAGTCGCCGGTGGATTTCTTGGGAGTACCGTCGGTGCCGGCAGAGGATCAGTCATTGGTACAGTAGTTGGCTCAATCGCCGGCGCAGTGGCCGGATCGGTGGCTGAAGAAGGAATCACACGGCGCGGCGGTCTCGAAATCACCGTTAAACTCGACAGCGGCGGTGTTATTGCCGTAACTCAGGAGGCCGACGTTCTGTTTTCTGTCGGCGACCGCGTGCGGGTTTTAACCGGTGCTGACGGAACTACGCGTGTTGAAAAATAAATGGCGTGAAGCAGACATTGCCGCTTTGCTGCCCGCTTTCAGCGAGCCCTTCTTCGAATCCTGTCTGCTTATTCTTATGTAAAAAAGGCAGACAGAAATGTCTGCCCCACATTATGCCCGCGGATGGAATTTGTTATGCACGCCCTTTAAACGGTCGGGATCAACATGAGTATAGATCTGCGTCGTCGCAATATCTGAATGTCCAAGCATTTCCTGAATTGTACGCAAATCTGCGCCGTTTGCTAAAAGATGACTCGCAAATGAATGCCGCAGTGTATGCGGATAAATACTCTTTGTAATCCCGGCGTTGCGCGCGCAGTTTTTTATCATTACCCAGATGGTTTTACGCGACATCGGCTGCTTCCGTTTGCTCAGGAAAACAGTGTGTTCGTGTACTCCCGGCGTTAATCGAGGACGGACGTCTTTCATATAACGGTTCACATATTTAATCGCTTCGCTGCCGACCGGAACAACGCGCTCTTTACGCCCTTTCCCTGTGCAATGCAAAAAACGCTCATCGAAATGCAGATCCGTGAGTTGCAATCCGGCAAGTTCAGAAACGCGCAGCCCGGACGCATACAACAGTTCAAGAATTGCGCGATTCCGTACGCCGAGCGGATCATTTAAATCCGGAAAATTGATCAGGCTCTCGACCTCTTTGGATGTCAAATATACAGGCAGTCCCCGGCCTGTTTTTAACGATTCCATCGCTTCGGTAACATTAACGCTTAACAGCCCTTCCTGCGTCAGATAACGGAAAAAAACTTTCAGTGAAACCAGATGACGTGAAAGTGATGTCGGGCGTAATCCGCGCGCTTTTTCCGACATCAGGTGATCCAGAATCTGCTTGCGTGTTACATTATTAATTGACCGCACATCCTTTACTGTCAACCAATTCAAAAACCGCTCAATATCGTCGCTATACGCCGCACGGGTATGAGGACTCAGCCCTTTTTCAAGGGAAATATAATCCAAAAATTGATCTAACAAAAATCGCATGGATTCAAACCGCTGATTTCCACTGACCCGCACTAATCTTCTTATTAGTGTGAATGAGTGGTTAAAAAATTTAAAGCGCAGTTCCTGTTAACCGTTCGTACGCCTCAAGGTATTTTGCTTGCGTTTTTTCAACGATGTCTGCCGGGAGCTCCGGCGCCGGCGGGGTTTTATTCCAGTCGAGCGTTTCGAGATAATCGCGCAAAAACTGTTTGTCGAACGATATCGGCGAAGCCCCGGTTTGATATGAATCAAGCGGCCAGAAGCGTGAGCTGTCCGGCGTAAGCACTTCGTCGATTAAAATAATTTCGCCGGCAAGCTCACCGAACTCAAACTTCGTATCTGCAATGATAATGCCTTTGGTCAGCGCATAATCAGCGGCATAGGTGTAAAGTGCGAGCGTGGCGGCTTTCAGTTTTTCGGCTTTTTCAGAGTCGATAATTTCTTTCATGCGCTCAAAACTGATATTTTCATCATGCAGTCCCTGTTCGGCTTTTGTTGACGGTGTAAATATCGGTTCATCAAGTTTGTCTGCCATTTTATATCCGGCGCGCAGCGGCATTCCGCCGATCGTTCCGTTCTGCTGGTATTCTTTCCAGCCGGAACCAATCAGATAACCGCGTACAATACACTCCACCGGAAACACTTCGGTTTTTTTCACCAGCATAGAACGTCCGGCAAGTTGATCGGCGTGCTGATTAAACGGCACCGGATAATCTTTCACGTTGGTGCTGATCATATGATTCGCCACAAGATGGCCGGTGCGTTCGAACCAGAATTTTGAAATTTTATTCAGCACTTCGCCCTTTTGCGGGATACCGTTCGGCATGACACAGTCAAAGGCCGAAATGCGATCGCTCGCGACAAACAGCAGTTTATCGCCGGCGTCAAAAATTTCGCGCACTTTGCCGCTGCGCGGCGCCGGCACCCCGGGAATTTCAATTTTCGTTAAAGCCCGTTGCATATTTTCTCCTTTTTAAAATCTATTCTTTAACCGCAGATATCACAGATATAAACGGATTTTTAACCATGAAAACCACGAAATGACACGAAAAGCAAAGCTGTTTTGTTTTGAAGTCTGGGGATTCGTCCCTAAACAAACGGTGACAATTCGCGCAGACGTTTTACAATCACCGGCATAGCATGCAAGACGGCATCAACATCTTGATCGGTATTATAGGTGCTCAAACTGAACCGGATCGAGCCGTGCACCGCAATTCCGGAGACTTCCATTGCACGCAGAACGTGGGAGGGTTCGAGCGAACCGGATGCGCAGGCCGATCCGGTAGACGCACAAATGCCGTAATCGTCAAGCATCAGCAGAATGGACTCGCCTTCGATAAATTCAAAACTGATATTAGTGGTATTCGGCATCCGGTTGTTTACATCGCCGTTCACGTGCGCGCCGGGGCATAGTTCAAGAATTCCCTTTTCAAGGCGGTCGCGCAGTGCTTTCACACGGGTGTTTTCTTCAGTGATGTTTTTTTTCGCCAGTTCGCACGCCTTACCAAGTCCGACAATATACGGAACATTTTCCGTGCCGGCGCGCCGGCCGCGTTCCTGATGTCCGCCTAGAATCAGCGGGATCACTTTTGTACCGCGCCGGATATAAACAGCTCCGACGCCTTTAGGTGCACAAAGTTTGTGACCGGAAAGCGAGAGCATATCCACCGGAAGTGCGCGAACATTCACCGGAATCTTACCGACAGCCTGAACGGCGTCCGTATGGAAAATCCCGCCGAATTCATGTACCGCTTCGCCGATTTCTTTTATTGGAAAAATCACACCGGTTTCATTATTCGCCCACATAATGGTTGTGAGCGAACGTCCGCCGGCGCGTACTTCACGATGCAGCGCATCCGTATCCAGATTGCCGAGGTGATCCACATCCAGCCGCGTCAGCCGGCAGCCGCGGTCTTCGAGATAATGGCACGGCCCGTGCACCGCGGGATGCTCAACTTTCGAGGTGATCACATGCGGCATCTTATCCATCGCCTCTGCGCCGCCGCGAATCGCGAGATTATTGCTTTCAGAACCGCAGCTCGTGAAGGTGATTTCACGCGGATCGGCAGCGCCGATTAAATCCGCTACCTGTTCGCGCGCGGTCTCCACATATTTTTTTACCTGCCCGCCGAACGTATACATGCTCGACGGATTACCCCAGAGCTCCGTAAAAAAGGGCATCATTACATCGAGCACCTCCGGTGCAATCTGCGTCGTTGCGTTGTTATCGAGATACACCGCTTGTTTCATTTGACCTCCTCGACAACCAGTGTTTCGGCAACCGCCTCACGCAGTTTGGTTTCCACCACTGACTTCAATGTAAATTCTGAAACCGCACAGCCGGAACACGCCCCGCGGAAACGGACTTTCACCTCATCGCCATTGACATCAATCAGTTCAAGATCACCGCCGTCCTGCCGGAGCACCGGACGGATTTCGCGGTCGATCACATCTTCGATCAGATGGATTTTCTGCAGCGTTGTCATCGCCGGTTTTTTTACCGGTGCCGGAGCTTTCTGTTCATGCAGAACGCGATTCAGAATTTCCTGAATATTCGGAATGCAATTGCCGCATGCTCCGCCGGCCTTGGTGGCATTCGTAACATCTTCCACCGTTTTCAACTCGTTTTCACGAATCGCTTTTTCAATCTCTTGGTCGGTGACACCGAAACAATGACAAACCACTTCGCCGTCGAGCGCCTTGTCCCATTTTTTTCCGGTGCGATAATTATAAATCGCCGCCTCGAGCGCTTCACGTCCCATCACCGAACAGTGTACTTTCTGCTTCGGCAGTCCGCCGAGGTATTCCGCAATCTCCTTGTTCGTGATTTTTTCTGCTTCTTCAAGTGTTTTACCGATGATCAGCTCCGTCAGCGCCGACGACGAGGCAATCGCGCTTGCACAACCGAATGTTTGGAATTTGGCTTCTTTGATCCGCTTATTTTCGTCGAGCGTAAACATCAGCTTCAATGCGTCGCCGCATGCCAGCGAACCAACTTCGCCGACGCCGTCCGGATCTTCAATCGTTCCGACATTGCGCGGATTCCTGAAATGGTCATTCACCTTATCTGTATAGTCCCACATAAAAAACTCCTGTAGAAAACGAATGCTGGAACGGCGGAATAATGAATGAGCGGGAAACCGGATTCCAGAGCAAACCGCTCATATTTTTGATATTTAAGTCTTCTAATATTCCGGCGCTCTATTCTTCAGTCATCCAATCTTGAGCATCCGCTCAATACTGCCGGCAGCGCGGCGTGCGATCTCCGGCGGCACTGTCACGCGCGTTTTCATGTCCTGCAGCGACCATAGAATTTTTTCGAGCGTGATCTTTTTCATATTCGGGCACACTGCACGCTCCGGACACACCGCATAAAATTTTTTCGTCGGATTTTCACGCTGCAGCCGGTAATTAATTCCAATTTCTGTTGCGACAATAAATTCCGTCGCATTCGACTGCTGTACAAACCGGCACATTTGTCCCGTTGAAAGCAGTTCATCTGCCAGGTCGCGCACCGGCTTGCTGCACTCCGGATGCGCCAGTACAACGGCATCCGGATGCTTCTCTTTTTCAGCCAGAATATCTACCGGACGGATCCGTTCATGCGTCGGACAAAATCCGTTATATAAAATAAAACCGTGGGGCAGACAGGAATGTCTGCCCGTTGCGCAGACAGGAATGTCTGCTCCACACGGCTTTTCCGGCAAAACAATCGGACGTCCGAGTTTTTCGGCTACAAACGAACCAAGATTACGGTCCGGTACAAAAATAATTTTGCAGTCGCCGAGCGATTCAACCACGTTGACAGCATTTGACGACGTGCAGCAGATGTCGCTTTCTGCTTTTACTTCGGCCGAGCTGTTTACATAGCAAACTACTTTTGCATCCGGGTACTGCGCTTTCAGCGCGCGCAGTTTTCCGGCATCAATCATGTCTGCCATCGGACAGCCCGCGCCGGCATCCGGCAGCAGAATCGTTTTTTCCGGCGAGAGGATCGCCGCCGTTTCTGCCATGAAATGCACGCCGCAGAAAACCACCACCGGCTCGTCCAGCGTCGCCGCTTTACGGCTCAGCTCCAGCGAATCACCGGTGAAGTCTGCAATCGCCTGCACTTCATCCAGCTGATAATTGTGCGCGATAATCAGCGCATTTCGCTCCTGCTTCAGCTCCTGAATCTTCTCTTCAATTAATTTCATAATATGGACAGGAAGTTAACCACGACGGACTGCAAATTAAAAGAGCAGATTATCAAAGCTGAACAATATGCGGTTTTTGTTTCAGAATTATAATTGCTGTGACTTTTTATACCTGGCAGGTAAGTTATGCCGTTATGAAGCGCGATATTGAATGGACAGAACGGCTGGATGACAGCGTAAAACGGACGGTGAGAGTTCGTATTTTTGCCGGAAAGATCAAATGGCAGTTTAAACGGTCAGATGAAGAGCGCTGGGATTATGATACGCCGGCGTCAGCTGACGACTGGGAGACGCTCGACAATAAAGTTAATGCGCTGTACCGGCGGCGGCGGGCGGCGGTAAATGATGTCGACCTGGTGCGTATTGAAAAGAAAAAGCACGTGTGAATTTTGCCGCCGGGCTTCAGTTTTAAAAACTGCCCGATTCCATTACCGGAATCGGTTTAATCCGGAATAGCGATAAGCTGCCCGATTTTTAGATCAGCCTCGTGTCTCATTTTATCACGGTTGGCATCGAAAATTTTGCGCCATTTTGAACTGTCTCCGTAAACATCGCGTGAAATCCGCATCAGCGTATCGCCGGGATTTACCTTGTACATGCGTGCAGGGAGAGCGGGAGGCGGCTGATTGCCGATTGCCGGTTGAAAGTTTGCAGAAGAAACAGCCGGCGCCGAACTTTGTTCTACCGGTTTTTCCGCAGCTGCCGGCGCCAACGTTGCTGTTTGCACAGGAGACTCCAGCGCTGCACCGGGTATAGTTTTTACATTCGCAACAACCGGCGCCGGTGCGGTTTCCCCTTCAAACGCTTTCAACTGTTCGCGTAACAGATTGTTTTCACGTCTCAATCGAACCAGTTCTTCCGAAACACCATCGGATGATTTAGCGATTTCACCGGCGAGTAAAACTTTCGATTGACGGATCCAGTCCAGAATTAACGGGCGTTTTTCAGTCGCAGGACGTTTCTCAAGATAGCGTTCATAATAGAAAATCGCGTTGATATAATTTTTTTTCTGCTGATGGTTAATCAGCGCGAGTTCGAGATCGGGACGCGCAAGCGCCGGATTTTTTTCAAGCGCTGCTTTAAATTTCGAGATCGCCGCATCCCAGTTTTTCAAATAAACCTGTTCCAGCCCGGCGCGAACGCACGGATCCTGTTCGTCAGCAACATCACGTTTTGCACCGTTTTCGTTGCAGCCGGCGAGCATCAGAATGAGACTGATAAGAGCGGGTGAAAAATATTTCATAGTCTGCTTGAATTTCCACATTTATTGCGTTCCAGTTTCCGATGAGCAGTCATAAGTTCACCGGGATTGGTGAGTGCGGCAAGCAGAGAGAGTTCGCCGCATAGTACGGCGGCGGCACAGATCAGTGCAAGCCGGCGAGCATTAGCACCGGGTTCGCGCTCTGCACGGCAGCCGAGTTCGGCAAGGACTTCTTCGACAAACGGAAGACCCTTACCGCTGCCGACGGTGCCGACGATCAGATGCGGCAGTGTGGTTGCAAACCAGAGGTCGCCGTTGCGCACTTCGGCCTGCACGATTCCCTGTGAGCCCTCAACAATATTGGCGGCGTCCTGTCCGGTGGCGAGATAAAAACCAAGCAGCATGTTGGCGAAGTGAGCGTTGGCGGAACGGAGTCCGCCGGCGAGCAGTGTGCCGATTAAATTTTTGCGAGTATTGAGCTGGACGATTTTTTCCGGCGTGGTTTTGAGATATTTCCGGCAGAGTTTTTCCGGAACGGTGAGTTCGGTAACGACGTATTTGCCGCGTCCAAGCACTCCATTCACGGCAGATGTTTTTTTGTCGCAGCAGTAGTTGCCGGAAAGCGATTCATATTTGAGCTCCGGACAACGTTTCAGGATGTAATTCAAGAGCACTTCGCTTGCCTGCGTGGCCATATTATGACCGGATGCATCGCCGGTGGTGTATTCAAAACGGATGAAGAGCAGGTTTCCGGCGATCTGTGAATGAACGTCGATAAGTTTTGCAAAACGGCTGGTGGTTTCGGTAACGCGCTGCAGTGCCGGGAATTCTGTTTTTATTTTCTGCAGACATTGCAGTGCAACGCCGGCGTCCGGCGCTTCAAAAAGTACGGAGCGCGTCATGCGTTCATCGATAACAACAGCGCAAATTCCGCCGGATACAGTGGCAACGCGTGCCCCGCGATGAACGGAGGCGAACAACGGCGCCTCATAAGTAGCGAGCGGAATTTCAGTTTCGACATCGATTTCAGGACCGGTAATTTTTACCGGCCCGACCCATTGCAATGGCACATTGGCAAACGATTGAGTCATAATTTCCAATTTAAGAGTGCCGGTTTAATCATTAAAAAGCCAGGTGGAAAGATAGCGTTCACCGGAATCGCAGATAACGGTTACAATAAGTTTTCCGGCGTTTTCCGGCCGCCGGGCAAGTTCAAGAGCTGCAAAAACATTTGCGCCGGAAGAGATGCCGCCGAGAATTCCCTCTTCTTCCGCCATGCGCCGGACGATTTTTCCGGCGGCGGCGGCAGGTAGGGTCAGAACACCGTCGAGCAGTTCAAGATCAAGATTTTTCGGAATAAAACCGGCTCCAATACCTTGAATTTTATGCGGACCGGGCTGACCGCCGGAAATGACGGGCGACTCCGCCGGTTCGACAGCGAAGACCTGCACGCCGGCTTTTCTTTTTTTCAGTTCGCGGCCGGTGCCGGTGACGGTTCCGCCGGTGCCGACGCCGGCAACGAATATATCCACCGCGCCGTCCGTATCCTTCCAGATCTCTGGTGCAGTGGTCTGCCGGTGGATTTCAGGATTTGCCGGATTTTCAAACTGCTGCGGCATGAAAGCGGAAGGGTTTTCTGCCAGAATTTCTCCGGCGCGTTTAATCGCACCGGGCATGCCTGCGGTGCCGGGCGTTAAAATAACTTCGGCGCCGAGCGCGCGCAACAGGTTGACCCGTTCGACACTCATGGTTTCAGGCATGGTGAGCGTGAGCTTATAGCCGCGCGCAGCAGAAACAAATGCCAGTGCAATTCCGGTATTGCCGCTGGTAGGTTCCACGATCAGTCCGCCTGGCGTTAATGTCCCGGCGCGTTCGGCTGCCTCAATCATTGCAATGCCGATGCGGTCCTTGACGCTGCCCAGCGGATTACGCGATTCAACTTTTACAGCGATTTTTGCCTTCAGTCCGTCCGTCAGCCGGTTTAAAAAAATTAATGGTGTATTCCCGACTGTCTGGGTCGCATTTTTAAAGATATTCATTCACTGATCCTTTTTAAAACAATTTTAATATTTATTCGATACAGTACCTTCATCGAACCACTCCGGCCATTTTGTAATATAGTTGCTATTCCCGATAAAATCGGGCAGAAATCAGAATTTTTAAAGGAAAAAATATGAATACTTCTGCCGGAAATTTCATTTTTGATATTATCGACGCTGATCTGGCCGCCGGTAAACACAAAGAAATTATCACCCGTTTCCCCCCCGAGCCGAATGGATACCTGCACATCGGGCACGCTAAAGCCATTTGCCTTGATTTCGGTGCTGCGTTGAAATACGGCGGCCGCTGCCACCTGCGGTTTGACGACACCAATCCGACTGCTGAAGACACCGAATATGTTGAGGCGATCAAAGAAGATATCCGCTGGCTTGGTTTCGACTGGGGCGAACATCTCTATTTCGCATCCGATTATTTTGGAAAAATGTACGCCTGCGCCGTCAAACTCATCGAGCTCGGCAAAGCATACGTTTGTGAGTTGAGCGTCGATGAATTTAAAAAGTATCGCGGTGTCCCGGAAATACCGGGCAAAGAACCGCCGGGGCGCAGCCGTACTGTCGAGGAAAACCTTGCCCTGTTCACGCGTATGAACGCCGGCGAGTTCCCGGACGGAACCTACGTTTTGCGCGCCAGAATCGATATGGCATCACCCAATCTGCACATGCGCGATCCGGCGCTCTATCGCATCAAACACGCGCACCATCACAACACCGGTGATAAATGGTGCATCTATCCAATGTACGACTTTGCACACTGCCTTGAAGACTCTTTTGAGGGCATTACGCACTCGCTTTGTACGCTCGAATTTGCTGTCCATCGCCCGCTTTACGACTGGATACTCGAAACGCTTGGCATCTACCATTCGCGGCAATACGAATTCGCTCGGCTCAACTTAACCTATACCGTCATGAGCAAGCGCAAACTGCTTGAACTCGTCCGTGGGAATCTTGTGCACGGCTGGGACGATCCGCGTCTGCCCACCCTCACCGGCATGCGCCGGCGCGGCTATACACCGGAAGCCATTCGTTCCTTCTGTACTGAAATCGGTATCACCAAATTCGAGAGCCTCACCGATGTCGGACTGCTCGAATATCATGTCCGCACCGATCTGAACGAACGCGCGCCGCGCCGCATGGCTGTCATTGATCCGTTGAAAGTCGTCATCACCGACTACGAAAAAACCGGCGATGAACTCGAACTGCCCAATCATCCGAACAAACCCGAAGCCGGCACGCGGAAAATAAATTTTGCACGGGAAATTTATATCGAGCGCGACGATTTCATGGAAGCTCCGCCGAATAAATTTTTCCGGCTGGCGCCCGGGCGTGAAGTCCGGTTGCGCGGTGCTTATTTCATTACATGTACCGGCGTCATCAAAGATGCTGCCGGACATATCGTTGAACTGCACTGTACGCACGACCCGGCCAGCCGCGGCGGCAATGCGCCGGACGGACGCAAAGTCAAAGGAACCATTCACTGGGTCTCCGCTGAACACGGCATTGCAGCGGAATTCCGACTCTACGACCGCCTCTTTACCAGCGAAAACCCCGCCGCTGAAGAAGATGATTTTAAAACGTATCTGAATCCCGATTCACTCAAAATTGCATACGGCTTTGTTGAACCGGTGCTCGCCGCTGAAAACGCCGGCGCACGGTTCCAGTTCGAGCGCATCGGATATTTCTGTGCCGACACCGACACAACGCCGGAAAAACCTGTCTATAACCGTATTGTCGGTCTCAAAGATTCCTGGGCAAAGAAAAAGTAACACTCAGCATTCAAATACACCGATGTAACTGTTCCAACTGATTGTTGCTAGATGTTTAGTCCCACAGTGTGCTGGAGTGATGTATAACGAGCTCCGGAGGGATGAATTATGGGACAGATATTACACGGATGCGCCCGTACGACTGAGGCGGTGCGTCGAACGATACAGCATCGTCAAGAGAGCCTGAGTGTTCTGGCACGGAGGTACGGTATTAACCCGAAAACCGTAGCGAAGCGTCGACAGCGCACAACGGTACAAAATGCCCCGATGGGGGCCCAGGCATCCTCGGTCAACGGTGCTGAGCAAGGAGGAAGAAGCCGCTTGCGCCGCTTTTCGGCAACACACGCTGCTTCCTCTCGATGATTGTCTTTACAGCTTGCAGATGGCCATACCTCATTTAACACGCTCCTCTCTGCATCGTTGCTGCCAACGTCATGGTATTCGCCGGCTGCCGGATACCAAAGATCCCCGGAGCAAACGGAAATTCAAAACCTGTCCAATCGAGTTTTTCCATATCGACATCGCTGAGGTTCGCACGGAAAAAGGCAGGTTATATATGTTTGCTGCCATTGACCGTACGTCAAAG
>Ga0265293_10008588_pt1 | contig 15059 bp, 9 predicted proteins | sample Munlanlewell138R_FD_192505 | JGI IMG/M metagenome (GOLD analysis project Ga0265293, IMG submission 192505) | Leachate microbial communities from a municipal landfill in Southern Ontario, Canada - Leachate well 138R | ecosystem: Engineered > Solid waste > Landfill > Unclassified | place: Canada...
TTAGTGCTTCAATAAAGGTCATTGCAACAAATAAGAAGAAGAAAATCTCTGCGATCTCTAGTATAAGGTGTGCAATTTCTACATCAAATGCTGAAAAATCTAAGCCATTTGCTGCATAATAACCACCGAGCAACATAAACATAAAAGTACCTGTAAATAGGGCTGGTTTAGCCTTGTTTATATGGTACTTTTCTTCTGCTGCTATAAAGTAATAGCCTACTATAAAAATCGCTAGCAATAACCAACCAAATGGCTCAACGGCTAAGTCGATTGCTTGAACGCTTTCTTCTACTCTAGTCATTCTTTCTCCTGTAAAATTGTGTGTACACCAATAGAATTTTCTCTAGCTAGGCTTGAGAGAACTATCTCTTTTGCTGTAAGTAAACGAAACTTCAAAAGTTTACCAATATTTTCTTTTAAAAGAGCATTAATTCTATCTAATGCCTCATTTAAACCTCTTTTTGTTCTCACTATAGAGACATTTTGCCACATTATTTGGCGAAGTTCATTCTTCTTTTCTTTGTCCTCTTTGAGACTCATAATTTCATCGCTTACCTTAAACTCTATCATCTCTTTTGGTTTTGTGTTAGAGAGTATATCATCTACAGCCTCTTTTGCAAAAACAAGACCTTCTAAAAGAGAGTTTGATGCGAGTCTATTTGCCCCATGAACTCGAACAGAAGCTACTTCGCCAATAGCGTAGAGTCCATCTATCTTTGGTACTTTGGCCTTTAAATCAGTTTTTATACCACCGATGGCATAGTGAAATGCTGGTGAAATTGGAACTCTTTGATATGGTACCTTGAAGCCTATATCTCTTAGGTTTTTATAGATATTTGGAAATCTTTTTATAAAATACTCAAAGTCAAAATTTTCAAGGTTTAAATATGTTTTAAGTCCTGTTTTTTTAGTGTAGTCGTAGATGGATTTGCTCACGATGTCTCTTGAAGCTAACTCGCCTCTCTCATCATAATCAAAAAGAAATCTTTTACCATTTTCATCTTCTATGGTAGCACCTTCACCTCTTAGAGCTTCTGTTAGGAGAAGTTTTTGAGCATTTTCGCTTTTTACAAAAACAGTAGGATGAAACTGCATCATCTCCATGTGCTCAAGTTCGATACCTTTCATCAAACAAAGACCTTGCATATCTGCGCTGATGCACGGTGCGTTTGTGTGATACTCAAAGAGAGAGCCAACTCCACCACTAGCTATGATGATATCTTTTGCATAGATATTTGTGCTTTGTCTATTGTCAAGAACAGTTACTCCATAGCAGACATCATCTTTAATGAGTAGATCTACAACTCTAGCATCACTAAGCATTGAGTGTTGGTTGTTCTTTAGTAAAAAGTAGTGAACATACCTACCTGTAGCATCTCCACCTGCATGGATGATTCTGCTTGTTGAGTGCGCTGCTTCTTTTGTATAGAGTAAGTTACCATCTTTATCGCAGTCAAATATAAATCCGCGGGCTATAAGATCATCTATCACACCTCTAGAGTTGTTGCTTAAAATCTTTACAGCATCTTCATCGCAAAGTCCAGCTCCAGCATCAAGCGTATCTTTTATATGAAGTGGAATATCATCTGCATCTTTTGCTAAGGCAATTCCACCTTGTGCATAAAAGCTATTGCACTTGAATGTCTCTCTTTTGTTTATGATGAGAACTTTTTTCTCTTTTGGAAGTAGTGAAGCAGCGTAAAGTCCAGCTACTCCAGCTCCTATAATTATAACATCGTACTGCATCATTTGCTTGGCTCTTTTATGATAAACTCAACATTTTCATCACCTTGTGGCGCATCTTCAAGGTAATAGGGAGCTTTTTTATATCCACATCCATTTAGACTTAATGTAAAGCTTGATATAATTAAAATATAAAGAATAGTTTTTAGGTTTTTTTTCAATAATTTTCCTTAATTTTTGGCTAAAAAATCTTGAAACTAAACAAGAACTTGATAATAATATAGTAAATATTAAAAGAGCTTTAACTTGTGGGTATGCTAAATAATCTACTAAGATAACTGTAACGGATATAAAAGAAAATGACACTACAAGAGACGATAAAACAACTCCCTGATTCTGCTGGGATCTATGAGTATTTTGATAAAGATGGAAATCTTTTATATGTAGGAAAAGCAAAGAGCCTGCAAAAGAGGGTAAAGAGCTACTTTAGTTTTACTCCAAGCTTAAAGCCAAACTCTAAACTCTCCCTGAGAATCACTAGGATGATAGAGCAAACTGAGTCAATGAACTACATCTTAGTAAACTCAGAACATGATGCGCTTATACTTGAAAACTCACTTATAAAACAACTAAATCCTAAATACAATATCTTACTTCGTGATGATAAAACATATCCATATATTTACATAGACACTTCAGAGAAATACCCAAGATTTGAGATTACAAGAAAAGTTATAAAAGATAGAGATATTGTCTATTTTGGCCCATTTTCAGTGGGTGCTAGAGATATTTTAAACTCCATATATGAGATCTGTAAACTTGTTCAAAAAAAAGGCTCACTAAAGTCTAAAAAGCTCTGCCTTTATCATCAGATAGATAAGTGTTTAGGTCCATGTGAACTTGATATTCCCATTGCTCTTTACAAAAAAGAGGTAGATCTAGCCTATGAGCTTATTAAAAATAAAAAGATTTTAGTTAAAAAACTAGAAGAGAAAATGCTTTTTTACTCTGAAAATCTTAGGTTTGAAGAGGCGTTAGAGCTTCGTGATAGGATAGAGAGAATTACAAGATCTGAGATTAAAAGTGAGATAGACTTTGCTACAAATGAAGATTATGACATTTTTGTTATCTCCAATTCAGAGTCTAGAGCTGTTGTGCTTAGACTCTTTATGAGAGATGGAAAAATTATCTCATCTTCACATGATTATATAGCACTAAATGAGGGTTTTGATGAAGATGAACTCTATCAAAGAGCGCTTATAAACTTCTACAAAGATGAGAAACCACCTATTGTTGCACCTATTTTAGTCGCATCAGAGTTTGATGGATTAGATCTTATGGAGGAGTATTTAAGTAATCTGTTTGAAAAAAAAGCATCTATAAAACAACCAAAACAAGGTAAAAGAAAACAGCTTATAGATCTAGCTATTTTAAACGCCAATGAGCTTCTTAAAAAAGATAAAAACTCTAATGATAAAAAAGTGCTCTACGATCTAAAAGAGTTGTGTGGCTTAGATAGAGTTCCAAATAGAGTAGAGGTTTTTGACAACTCTCATATGTCAGGAGTCGCTACGGTTGGAGCTATGATAGTTTATGAAGATGGAAAATTTGATAAAAAAAGTTATAGAACATATCATCTTGAGGCAAAAGATGAATATGCTCAAATGCGAGAGACTTTAACAAGAAGAGTAGATAGTTTTTCTAAGAATTCCCCTCCAGATCTATGGATCATTGATGGAGGATCTACTCTTTTAAAACTAGCCTTAGAGATAGTTGAGAGTTCAGGAGTTTTTATAGACGCTATTGCCATCTCTAAAGAAAAAATCGATGCAAAATCTCATAGAGCTAAGGGTAAGGCTGATGATATTATCCATACAAGAGATGAGGTTTTTAAACTTAAAAATTCAGACAAAAGACTTCAATGGGTACAAAATTTGAGAGATGAAGCACACAGATCTGCTATAAATTTTCATAAAAAAACAAAGCTAAAACTCGATAAAGAGAGTAAACTTTTAAATCTAAAAGGAATATCACAAGCAAAAGTTGTAAAACTTTTAAGCCATTTCGGCACATTTGAGGCTTTAAAGCTTACAACTCTCGATGAAATAGCATCAGTTTTAAACGAAAAAGATGCAAAAATAATTAAAACTATTTACTTCTAAGTGTAGTTTTTTGTCTATTATGATATATTTATGTCCATAATATTTCTAAGCAGAAGGTTAAGTTGATGAATAACGTAGCTCCAGTTGATGAAGAGTACACTCCTGATGGAAGTGTGATGATAAGTGAAATGAACTTAGAAGGTACTATTACTTTTGCAAACAGGAAGTTTTGTGAGGTATCTGCTTATGAGCTTAATGAGCTTGTTGGACAAAATCACTCTATAACTAGACATCCTGATATGCCAAAGACTGTATTTACAAAGATGTGGCAAACCTTAGAAGATTCTCAATCTTGGAATGGAGTATTAAAAAGTATTCGAAAAGATGGACATTATTATTGGAGCGAAACTGAAATCATACCAATATATGATGAGAATGATGCAATAACAGGCTATATGAGTGCTAGAAGAGTTGCTTCGAGAAAAAATATTCAAGAAGCAGAAGAACTTTATGAAAAAATGCTTAAAAGTTAAGGGATACGAATGCTAATATATAATCATCAAAAAGAGTTTATAGGGATCGATGAATCCAACCTCAAAACTTTAGGCTTTTCTACTCTATCGCAACTTATAAGTGAAGCAGATGACTTCGCAGATTTGTTTGTAAAAACGCCTGGATATATTCATAATTTTAAACATGTACACTGGATAGATTTTGTTATTTGTGCAGAATCAAATCAAGAATCAAGAGTCATCATCAATGTAAAGGGAAAAAGTTTTAGATGTAACTTAGACATTAAAGGAATTTACTTAAAAGAAGACCCAAATAATATGGGCTATTCAGTAAAACTTGTCAATCTTAGAGTTTTAAATCAAGCAGAACAAGAGATGGCACAAAAAGAGATAGAACAAAAGCCAGCTACTAAGCTAAATACTCCATTAGATATTATTGAAGATGATTATGAAGAAACTGCAAATAAAAACGAAAATCTAGAGATAAAATATGATGTAGATGATACTATCTCTATAGATGATTTTGACGCATTCGAAGATCCAATAAAAGATATTTATGAAGACGAGCCTTTAGAGGTACAACAGGAAAACAAAGAAGTTCCAAAAGAGATAAAAAAAGAATCTTTAATCTCCCTCTATGGGAAAGATTTAGAAGTTGGAAGTGACTATATTTATAATCCTAAACTAGCTAGTGATGAACTTGGACTTCCAATAGAACTCATAGAAGAGTTTGTTCAAGACTTTATAGCTCAAGCAAATGACTTCAAAACAGATCTATACAATTCACTAAGTGATCAAAATATAGATAATGTAAAAATACTATCTCATAAGTTAAAAGGCGTAGCTGCAAATCTTCGTATTGAAGATGCTTTTGAAGTTTTAACTACGATAAACAGTTCTGAAGATCTTTTAGAGATCGAACAGAGTTTAAATATGTTCTATAAGATAGTAGATACACTTGCTAAGAAAAAAGATACTAAAGAGCAGATCTCAACACAAGAGGACTCACAAAGTGTAGCTGATGAAGATAACGAAGATGATATGTTTTTGAGTTTTAAAGATGAAGATGAGGTCAAAGATTCAGATATTCCTGATACGATAGAGATGCCTGAGTTAGCAGATGATGACTTTATAAATCTTGAACTAGATGAAGATATTTTTGAGCCAGAAGAAAAAATAGAGATAGAAGAGATAGAAGAGTTTGAAGAAACTCCAGAAATTAAAGAAGAAATAGAGACTCAAAAAGATATACAAATTTATTACGATAGAGCTAAGGCTGCTAGTGAAATAGGTATTGACGCCCAAAATTTTAATGAGTTACTTGTTGATTTTACAGATGAAGCAAAAGCTTATATCTCAGCGATACGAGCAGCTATAATAAATAGTGATTTTGGAGCATCTAAAAGTAGTTGCATTAAACTAAAAAGAATGTGTGAGACTATGAGAATAGATAGCTTTGATGAAGAGTTAAATTTAATCATGAACACAGAAGATAAAGATGTAATACAACAGGCTATATCCACTATTGATACAAAACTAGATCTTATTTCAAGTACGGAGGCTTAAATGCAGTTGGGTTTAAAAAACAGACTTAAGTTAATCAGCTTATTCCCTATAATTATTCTTTTTTTACTGACAAGTTACTATCTATATAGCTCATATAAAGAATATAGTAGTGCAAAAATGCTTCATGAAAAAATTATTGAAAATAGATACTTAAATGAGGTAATTGGTAATGTAGCAAGAGAGAGAGGTATGACAGCGATGTACCTTGGAAATTCATCAGAAAATATCTTACTCTCTTTAAAAGAGCAGAGAAAGATAGTAGATGAAAAGTTCAGTGAGTATATGTACCAAACTCAAAAAAAGATACATGAACACTCGCAAGGAGAAGATAATTGTCTTGCTTGTCAGAGTGCTAAGTCTATAGAAGGAATTATAGAGCAGATTCAAACAGCAAGAGACCTTGTAGATAGAAATAAAGTAACATTTGTTGATGTTTTTACTAATATTTATGGAGAGGTTCAAAAAGTACTTATTGCTGAACTAAAACAGATCACAGAGTATCAAATAGATAAAGATATAAATGAGCTTTATTCAGTATATATGTCCATGGTAAACGCCAAAGAACATAGTGGAATAGAGAGAGGGTATATGTCATATATCATTTCTCGTTCCGAAAAACTTCAAGAGAGAGATCTAAATCTATGGTTATCCATCATTGGTAAAGCTGACTCTGTAGCTTATAAATCACTTCATGACGCAAAACTTTTAGATAAGATGAGTTTGATTTTTGAAAATGAGGATGCGATAGAGTTATTCGAAGATATAAATGCAGAAAGAACAGCCATAATATCTGAGAGTCAACAAGGAAACTATGATATCAGCTCAGGTATTTGGTTTACAATGCACTCTGAAAAAATCAACTTAATTACAAGTGCAGAAGAGTTACTCTTAACTCAGATGATAAATAGAGCTCTAAGCGTTCAAGAAGCATCTCTACAACTTCTTGTTATTGCTCTAACAATATGGCTCATTACACTAATCTTAGCAACACTTGGTTATTTTCTATCAAATGAGATTACTAGAAATATTAAAAACCTAGAAGAGATACTAAAGAGAGTTGCAGATGACACAAGCCAAAGTGATACTCAAGAAATTAATCTACAAACAACAGATGGTACAGCTCAAGCATACGATCTACTTGAGAAGATAATTGAGCAAACAAAAAGAGATAAAGAAGTCGCTCAAGAGGCAAGTGAAGCTAAGTCTATGTTCTTGGCAAATATGTCACATGAGATTCGTACTCCTTTAAATGGGATAGTCGGGTTTACTGAACTTTTAAAAGATACAGGATTAGAAGAAGAGCAGAGTGAGTTTGTAGAGATCATAGAAAAATCATCTGAAAATCTTCTACAAATCATTAACAATATCTTAGATCTATCAAAAATTGAAAGTAATAAACTTGAAATTGAAGATATTTCCTTTGATCCTATTGTTGAGTTTGAGAGTGCGGTCGAAGTTTATGGTGTTCGTGCAAGTGAAAAACATATAGATCTGGGTTGTTTTATAGATCCAGCTCTAGAACAACCTTTAAATGGTGATCCTACTAAACTAAAAGAAGTTATCATAAACCTTCTCTCAAATGCGATTAAGTTCACTAGTAGTGGAGGTTTTATAAATGTTAACATTAGAAAACAAGAGAGTGAAACAGAAGGTGTAACAAGAGTTAAGTTCGAAGTTCAAGATAATGGGATAGGCGTATCTAGTGAGCAAAAATCAAGAATTTTTGAAGCTTTTTCACAAGCAGATACTTCGATAACTCGTAAATATGGTGGAACAGGACTAGGTCTTACAATTTCTAGTAGATTTATTGAGCTTATGGGTGGTCATCTTGATATTAGAAGTGAAGTTGGAGCAGGGACAACTTTCTTCTTTACTATTGATTTTGAAGAAGCAGAGCCATTAGAGGTCAGCCTAAAGGGCAAATTTTCAAATATTAATGTACTTTTACTAAAAGATACTCACAAAACAAAAACTCAAGAGAAGTATCTCAAAGAGTATTTTGATTTTTATGGTGTTACTTATGCAAATTTTACAGATTTTGATGAGCTAAACGCTCTTAATAAATCTTCTGATTATGATTTGATTTTTGTTGATTATGCTTATACTCAAGATGAAGATCTATCTTATTATGCCGGACTTCCTCAAGCCCTTGTACTTTTAACAAAATCGTACTACATGAAGAAGATAGACTCTTTACATATAGATATATTTAAATCTATTTATGAGCCTTTAAATATCTCTAAAGTAAAAAATATACTAGAGAACTACTCCAATAAGAACTTTAGTGCGAGTAAAATTAACAAGGAAAAAATCAAGCACTTAGATCTAGATACTACAAGGTTTAAAGCAAAAGCTTTAGTAGCAGAAGATAATATCATCAACCAAAAACTTATCAAAAGAACTCTTGAAGATCTAGGACTAAGTGTAAGCTTAGCAAGTAATGGTCTTGAAGCTTTTGCTAAAAGAAAAGATGGAGATTTTGATATTATTTTTATGGATATACAGATGCCAATCTTAGATGGTGTAGAGGCTACGGCTGAGATACTAAACTATGAAGAGGATTTTTCTAAACCGCATGTCCCAATCTTAGCACTAACTGCAAATGCTCTAAAGGGAGACAGAGAGAGATTTTTAAAAGCTGGACTTGATGAATATACAACTAAACCTCTAGTTCGAGCAGAAATTGTAAATCTTTTAACTCAATTTTTAGCAGATAAAATAGTAAGCATAAATGAAGATAGCGAACAAGATGTCATAGAAGAGTATAAAGAACCAACCCAAGATACAAACACTTTAGAAAATGTTGAAGATAGTGAAAAACTTGCCATTGAAGAGGAAGTTAAAACACAATATAAGGCTGATATTTTACTAGCTAAAAAAAGTTCTTTTGAGTTAAAACTATATGCTCGACTTTTAGACTCATTAGGCTATACACATGAGAGTGTAAACTCTTATAGTAAGCTTGAAGAGTTAGCAGATGCAAACAGCTACAGAGTGATACTTTTTGATAAGGAATTGGATGATTTAAACCTTGAAAAACTCTCTATAAACACAAAGGCACAAGACGCTACAACATACTTAGTTCTTATTGGAGATCCATCACAAAAAGATGAATCAGATGACAACATTTATGTTGATGAATTAATAAAAAATGCAGTAAACAAAGATCTATTACGATTAGTTTTAGAAAAATTTATTTAAGGGAATAATAAATGCCAAAACAAGATCTAGTAGTATTGATAGTAGATGACGATATGATAAATCTAAAACTTCTCAAATCAATGCTAACAAAAAGTGGAAATGTAAAAGAGGTTGTTGAGGCTAGAAATGGTGCTGAGGCAATAGATACTTTAAAATCAAGGGATGATATAGATTTAATACTCTTAGATATTATAATGCCAGTTATGGGTGGTATAGAGATGCTAAAGGTTGTTCGAGCTGATGATAATCTTCTTCAACTACCAATTGTTGTTTTAACAACTGATGAGACGAAAAAAAGTGAAGCACTAGAGTGTGGAGCAAATGACTTTTTGATGAAGCCTATTAGAAATAGCGACCTAATCAAAAAAATATCAGCTGTTTTGATATGATGTAATAAAGAAGAGTCTTTTTAAGACTCTTTAATTAAAATCTCTTTTAAAACCTCTTCGATCCTGCTAACACCGACAATTTCTAAAGAGTCTCTCACTTCTTGCGGAATATCTTCTAGATCACGCTCATAGTTTTTAGTTGGGATCAAAACTTTACTAATAGCCGCTTTATGCGCAGCAATTAGTTTTTCTTTTAGTCCACCTATTGGAAGAACATCTCCACTTAGTGAAACTTCTCCTGTCATCGCTATCTCTGAACGAGCTTTTTGATCACTTAAAATTGAAGCTATAGCACTAACTAAAGCTATACCAGCACTAGGTCCATCTTTTGGTGTTGCTCCATCTGGCACGTGGATATGCAAGTCATATCTTTTATAGATCTCGCTTGCATCCACCTCAGTTTTATCTTCTTTTTCTTTAGATGTAAGAGGGATTTTATCAAGATCAATCTTTAGTTTTTTATCATCTATAAGGGTTTTTACCACGCTCATAGCAATTCTAGCACTCTCTTTCATAACTTCGCCTAAGCTTCCAGTTAACTGTAAGTTGCCTTTACCTTTTATCTTGATGCTCTCTATCTTTAATATATCTCCACCAACGGATGTCCATGCAAGTCCATTTACAACGCCAACTACAGGAATTTTTGTAGTTTTTTCAATCTCAAAAACACTTTTATCAAAAAATTCTTTTATATTCTTCAGAGTTACAGAGACTTTGTCAATATTAGAGTCTTGCAGCATATTAAGAGCTACTTTTCTTGAGATATCAGCTAAACGACGGCGAAGATTTCTTACTCCTGCTTCTCTAGTGTAGCTATGGATTATCTCTTTTAGAGCTGGTTTAGAGATATTTACTTCGCTCTTTTTAAGTCCATGTTTTTTAAGTTCTTGAGGAATGAGGTATCTCGTTGCAATCTCAAGTTTCTCTTGAGGAGTGTATGAGCTTATGTTTATAAACTCCATTCTATCTCTTAGTGGTGCTGGGATTCGTCCAACATCGTTTGCAGTGGCTATAAAAATAACCTTGCTTAGATCTATATCAAAGTTTAGGTAGTAATCTCTAAACTCTTTGTTTTGTTCTGGATCTAAAATCTCTAGAAGTGCAGCAGTAGGGTCTCCTCTTTGAGATCTTGAGACTTTGTCTATTTCATCTAAGACTACAACAGGATTCATCTTTTTTGCGTCTATAAGCCCTTGAGTTATACGCCCTGGCATCGCTCCTACATATGTTCTTCTATGACCTCTTAACTCATTTACATCTTCAAGCCCACCTAGTGCAATTCTTACAAGAGGACGCTTAAGAGCTACGGCAATTGAGTTTGCTAAAGATGTCTTACCAACACCTGGAGGTCCAGAAAAACAAAGAATAGCACCAGCACTATCACTAGAAGATCCTCTTAATTCCAAAAGTTCTTTTACGGCAAAGTACTCAACAATTCTCTTTTTTGGTTTTTCTAAGGAGAAGTGATCTTTGTCTAGTTGATCTTGCACATCTTTTATCTTAAGAGCTTTTTTTGCAAACTCTCCAAAAGGAATATCAAGAGTCCAGTCAAGATATGTCTGAGTCATAGAAGCATCAGATGAGTCTGGATGCATTCTTGAAAATCTATCTATCTGTTTAGAGACTTCTTTATAGGAATCTTCACTCATCTTACTTTTTTTATCTTCAAGTTTTTTGCGGTACTCTTCTATCTCTTCATCTCTGGCAGTATCGGTTCCTAACTCTTTTTGAATCTGCTTTAGTTGTTCTTTTAAAAAGTACTCTTTGTTGACTTTTTCTATATGAGTGTGAACCTTGCTTCTTATCTCTTTTTGGAGCTTGTTTGCCTCTATCTCTTCTATAAGATAGTCTATAAGAAGTAAAAACCTCTTCTCTGTATCTATCTCAACAAAGAGCGTATATGCTTGTTCTTTTTTTAGTTTGACTGTGCTACAGATGAGATCTATAATCCTGTTGTGGTCGTGATTTTCTTCTATGGTTCTAAGTAAGTCTGGTGGAAAATAATTACTTACACTTGCAAGTGTTCTTACTTTTTCTCGTACAATTTCTAGTATGGCATCTATCTTTAGTGATGTTATGTTTGTAGCTTCTAACACATCTACATTTGCTACAAGCGGTGTTGATTGAACTTCATAAAGCATCTGCGCTCTAGCTAAACCTTGAAATAAAACCTTTACTCTGCCATCAGGAAGAGCTACTTTTCTCATAATAGAACCAACAACTCCAGCACTATAGAGTGAGTCATAATCTCTTTTGCCTTCTTGAGTTGGTTTTGTAGGGCATACTATAACTAAAGAGCTATCTTCCATTGCAAGAGTTGCTGCATTTATATTGCTCTCATCGCTTAAAAAAAGTGGCGATATCATAAAGGGATATAAAAAAAGTTCGTCTTCTGCTATAACAGGTATATTTGCTGGAAATTCTCCATAATTGCTTAATTTCATATTTGTTTCCTATATCTTTATTAAAGTTTTAATATTTTTTCTCTTAATGAATCAAACTCATCTTTGCTTATGATGCCTTTGTCTTTTAAATCTTGTGCTTTTTGAAGTTCATCTTTTTGAAATTGACTTAAACTTTTTTCTTTTACTTGCTCTTTAAATGTTTCTTGTTTTATTGGCTCTTTGATGGCTTGTGGCATATCATCAACTACAGAGTTTCTTGATACTACGCTCTTTGTATGAGGAACCATAAAACCATACCAACTCTCTGTTCCGTCACCTTCAAACCATGCTCGATACCACGGAGTGTTTGCTCTATCAATCTCATCCCAGTTCATCCATGGTTGTGGTTTTATATTTCTGTAGTACTCAGCGCCCTTGGGTTTATCAAGTCTTTCATATAGATCTGCAATGGTTTCATTTAGAGCAGCTTCTGCCATTAAAAGACGAGTTTGCATGGTGTTTACAAGACCAAAATACATAGAATTTGGATAGTTAACTTTAAACTCTTTTGCTTCTTCAATTGCTTCTTCAATAAGAGCTTGATCTCTTCTTGGATTTGGAAGAGCTAGGTATTTGGCTTTTATCTTTAAAAATTCTGCATCCTCTTTTTCATTTATAGTTGCATATCTTTTTATATATTCGTTTAAAAAATGTTCACTTAGTAGATACTCTTCATAGTGCATATGAGCTATGGCTAAAATCATGGTAGCTTCAGGAAGAAGGGGCGAGCCGATGTGTTCACCTTGAAGTGAACTATAGTAGTTGTCAGCCCTCTCTAGATCTCCTTGGGAGATGTATTTTACAATTTTGCCATACCAATATATAGCAGGTTTGTTGTACTCTTCTATCTCTTTAGAACAGCCGCTTAGAAAAAATATAGAGGCAAATGCCATAAAGAGAAAAGTATGTTTTAGTTTCATCAAATAATATCCTGTAAATAAATAAGTGATATTCTATCTAAAAGATATATAACACAGGTTAAATCTTTCTTATTAAGCATGGCACATTTTATGCTTAAAGTGATATAATGACATACAATTTTACAGAGGGTTTTTTATGAAATTTAATATATGTGTGCCTTTTTTGGGTTTTGAAAATGTAAAAGAGGTTGAGTTAAAGAAGATTGATGATGTTTTTATGAAAATGACTTCATGCGAAGATGAGAGAATCGCTTTTACTCTTATAGATCCTTTTGTGCTTAGAGAATACGACTTTGAAGTACCACGTGGCGTTAAAGAAAAGCTAGAAATTGACGAAAACTCAAATCTTTTAATCTTAAATATAGTCCTTATTCAAACTCCAATAGAGAGTTCAGTAGTAAACTTCATAGGACCTCTAATCTTTAACACAGACAACAACAAAGCAGCACAAATCATCCTAAGTGACTCGACTATGTATGGTGTAGCTGAAAAAATATCTTCATTTTTAAACAAATAAATCTACTTTAACTAAGTACAAGATTCTAAGCCAAGGCTTAGAATCCACAAGTTGTTAATCTTCATTTTTTAAAAATTACAGTATAATAAATCCTAACAAATTTAAATTATATATAAAGTAACACTATTTGTATAGAGATTTATATTATCTAGGAGTTTGCTATGAGAGTTTTTATTATTATTTTTACACTATTGTTTACAACACATATAGCTTTTGGAGCTTGTGGTGGTACTAATAAAGGGGCTTGGAATAATGGAACAACTTATTCAAGTTCTAGTTTTACTAATGATTACTATAGATTGAATATAACTGAAACAGGAACTCTTCTTTTTAATCTTGAAAATACAAGTAGTGGTTGGAGCAATAGAGATATTACATTTAAGTTATATGCTAACACTACTTGTAATGGCTCAGCTAAATTTACTAAAATACTAAGTAAAAATTCAAGTACTATGGAAAATGTTGAAATTACCACTACTGGATTCTATACACTACAAATTACAAGAAATAATAGTGGAACATCTAAGTACAGTTGGTCAGCCAGTGCACAAAGTTATTCCCTTACAACTTCATTGCGTGACTTTACAATACGAAATCCTATAGAAACACGAAATATAAAGGGAAATATAAAAGTTATTGGAAACACTGTCCTATGCTATAAAAATAACAAAGGTGTATGTGTAGATACAGATAAGGCTAACAATAAAGTCTCGCTCAGTTTTGTAGATACAGATAGTGTCAACTATACATATAACAACTCATCACAAGCTCAGATAGCTGGTATTCCTAGTACATCTAAAATTAAATGGGCGGGGTTTTATACACAAGGGTATTTAAAAACAACTCAAACTGATACTATTAATGCATTAATAAGTACGCCTACATACCTAACAACTCCTCAAGGAAAGATTATAGCATTAAAAAATGATGCTATAGATCTTAATCCTTACAATAAAAATGATTATACATATGCTACATTTACAGAAGTTACTGCTTTAAAAGGCTTGTCTGGTTCAGAGGTCAATGGATGGTATACAGGTGCAAACATTAAAGCTTTAGAGGGGGATGATTCTGGCTCTTTAGGATATTATGGTGCATGGACTCTTGTTTTAGTTTATGAAGATGAGAGTGAAACACTTAAAAATATCTCTGTGTATGATGGATACAAGGAGATAGGAAGCTCAAATGACAGTATTAAAGTAAGTGGGTTTTTTACACCAACAAGTGGAGATGTAAAGTCAACACTATCTGTGTTTGTAGGGGAAGGAGATAAAACTATTACAGGAGATGATATAACACTTAATAATGTTTCTTTATCTCCAAGTGGAACTAAAAACGCATTTAACTCTACTGTTAATGGATTTAACACTAACCCTGATCCAGTAAACTATCAAGGTATTGACATTCATAATTATGATGTTGGAAAAGATGGAGACTCATCACATCTTCAAATTATAGGCAATGGTGCTAAAAGTGCAACAATAGGGCTTGAGACTACTGGGGATTATTATTATCCCAGTATGGTGGCATTTACTACAGAACTCTATGAACCAAGAGTTTGTTATAAGCAAGAGTTTTTTGATGTAAGTGGTAATGTAATAGAGGAGGTAGAAGTTGGTGATATTATTACGGTTGCAACTTGGATATCAAACATGAAAAAAGATTCTGCAGACACAAATCTAGAAACTGCTGATAAAGTTGAAATAACGCTTGAGTTAGATAGTG
>Ga0265293_10008589_pt1 | contig 15059 bp, 17 predicted proteins | sample Munlanlewell138R_FD_192505 | JGI IMG/M metagenome (GOLD analysis project Ga0265293, IMG submission 192505) | Leachate microbial communities from a municipal landfill in Southern Ontario, Canada - Leachate well 138R | ecosystem: Engineered > Solid waste > Landfill > Unclassified | place: Canada...
TATGGCTATGGTGGTGGTCAATTTTTTAGCAATGTATTTACCATTGGGTGGTAAGTCTACTGGAGAAGTGTCTGACAGTTACCCAAATTTATTTGCCCCAGCTGGATATGCTTTTTCTATTTGGGGGCTAATCTATCTTCTTTTGGCTATATATGTTATTTATCAACTCAAAAGGGGAAATGATGTATTGTTAGGAAAAGTCAATCGTATATTTATATTAAATGCTCTTCTAAATGCTGCATGGATATTTGCTTGGCATTATGATGTCATTTGGCTTTCGGTTATTATAATGATTGGATTGCTTATCTCACTTATTACTATTGCAGATATTTTACGCAAGAGTACTCTTACAGAAAGAGAGCGTAGATTGGTATGCTTACCATTCTCTGTCTACTTTGGTTGGATCACTGTAGCTACTATCGCAAATATTACAGTCTTTCTTGTATCTCTTGGCTGGGGAGGGTTTGGCTTAGCTGATAGTTTTTGGACGGTGGCAGCACTTTTAGTAGGAGCTTTAATAGGTTCATGGCGTATGCTTAAAGATAGATTTATACCTTATGGGCTTGTATTTGTTTGGGCATATGGAGCTATTCTTTATAAACATGTTTCAGCAAGTGGTTTTGCTGGACAGCATCCTAGTGTCATAGTCGCAGCAGTTTTATGTATAATAGCGTTTATCGGAATGATTCTATATATAAGTTCCAAGAAAAAGGCTAGATAATAATTTTGCTAATAAAATAAAAAAACACTCTAATTAAAAAGAGTGTTTTTTGTTTGATGTTGATCTTATAGATTAAAAACCTAATTCTTCATTTACAAATAGAATGTAAGATTTTCTTCCCATAAATTCTGGTTCTCTGTTTAATATGACAATTTTTGATGGGTAAGTATCTACTCCAGCAACTTCTTGCATACGCGTATTTTCAAGAGGAATAACATGCTTTTCTAGGCGATTGAAAGCTTCTGATAGGGTGGGGGTGATTTTTTGTACCCCGACTACAAATATTAAGTTTTCTGAAGTGAAAACTATGTGAGGCAATTGGCTGCCGGAATTGGAAGCTATAAGAATTTCTCCGTTTTCAGTCACAGCATGTGCACTGCCTAGATAGAAATCTGACAGCACAGATTGCTTGCGAAGTAAATTTTGTTTTGCCACATCTTTTTCAGCCAAAATTTCAGCATGAAGATTGTTCCAGCCATGAGTATTTCCTTTCAAATATTCTATAAAACCAATATCTTCTAAAGTACGAGATCCTCCATTCATGACAGAGACTCCCTTCGGTATAAGTTCTTTTATTCTTTCGAGAGCCTCTTCTTTTGTCTCAAAAAATTCTGGTAAATGACCATTTTCCTTCAAAGAGTTCATTGTTTTTTCTACAATATCTTTTGTAGGGATTGTTTTGTAATTCATATTTTTAAATTATTTTTTATTTTGATTTGGTAAATCTTTTGCTAATTTTTTAAGCAAGCCTGCCATATAGGGGACATTGACTGAATAGAGCACGACTTTTCCTTGTCTTTTATCTTCGACAAAATGAATAGATTTTAATATTTTTAAGTGCTGAGACACGGCTGGTTGAGGAATTTCGACTTTTTTAGTTATTTCTCCGACAGTTAACGGGCCGAGCATTAGCACTTCAAGAATACGGTAACGATTTTCGTTACCTATACCTTTTCCCATATTGGCGACTTCTTTGCATAAATCAGACATATGCAAATATTAGCATATCTTAATATTAAAAGCAAGCCAGAATCTTAAAAAGATGGATTTTTGTAAAACTATCGATTGCCCACTAATCCTTTTGCAAATTAATCTGTCTCATATGTGCTAAAATAGTTCTATATTTATCAAAATTAAGGTTTTAAATTTATGCTTGCAAACTTATTGATTTTTGTTTCCGCTCTCACTTTAGTTATTCAAGGTGCAACTTTAGCAACTTCTTACTCGGTAAGACTTTCTAAAAACTTTAGACTCTCAAAACACGCAGTGAGTTTTATAGTGGTGACTTTTGTGGCTATTTTGCCAGAAGCTGTCATTGTGACCAACTCGGCCTTAAAAGGGGTTCCAGAATTCGGTTTAGGAACATTATTTGGATCGAATATTGCTGATTTGACTTTGGTTTTTGCTATTTTGATTTTCTTTGCTGGTAGGGATTTAAAAATAAAAAGTGAATTGTTGAGAGATGTTAAGCTTTATCCATTATTTCTTTTATTGCCATTACTTTTTGGCTTAAATGGAAATTATACAAGAATTGAAGGGGTTATTTTGATTATTGTTGGTTTAATTTTTTACTATTTCATTTTTAAAAACGGAGCAGAAAAAATTGAAGATTTAGGAGAGAGAGAGGCTAAATTAAAAAACATAGCTTTTTTCTTGTTGTCTATGGCTTTGCTTTTCGTGGGGTCACACTTCGTGGTTCTTTCGGCTGTCGATTTGGCTAATCTTTTACAGATTCCAGCTATTTTGATTGGTATTTTTATAGTGGGTCTAGGGACTATTTTGCCAGAGCTATTTTATTCTCTAAAATCAGTACAAAAGAAAGATGACGATTTGGCTATAGGTAATTTATTAGGTACAGTTTTAGCTGATGCGACTATAGTGGTTGGTATTTTAGCTATCTTGCATCCCTTTTCTTTTCCTTCAAAAATCATTTATATCACAGGAGCTTTTATGTTGGCAGCTTCTGTGTTTTTGATGAGTTTTATGCGTTCTGGAAAGGTTCTTACCAAAAGAGAAGGTTTTATTTTGCTTGGTTTCTGGATACTTTATGTCTTGGCTGAGTTTTTTGTTAATAGTATATAAAATTTTTATTAGTTTAGAATTTGGGGTAAAATTAGACCATAGATAACAATAAATAACATTTTAAAAATATGAAAATGAAAACAACTATTATTATAATAATTATCGCTACTATCGGATTAATTGCCGGAATCTTTTTGAAAAGTTATTTGCAAGATGAAAATAAATCAGAGAATAATGATTTTAATCAGAACGCTACTTCTTCTGAAGAGATAGTTGTCGACATGGAAAATTCTTTAGGCGATGTTTTGAATATAAAGCAAGACAGAGATCTTGAAACTGGTAAAAGAATTCCAAGTCAATATGCTTGTGTTGGGGAATACTGTGATGGAAGTATGTATGGAGATGATCATGAAGAAATTTTCACAGTCGTTCAAGTTCCTTTGGTGAAAGATGGGGGACAGATTGGGTGTGGGGCCGATATCTTTTTTGCTCCACACGCAATACCCAAAACTCAGAAAGTTTTAGAAGCTACCTATAGAATGCTTTTTGATATAAAACACGCTCCAGAAATTCCAGCTGATGGTTTTAGAAATACAGTAGCTGCTTTTGAAAAGACTTTTTTTGACAAAGTTACTTTAAAAAATGGGATTGCTAAAGTCTATTTAGTCGGGGAGATGATGAGTCCTGGAGTATGTGCCGACCCAGAATTCCGAGCTCAAATTGAAGCTGCTGCTTTTCAGTTTGATTCAGTTAAGGAGATTCAAGTCTTTTTGAACAATGAAAGATTCGATTGGTGTACTTTAGACTTGTCTGACGGCGAAGGTTTTTGTAAGGCTGGTCCACAATACTGGATAACTATTAAATAGTTTAAAAGGTTTAAAAAAGTTAATGTTTGACTTGCAAAACACATTAGAATATGCTAATATGAATATATGATAGATCAAAAAACATGCAGAGCTATAGGAAACAAAGATAGGCTTAAGCTTATTCTTTGTTTAGAAAAAGAAAAAAGCGTAAATGATCTATTAGAACTTTGTCATCTTAGTCAATCAGCCCTTTCTCAACATTTAAAGGTTTTAAGGGACACTAATATTGTCTCTACAAGAAGAGAGGGAAAAAAGATTTTTTATCAGACTAAGGACAAAAAATTTATTGCTATATCGAAACTATTAACTAAAAAATAAAAATAAACTATGACCAATAAAAGTATTATAGTGTACTCCACTCCTTCTTGTCCTTTTTGTGTAAGAGCTAAAACTTTTTTAAACGAAAGGAATATTGCTTTTGAAGATGTGGATGTTTCTAAAGATAGAGCTAGAGCTGAAGAAATGATAAGAAAGTCGGGACAAATGGGTGTTCCTGTATTAGATATAGAAGGAAAAATCGTAATTGGTTTTCGCCCAGATGTGATAGCTGAGCTCTTAGAAATGGAGGGAACAAATTAAAATAAACTTAAATAATAAATTTTCATAAAACAAAAAATCCTAGTTACTCGGGATTTTTTTGTTATTTTTTATTAAGCCAATATTGTCTTTCTTCTTTTGTCATTCTTTCAATAGCATAGCGGAGCAAAATTCTTCGGTCTTTTATATCTTTAAAATTTTTCAATAAAAAATCTTTCATCTTTTTTTCATTTACTCTTTTAGCGTATTCACGCAACATCCAACCAGAAGCTTTTTGGATCAAATCATGAGAATTGATCTCGTCTTTTTCTTTAAGAATTTTATCTAAAACCTCGAAGACGATATCTGGAGCGTAATAATTTTTAAAAGGCTTTTGCATAAAAGCTAAAGTAGAAACTATAGCTATTCTTTTTTGCCAGAGTTTTTCTTTCCAATTTTTACCTTCTAAATTCTTATCGCTAGCTAAAGATTTTAAAAATTTCACCCCAGAACAGTTTTTACTCTTTAAAGAGTATTTGATTTTCAGATATTCTCCAACAATTTTTGGTGCCGACAGGTCCACCAGATCCCAACTATTTACATATTCTAGATTTTTAAAATATAAATTAAATATTTCTGTTTTATGTTCTTCTTTTTCAAATTTTTCTACCAAAATCAAAAGAGCTAAAAGTCTTTCTTCGTGAATTTCTGACTTTAACAATCTTTCCGTTTCAGATAAAGAGAGATTTTTATAGACTCGGACTAATTTTCTAGTCTGGGGGACAGTCAATCCTACAAATTTATCATTCTCACCATATTCTCCAGGACGACATTTAAAAAACCATTTATTATTTTCTGCTCTTCTTATGGTGCTGATTTTTAAAACGTGTTCATGTATTTCTTTTAAAATATCTTTATTCATATTTTTATATCTTTATTTTGTATTTCTTTGCGTAATAGATGTTTTCGGAAAGAGGGTATTGTGAGAGAAATTATAAATACAAAGACAGCTAATAAAAGAGAGGTGACTATATCTGAAATATCATGTACTCTCAAATAAAGTCTAGCAAAGATTGTCGCTAATATCCAAAAAATAGCAAAGACTTTTAAAAAATTTTTCCAAAAATTATTTTTTATCAAATCAGAAATAAAAAATAAAAGAAGAAAGGTAGTCATAGCTAAAGCGACATGACCAGAAGGGAAAGCGTAAGTCTTTTCTTCTACTAAAGCCAAAAGACTTCTCTCTTTTTGGATAACAAATTTCAAAGCTATCACCACAATCATGCTCAATAAATAATTAAAAAAGACAAAAGCCACTAACCTTTTTCTTTTTTTTGAAAAAAACAAAAGAAGAGAAATGACAGTTAAAAATATAACTAAAGCGGTCTCGCTTCCAAATATAGAGATAGTTTTGAAGAAATTTAGCAAAAAAAGATCCATATTTTAAAGGGTTGTTTATGTGTTATAATTATAACATTATTAAGGTACTAATATATTTATTTATTATTTTAAAAATGCAAAATTATGTTTGAAAATACAAAAAAAGGTTTCTCTTCAGAAAAAATTATTAAAGTTCTTTCAGCTCCATATTTCATTTTTGGTATCTTTCTGGTAATAGGTTTCATTGTTTTAGGATTTTTCTTTAAATCATCCTTAAACAATATTTCTGTTTTGACTAACGCTCAAGGTATTACAGTATCCGGTACAGCAGAAAGGTTTGTCACTAGTGATAAGGGGAGTCTGACTATAAATTTAAGGACAGATTCTTTAGGTAATTCAGAAGCTGCAGCTATTAGAAATCTTAGTTCGGCAAGAGACTCCATAACTGAGTATTTAATTGATTATGGTATAGAGGCAGAGGATATTGATGTATTGTCTTTTTATGCTTCATCTCAATGCTCTTTGAGGGACAAAAATAGTTGGGACAATTGTCTTGGTGTTAGATATAATGAATATAATCAAACCATAAATATATCTTCAGATGAGGTAAGCAAGATTAAAGATTTATCTCTAAATCTAAATAGTTATATAAATAATGGATTAGCTAATTCACTTAATTCTGTATCCGTATCAGTACAAAACGCTCAATATTTCTACAGTGAATTTGATAGCCTAAAGTCAGAGATGTTAAATGAGGCCACAAAAAATGCTTTTGAAAGAGCGGAAGCTATTGCTAATTCAACCGGAAATCATGCTGGAGCTGTTGTCACAGCCTCTCAAGGGGTCTTTCAGGTGACATCTAAAGATAGCGTAGATACAAGTGATTATGGATTTTATGACACTAGTACTATCGAGAAAAGAATTACAGCTGTAGTAAGAGTTTCTTTTAAGGTTAAATAATACTATAAAATATGTCTATCAAAGAAGCAGGAGCAAAAACTCCAGACTGGTTTTCTATTTCTAAAATACAAAAATATAAGAAAAAAGACTTCGATGAGCTTTTAAGAGGTTATTTTCAAAATAAGAAAGAGGTTTATGCAAAGATAAAATCTCTTAAAAAAGAGGAGAGAAATTTCGAGAATACCATCTTAGCCTTAGAAAATTGCGACAATGACTTTGAAGATGTATTTCATCAGATTGGAGTCTTGTCTATAAGTCATGTGAAAAAAGAATATCGTGATTTAGCTAATGATTTTGAAAAAGAGGCTTCCAGAAAAAATGTAGATATTGCATATGATGAAGGGATTTATAGAGCTGTCCTTGAATATAAAGAGGGAAATTATAAAAAAGAAAAGAAAGGATTGGATGAAAAATATGGAGTTGGTAGCGTAAAACTTTGCGAAGATATATATAAAGGTTACAAAAGAATGGGTTTTGATTTACCAAAAACAAAACAAAAAGAAATAAAAGAAATAATCAAAAGACTCTCTAAACTCTCTATAGATTTTTCAAAAAATATCGATGAATATCGTGATTATATTTTATGTAATAAAGAAGAGCTGAGAGGTTTGCCAGAGAATTTCATAAAGACTTTAGAAAAAATAAATGGAAAATATAAGATCACATTAGATTATCCGTCTATTGGTCCATTTTTACAATATGCCGAAAGTCGGGAAAAAAGAAAAGAGTTAAATGACAAAAACTATAAGAAAGGAGGTCCTCAAAATCTAAAACTTCTTTCCCAGATTGTAGAACTTAGAGACAAAAAAGCTAAAATTTTGGGGTATAAAAATCATTTAGATTACAGGGTGGAAAATAGAATGTCTAAATCTGAAAAAGCAGTATATCTTTTTAGTGATTCTTTAATAAAAAAATTAGAAAAAGAAAGCGCTAAAGATATTAAAGAATTAAATAATTTCGCCAAAGAAGAACTCCCGGAATATAAGAATATAAAGAAGCTGGAATATTATGATCTAGCTTATGTAATGAATAAATTAAAAGAAAAAAAATATAGCTACGATAGCGCAAAACTTAAAGAATATTTTGAATTAGAAAATGTCTTGAAAGAGACTTTCCAAATCTTTGGAAATATGTTTGGTTTTGCAGTTAGAGAGATTGAAGCTGAAGAAAAAAAGGATAAGAAAATTATTTTAGCAGAAAAAAGTATTCGTCTCTATGAATTTTCTGATCAGAAAACAAAAAAAGTTCTGGCTTATCTTATTTTTGATCTATTTCCAAGAGAGGGAAAATATACTCATGCTGGACATTCTAAATATTTAACAGGTATAAATTCTGTTCCAGTAGATGTCTTGCTCTGCAATTTTCCAAAACCAACTAAAAATATACCGTCACTCTTATCTTTAGGCGAGGTGAAGACAATTTTTCACGAATTGGGGCACGCTTTACATTGTATGCTCTCTAATACTACTTATTTCTCTCAGACTGGGACAAATTGCGATCATGATTTTGTAGAAGTCCCTTCTCAACTTATGGAGAATTTTCTCTTTGAGAAAAAATATCTAAAAAAGCTGGCAGTTCATTATAAAACTAAAGAACCTCTAGACGAAAAGACTTTAAACAAAATTATAGAGGGTAAAAATTTTATGAATGGGTACTCTAATTTAAGGCAACTTATATTTGGAAAATTTGATTTAGATTTACACTCAGGTAAAATAAAAGCTAAAGATTCTGCAAAATATTATATTGCCTTAAGTAAGAAATATTTTGATTCTAATCTACCAAAAGACGCGATTTTCCCAGCTGGATTTGGACATTTGATGGGGTATGATGCTGGATATTATTCTTATATGTGGGCTCTTGTTTATGCCGATGATTTTTATTCAGAGTTTAAGAAGGTTTTAAGCAATGAGAAGAAATTAAAAGAAGTCGGTAAAAGATATAGAAAAGAAATTTTAGAAGTAGGAGGGAGTAGGGAAGAGATTGAGTCCGCCAGGAAGTTCTTAGGAAGAAGCCCAAATAATAAGGCGTTTTTAAAAAATATTCTACAAAAATAACCTTAAAACCTTTGATTTATTTTATTTTTGTGTTATTATTTTGTAATTAAAAAAGCATCTATTGCTTATTTTTTAGCGCTAAGTTTTTAGTAGGATTTAAAGATTAATTTTAAAATTTCCTAGATTTTGACTAGTGTTATGAATTTATTAAATTAAAGATAAATTAAATTTTTAAATCTATGGAACAAGACTATAAAGAGATCAGGAATATTGCAATTATTGCTCACGTAGATCACGGTAAAACTACTTTGACTGACGCACTCATGAAAGAGTGCGGTGTTTTAGAGGAGGGTTTTTCTATGGACACAAATGATATAGAAAAAGAGAGGGGCATTACGATTTACTCTAAAAATACTTCCATGATTTACAAAAACACAAAAATTAATATCCTAGACACTCCAGGTCACGCGGATTTTGGAAGCGAGGTAGAACGGGTTCTTCGTTCTATAGATTCAGTCTTGCTTTTGGTAGACGCTCAAGAAGGGCCAATGCCACAAACTAGATTTGTTCTCAAAAAATCTTTAGAGCTAGGATTAAAACCGATTGTGGTGATAAATAAAATTGATAAGCCAGCTAGTGATATCAAAAGGGTGCAAGATGAAGTTTTTGAATTATTCTTAGAGCTTGGGGCAAATGATGAGCAGTTGGATTTTTCTACAATTTACGCTATTAGCCGTGAAGGAATAGCTTTAGAAAACATAGATGATGAAAAGATAAATTTGGAGCCTCTGCTCGATACTATTTTAAAAAAGGTACCAAAAGCTTCTGGAGACGTGAAGAATTCTTTTGTGGCTCAAGTTTTTAATTTAGCTTATGATAATTTTCTAGGCAGAATGGCGATTTCTAGAGTTTATGATGGTATGGCTAAAGTAGGCGAAAGTATTTTTGTAAAAGATCCTTTTACAGGAAAAACGATCTCTGGAAAAATCACTAAGATCTTTACTTTTTATGGAGTAAAAAAAATAGAATCTGAATTTGCTGCAGCTGGAGATATTGTCATGATTGCTGGCTTTCCAGATATTTTTATAGGAGAAACTTTTTTGAAAGATGAGAAAGGGGAAAGTAAGCCCGCTATTCATATCGATGAGCCAACTATTTCCTTGGACTTCTTAGTTAATGATTCTCCTTTTGCTGGAAGAGAAGGAAAATATGTTACCGGAAGACAAATTCGCGACAGATTAGAAAAAGAATTGGAAGTAAATGTGGGATTGAGGGTAGATTTTGGCACAGATAAATATTTGGTTTACGGAAGAGGGGAAATGCATATTGCTGTTCTTTTAGAAAATATGAGAAGAGAAGGATATGAATTACAAGTCTCTCAGCCGAAAGTTATTTTCCACGAAATAAAAAATGAAGCAGGCGAGGTAATAGGAAAAGAAGAGCCTTTTGAAGAGTTGGTTGTAGACATACCAACAGATTTTTCTGGGGTGGTAATGGAAAAACTTGGGAGAAGAAAAGCTGTGGTGACAGATATGGGAGAAAGAAATGGAATTACAAGAATTCAAGCAGAAGTTCCTACTCGAGGCTTGTTTGGTTATAGGGGAGAGTTTGTGGTAGATACCAAGGGTCTAGGAATATTGTCTTCGAGATTTATAAGATTTGGAGAATACGTAGGTCCTATTCAAAGAAGGTTGGTGGGGTCTATGACAAGTATGGAGACTGGAAAAGCTTTAGGTTTTTCACTTTTCAATCTTCAAGATAGAGGTGTCCTTTATATCGGTCCTGGGACAGAAGTTTATGATGGGCAAGTGATTGGCAACACTAGCAAAGGCGAAGAGATGATAGTTAATCCCACCAAAGGAAAACAACTTACCAACATGCGCGCGAGTGGTAGCGATGACGCTATTACCCTAGTACCAGCATGGCAACTTTCTATTGAGAGGGGCTTAGAAATTATGAATGAAGACGAATATTTAGAAATTACTCCAAAAAGTGTCAGACTTCGCAAGCAAATTTTAAATGAAGGAATGAGGGCTAAAGTTAATAGAAAAAAAGAATAATAAGATCTGGGGCTATATTGACAAAGAGCGTTATTATTGTTATATTTCAATTAGTCAAAATGAAGTTCAACATCTAAAACGTTATTTAAAATGCAAATTACAAAATTGTCAGAAGAAACTATTGTAAATAGTTTTAGAAATTATCTCGCGATTAATAAAAAAAATGCCGAGGAAATCTTTCTATTTTCAGACGTAAAATCGTTCAAAGATTTTTTAGGGAGATTCGAGCCAGACATTTCTGAGTATTCCCATATCGAAGATATGCAAAGATTTCTTAAGGAAGAAGTCTTTGGTAAATCGATTATTGTCGTTTACGCTCCGGTCAATCGCAAAATTGCTGGAGGTGGAGTTTACGTTTTTAATATCTGCAAGATTACAGATATAAAAGAAAAAAAAGGCGCTGACATAGTGATATGGGGTTGGCCTACTGAGTTTACGTTAATAAAGAAGTGACTTATTGTTTAGACTATAACCGGAAGAAATTCCGGTTATTTTTTTATGTTAGAATATAGTTATAAAAATTTTCTAATTATATTAAAGTTAAAAACTTATGGCACATCTACGCACTAAGAGGAAAGATAAAGCAAAAAATGTTTTAGGTCTCGTCTTTTCTATTTTTTTAATTTTTGCTAGCATGGCTCTTTTGTTTGGCCTTAGTGATTTTCTAAAAGAAAAATCTTTGAGCTTTAATGTCTTTGCTAGAAATAATTCAAACGACTCTGTGCCAGGCATAGAAAACTCTTCAGATTCTTTAAACATTTTTTCCTCTCGCGAAGAAGAGAGTGGAGCTTTGATTACGAAAAATGGAGATAAGATTTTTGTGGAAGTCGCTAATACTCCAGCCTTAAGAGAACAAGGGTTGTCTGGAAGAAGTCAGCTAAAGATTTATGAGGAAAGTGATAAAGTTTACACAGAAGGTTTATTGTTTGTCTTTGAAAAATTAGAGACAAGTAATTTTTGGATGAAAGAAATGAATTTTGATTTAGATATTATTTGGCTTGATGAGTCCTTTACTATTGTTCATATTGAAAATGCTTTGGCTAGCTCTTATCATTCAGCTGACCCTTATTCTTCGGAGTTTTTTACTAATGGTGACAATTTGGCTAAATATGTTTTGGAGGTAAAAATGGGAATTGTAAAAAGGTTAGATTTAGAAGTTGGAGATAGTTTTGATGTTGATAGAGTTCAGCTGTAAAATCCTTTTGGAGAGAAGGTAAATGTGGTATATTCATAAGAAATAATGCAAAATATTAGGAATTTTTCTATTATAGCCCATATTGATCACGGTAAGTCGACTTTGTCTGACCGGCTTTTAGAGTTTACTAATACTGTAGAAAATCGCAAGATGAAAGATCAAGTTTTAGATTCTATGGATTTAGAAAGAGAAAGAGGTATTACAATTAAAATGACGCCTGTAAGGATGCAATATAAAAACTATGTCTTAAATTTGATTGATACTCCTGGACATATAGATTTTTCTTATGAAGTTTCTAGAAGCTTGCGAGCGGTAGAAGGTGCGGTTTTGCTGGTTGATGCCACTCAAGGAGTACAGGCGCAGACGTTGACCACTTTAGAAATGGCCCAAGCTGCTAATTTGAAAATTATTCCAGTCATCAATAAAATTGATTCTCCAATTGCCGATGTAGAAGGAGTCAAAAAACAGATAATCAATTTATTAAAAGTGAATGAAGAAGAAATAATTTCTGTGTCAGGGAAAACTGGTGAAGGGGTAGAAAATCTTTTACAAGAAATTATAGAAAAAATACCAGCTCCTAAATTGGAAAAGCTGGAAAGTAAGTCTTTTCGGGCTCTTATTTTTGATTTTGAGTATTCTAGTCACGAAGGTGTGATTTTGTATGTCAGAGTTTTAAACGGGAATGTACAAAGAAATGATGAGCTTTTATTTATAAAATCTAAATATAGATTTTTAGTGAGAAATGTTGGAACCTTTAAGCCAGAAAAAAAAGAAGGAAAAGAGTTAAAGGAAGGAGAAATTGGATATATTGTGACAGGTATTAAAGAGCCCGGAGTGGCGAGAGTGGGAGATACGGTCACAACTTTTTCTCATCCTCTTCCTCCTTTTGCTGGTTATGAAGAACCTACCCCTTTAGTATTCGCCTCTATTTATCCAGAAACTCAGGAGAGATTTGATGATTTGCGTTCTGCTTTAGCAAAATTGAGGCTTTCTGACTCTTCTTTAACTTTTGAGGAGGAGATGAGCGGAGCTCTTGGTAGGGGTTTTAGATGTGGTTTTTTGGGTATGCTTCATCTAGAAATTATTACAGAAAGATTGAGAAGAGAGTTTGATCAAGAGTTAATTGTTACACAACCTTCTATTACTTATGAAGTAGAAATGCGAGATGGTGTTTTGGAAAAAGTGTATACTCCAATTCATTTTCCAGATCATGGACAATATTTACGAGTGCGTGAACCGTGGATCAGTCTGACCATTATCGTGCCGAATGAATATCTCTCTAATTTGATGCAACTTTTTCAAAAGCATGAAGGGGAAATAGTAGACATGGAAGATTGGGGAGAGAATAGGGTGAATATTCAGGTGAATATGCCATTGCGTGAATTGATGAGAAACTTTTTTGATGAATTAAAATCTGCTTCTAGTGGCTATGCTTCTATTTCTTACAAAATGGGAGAAATGAAAGATGCCTCAGTAACTAGATTGGATATTCTTGTGGCAGAAGAAAGGGTGCCAGCTTTTTCTCGAGTAGTAGCAGAATGGAGAGCTAATGAAGAAGCTGAAGAGTTAGTGGAGAAACTTTATAAAATCCTCCCAAGAGAATTATTTAGAGTAAAAATTCAAGCCGTGATTAAGGGGAGGATTATATCTTCTCGTTCTATTGCTGCCATGAAAAAAGATGTGACGGGATATTTGTATGGAGGAGACATTACCAGAAAAATGAAACTAAGAGAAAAGCAAAAGAAGGGGAAAAGGCGTATGCAAAAAGAAGGAAAGGTTCACATAGAGCATGACACTTTTTTGGAGCTCATGAAAAAATAAAAACCAAGAGATTTCTTGGTTTTTATTTTACATAATATTTAGAAGAGGTATCAAAAGAAAAGCTATCATCGCTATGACTATCAGTATAGCCATAACTTTGTAAATTTTCTCTACCTTTTTCTTTGATTTACCAGTAAACATAAATTTATTTTGACATTATAACACTTAAATAGTTTTTTTGAAATATAAGCTAAAGTAGCTTTGTATGATATATTTATATAGATAAATTATAGATAATGTAGATAAAATACAAATTAGCTATTTATATGCGAAGATATAAGGAAAAATTCATATGGCAAAATATTTTTTATTCGAATTTTACTATAGTTGTATCAATTGTTTTGATTGTTCTGCTTGGTAGAGGAATTTTGGGGGTATATAAAAAATTTCAGGTGACAAAAGCTGACTATATACATGTTAGTAAAGAGGTAGATGAGGCGGAGAGAGTGTTAGAGATGAATGAGTTAAAATTAGAAAACATAAACACCAAAGAAGGGGAAGAGAGATATATACGCGAAACTTATCCTGTAAAAAAAGCTGAAGAAAATGTTGTCGTTGTTTATAGCGCCCCAGCGTCTACCTATGAAATTCCTAAAAACGATTCTAAATGGGAAGTTTTTAAGGTTTTCTTAAAAAATCTTTTTAAAAGATAAACGTGGTATACTAATATACACAAGTGCTCAAGGTTTTTAAATATACATTTTTAAAATATGAACGAAAATAAGATTAAAAAAATTGAAATTTATTCTACACCTACTTGTCATTTTTGTAATATGGCTAAAGACTGGTTTAAGGAGAAAGGTTTGGCTTATACAGAGTATGATGTTGCCAAAGATATACAAAAAAGAAAAGAGATGGTGGAACTTACGGGCCAATTAGGGGTTCCTGTTATAAAGATTGGGGAAGAGGTCTTGGTGGGCTTTAATCCAAACAAAATTTCAGAAGCTCTTTCTTCCAAAGGCTAGTATTTTTGGTTTTGAAAAGAGTCTTTTTTGTGATAGAATATTAAAACTCTTCTTTGCCGAGATAGCTCAGTTGGTAGAGCATTTCCCTGAAGAGGAAGGGGTCGCCAGTTCGAGCCTGGCTCTCGGCACCAATAGACAAAAAGAAGCTTTAAAGCTTCTTTTTGTTTTAGCTAAGATTTTATCTTTGCGAACTCTTTATATCTTCTAAAAATTGAATCATTTGCGGAAGCCCTGGAATGTTACTTGGTAAATTGTTTGTCGTACTAGAAATGCTATTGAGTGTATTTTGTAGGTTTTGCACATTCCTGTTAAAAGTGGTTATGTAGGGTTGTAGGAAATAATAAGCTCCAAACAAAATTCCTAAGATTACTACCCAATAAAGAGTTTTAATCCAACTAGAAATTTTTTGATTCCTTCGTATTTTGCGAAGCATTTTATTGTTGTCCTCTGTTAGTTTTAAAAGTTTCTCAAGGTTATTTTCCATATATTTATATTCTCTTTAATTTTATCATAATAAAATGAGGACTCTTTTTTGTGCTCTCGGCAGGAATCGAACCCA
>Ga0265293_10008590_pt1 | contig 15056 bp, 15 predicted proteins | sample Munlanlewell138R_FD_192505 | JGI IMG/M metagenome (GOLD analysis project Ga0265293, IMG submission 192505) | Leachate microbial communities from a municipal landfill in Southern Ontario, Canada - Leachate well 138R | ecosystem: Engineered > Solid waste > Landfill > Unclassified | place: Canada...
TGAAGGGTTCTGGCCAAAGAGCAAGGCTCCGGCCAGGTTCAACTCTCCGTCATGGGCCAAGTTCATGTTGTGTAGGACCTGATCAAGCGGCAATGATTGGTCTGCCAGTTGCTGGGCGTATCGTCTCTCAAAGAACTGCGAGAAGTACGGCAAATCAAGATCAGATACCGGCAAGCCTGAAGGAGCGACTCCTCGGCAGATCTTCCCGGAGGCTATCAAGAGTCTTTGGATCTCTTCCCTCGATGCTGCCATGCGCTTGCCACCGCTGCCCATCACCCAGAACACCCCCTGCGAATCCTGATACGGTGGATCAGTGCCTTTCGGCACTTCCAGGATGAGGATGCGTCGCTCCTCGATGATCGTGACCTGGGTAATAACAGAGACCGGTGGAGACACCAAGCTATCGGCAGCACCTGCTATGAGGGGGTTGAGGCGGTGGATATCATCCCTGGACAACCCGGCGAGTGTGCCATCAGAGTCAATGCCGATGAAGAGCCGCCCGCCCTCTCCGTTGCTGAACGCCACGATCTTTGAGGCGAGCGCGTTGCCATTGAAGACATTCTTCTTGAACCGAGTCAGCCGATTCTCGCCCTGAGAGAGGAGTGTGAGGATCTCGATGTGTTCCATCTGTGATGGCTCTCCTTACGGTGATTGAAGGCGTTTGGCCCACCTCTTGCTATATCCGAGGCCGGATAATCTCATGAGCGTCTCGTTAGCCTGTGAGTATACCATATAGGGCACTACATGCCGATGGGAGTTCAGCATCTATGCACCAGTAGCGTTTGGTCGTATGGTAGGGGCAGAGGGAGGCGCATTATTATGGATGATTGCTTGGCCCGGGCAAGTGAGTTGATACTATTGGCGGTAGAGCAGAATCAGGAAGCATTACAGTTGTCTTCTCGCCAAGTTCAGGCATTCAAGCGCACGCTCCATACAGCCGAGAGAAAATTACGGGCTGAGAGATATGTGTCTAAATTTCTCGAAGGGCAATCAGAGGCGCTCGAAGAATTGATGGACAGTATCAGTGAAGGCAAAGGAATCAGAACACCATCGCTGAGACCGTATCGCCCTTGATCGAACATATGCTGCTCAGTCTCTCAAAGGCACAGCGCACCAGCGAAGTCGCATTCCGTCCCTCTCGCAAGATTGCCAGGTAGTCAGGATAGGCGAAGGTCCGGTTAGGCCGAGTGGTGCTGGCCTGGTGAAGGATCCCAACCTGGATAAGCCTCTCGATTGCCCCTGATACGGTGTTGAAGGCCATCTCCAATTCTCCCATTGCCATCCAGGAAAGGGTGGATACTCTCAAATTTGTAGTGGATGAGGGCGATACGGATTAGCACTTCAAGACGGCGTGGGTGGTTCGAATCAGGAGAAGCAGCCCCTCCAAGAGCGCAAGCTGTGCATTGGCTTTCTCCAGGAGCTTCACCATATCCGCACTCATCAACAAGGGTAGACGTGGTGGGAGCGGAGAAGGGATGAACGATCGATATGCAGACGCTCCTGATAGATGGGTGATATATCTTCCTAAGTGATGATCCACAGAAAATCTTTCTGATCTTGAAAATACAGAACGTATGTACCATTAGTATTTCATTTTATCAATATAAAATGAAATAATAAAACACCTCCCTGCTCTTATTACAAGATCGATGATCATCGCCCATGAGAGGGAGCATAGATATACTGCCAAACCTATCCCGACAAGATCACCCATATGCTGAGAACATTGAGGTTCTCTCACTCTCTATGCGCTGGTACGCTCTCGCGGAAGGAAGAATCCTTTGATGCAATTACTGTTGATGATACTCAACTGAATATGATTCGCGGTTTTGAAACCAGCATGAGGATACGGCTCTTTTCCCTCCCAAAACGCTGCACGGACAGAGTCAAATGGCTGGCCTTGGCGCTTTGCATCTCTGATAATCAGATTGATGACAGCGCAATCAAGAGACCTATACGTCGGGATTCCATCAATGAAGCCAGTGTTTTTTGGAAATTCGTTATAATTGGACGATCCGTAGGTCTCTTGTAATCGCAGATATGCTGGCTGAAGTAGGTTCAGATATGTAGTGTCAAGGAAGTCCAGGCAGGTACCAAGAGAAATAATGGCCCCCAGCACAGCAGCCTCGTTGCCATATTTCTTGTTTGCCCATTCCCAGGCACGTTGATGATTCCATTCCCAGAAATAGATGCCTGAACCAAGCCAATCGTAGTCATTTGAGCTCTGCCTGATTTCGCTCTTATGGTTCAACACCTGCTCAAGGGTGGATTTCTTGCATCCATGGAAGGCGATGATCAGGTTGTCTTTTTTGCTGTACATGGCGCCTTATACTCTTTCCTGAGATTCCCCTTCTTTGTGTACAGACCCACACTCTGTAGATACTCCTGGGACTTCTTTTTCGATGACGCAACTTCTCTTGTGTACTCATTAAAATTTCTGATGAACTCTTCAATCTCTCTATCACTCATCGCGCAACCCCTTCATTACAGCTGAGTACCCTACGCACCTAATGCAACTGAACCCAAGTATACTCCATCTGTCTCTTTCTTGCACATCCCCAATTTTGGGTACCTGAAAATGGGGATGTGTTCGGTTGACAATCCCTCTCCGACGGAAGAATAGGAGGCCCAAAAGGATTCGCATTGAACACCACTAGGCCTTCGGTTCCCATGTATCCGGCAGTTACCGCCTGAGCGAAATACTATTCGATAACCCCAATGCTCATATGCATGTATCCATACCAAAGGACTCGCTCAGCGAGGCCTTCCGTACTCCTTCACTCCCTCTTCGCTTTCTCCTCCTCATCACCATTACCGATCTGCATGCTCACAAATCCAACCACTTCTCTTTGACGCTTATGCTCTGCATAAGTCTTCACATGATAGTATTGTTTGCAAAAATCATATCAAGGACGCATGAGGCATGAAATTGCGTCCAGAAGAAATACGATCACAGATTCAGAAGGCAGCATTGAAAACCATCTTCTTTGCCGATGACTTTGGTATGGAGAATCGACAGGCGGTGCGTGTTATTCTCTCACGGCTTGTTAAAAACGGTACGATTGTCCGCTTGGGAGCTGGCATATATATGAAACCTCGGTATAGCACTCTCATCCACGATGTAGAATATCCTTTAGATCAAGAGATAGTAGCGGCGATCGCTAGCATGACCGGGCTCACCAAGTACGGCAGGGAGCAAGCATAGCGCTACACCATCCATGCGGCAACCAATGTGACCGGCTTCTCGCTACTCGGCTGCGGTTTTGAGATGGCCGAGTCCAACGGCGTCACCATCAAGATCAACATCCAAACGATCCCCATCCTCGAAGACGTCCAGCTGCTCACCGAGGAGGGGTATACCCATGGAAGCCTGTACCGTAACCGGGAGTACCTCAAGGAGTAAGGTGCAACGAGAGCGTGAGATCTCCCCCTTCCTGGAGGACCTCGGCTACGATCCCCAGACCTCAGGAGGACTTCTCCCATTCCGGCTACCCGATCATCGCTGAGGTCCTCCCTGCAGGGGAGAAGAGGATTGTGTTGGTGCAGGGAGGCATGAGTGGTATCGCTATTGATACAGCTTGACACCGCCTCCTGATGCAATGACTTGTATGGTGGTCATTCTTGTAATGCATTGCGGACATACTTGCGTACCGTGGCTCGGTCGATGTTGAGGATACGGGCGGTCTTGCTGATGTTGCGATCGTTCTGCTGCCAGCACTCGGTGATCACCGAGCTCTTGATATCCTTCAATTCGGTGGTGTACGGACTCGGCTCCTCTGCAGCATAGAGTTCTGAATCGTCGATGAGCTCAGCGATCAACTCCTCCTTCATGTCGGTGATATCGATCGACATTGAAAGCAGTACACCAATCTTCTCGGCGTAGTTGCGTAGCTGACGAATGTTGCCTGGCCAAGGAGCTCGCTCGATCGCCCTGAGCAACGAGTCAGGAATCTGTCGACGGCTGAAGCCGTGTTTGACGGCAAACGCATCGATGAATGAATTGAAGAGTGGAAGGATGTCCTCCCTCCGCTCGCGCAGCGGAGGAATGGTGATGTCCAGGACACGGAGACGGTAGTAGAGGTCCTTGCGGAATCGACCGGAGGCGACCTCATGCTCAAGGTCCCGGTTGCATGCGGCGATGAACCGGACATCGATGGTGTGAACCCGGTCGTCGCCGATACGCATCACCTGCTTCTCCTGCAAGACCCGTAGCAACCGGGCTTGGACGCTCGCGCTCATGTCGTTGATCTCGTCAAGGAAGATCGTGCCACGGTGGGCGATCTCAAAGAGGCCCGCCTTGCCACCCTTTTTCGCTCCGGTGAACGCCCCTTCGACGTACCCGAAGAGTTCACTCTCCAACAGATTCTCCGGTAGGACCGCACAGTTGACTGGAACGAACGGTCCCTCCTTTCGCATTGATGCGTTGTGGATGCTCTGGGCAAACATCTCCTTGCCGACCCCCGTCTCTCCCATCAGCAGGATCGTTGAGTTGGTGGCACTGTAGCGCTTCGCCATCGCTATGATCCGGAGGATGCGCGGGTTTTGGTCGATCATGTCGCTGAAGGAGTGTTTGGCGATCAGGCCACGTCTGGTGAGCTGACGGACCAACTCATCCTCCATGTCCTTGATCCTCCCACTGCTCTGAAGGAACACCAACGTGGCAACCGTCGCCTTCTCTGAGACGATATGGGAGACCTCGACCATATAATTCTTGTTGGCGACCGAGATGAGCTGGTGGCGTCTGCCCTCGTTGACGGCGCTGACGAACTCTGCGGGAAAGATCGCCTGGTCGACTACTTTGCCGATCAGTTGCTCCAGTGGGCGTTGGAAGATTTCCAACGCTCGTGAGTTCATCAGCTCGATCCTCCGTTCCCCGTCAAGGTAGATGATCCCTTGGCTCGCGTGCTCCATGATCATCGACAGCCGTTTGCCGCGGATGATCTCGGTCTGCATGCGACCGAGGAAGTCGATTGCACTCTGCAGAGAATCGGTGATGGCCTCAGGGCCGGAATTGATCAGTTCGGACTCCAACCCCAACAGTCGGGCAGTGTGGACCGCCACGGCATCTCCTGCGATGACCTGGGCACCCCACTGACGGGCCTCGGCGATCACTTCTCCGGTGTTGTCTTGATTGTCCAGCAGGTAGTAGCCCAAATCGATGGAGAGGATTTGGGCAATGCTCTTTGCCCATCGAATGACATTCTCATAGCCGATGACGGCAATCTTTTTCTTGCGTCTGACGTGGGGGTAGATGGCGCGCAATAGATCGAAGCTTGTCACGGTAATCTCAAACACCGGCACGGAAAGATGCTTTTCCAAGAGCTGTGCGGTCCCACCCCTGCTGATCACCAGCTCGATATCGTCATTGCGGATCTCCTGCTCAGCAGCGGCCAGTCCCTCCTCCAAGTCTCCCTGTATGACACGGATGGGATAGGGGATTTTTTCGGCGCAGAGGCGTGCCGTTCTGGCAAGGTCGAGGAAAGGTGCTACGATCAGGATGCTCATGGTTCCTCCATTCTGGTGATGTATTATTCACCACATAGCATACCATCTGGTGAAAAATTCTTCAGCAATATTTTTGATTTTTTTTGGTAGAAATTATTAATTACCTATACTCAATGTAATTACTATCTTTGGCATGAAACTTGCTTGGTGATAGGTAATGAAAACAGGACAGATACAACACCTTATCCTGGCCGATGACCTGACTGGAGCAAACGACTCCGGGGTGCATTTCCTCGCTTCATCCGACCATGTCCTTGTTGTAACCAACCCAGAGATCGGCGACCATCTTGCAATCGAAGAGACGATAATTGTCAATACGGACAGTCGCCTCATACCGCATGCCGAGGCGTATGCGCTCATCAAGAGCGTCATCGACACGTTCTCTCCGTATCGACCTACCGTAATCTACAAGAAGATTGACTCGACGTTCAGGGGTAACGTCGGCAGCGAAATTGATGCATTGCTTGACTGCACGCCGTACTCGGTGGTGTGTCTTGCCGCGGCAAACCCCCGCAACGGGCGAACGATTCATCACGGACTCTGTTACGTCAACGGTACGCCATTGGCTCAGACTGAGATCGCCTGTGACCCCTTCACCCCGGTGCACTCCTCCTCAGTGGCAAAAATCATCGCTCAGCAGTCGACACGCCGTATCGGCCACTTGAGCCTTGAGGTGATCAACTCGCCACTGGAGAGCGCACAGGCTCAGTTACAACGCCTGCTCGACCAGGGCACAGAGATTGTCATCGCAGACACGGTCCATCCCTCTGATTTGAACCGGGTGGCAAAGATATTCTCTCCCTTGGGCAACTCGGTGCTGTATGTCGGTTCAGCCGGGCTCTTTCACGCCCTCCAGAGCGCCGAACGACCGCTGCCGAAGAATCGACCGCCCCTCTGCGTTACCAACATCCTGATCATCGTCGGCTCACTGATGGATACTACCCTGCGCCAAGTTGAAGCTCTTGTCAGCAAGGTACACCCTCCAACGGTGCTGATCAAATCCAACGATCTTGATGGGCAGGGTAGCTCGGCTGTTGTACAGTCGGCCTGTGAGCAGATTGTTGCAGGATTCACCACTTCCCCGGTGGTCTTGCTGCAAACCGATCGAACAAATAGCCAGATTGTCGGAAACGCAGCCAAGGTCGGGGAGGTAATCGCGGCCATCACTGCCTTGATCATCAAGGAGACTTCGGTCGATGCATTGGTCGTCACCGGCGGTGATACTGCCCAATATGTCTTGAATCGGATCGGAGAGGGGTATCTCCACCTCGTGGATGAGATCATCGCCGGGGTGCCCGTGGCGCGGTTGAAGCCAGATCAGAGTGAACAGCCGCTTCTCTTCGTGACCAAAGCCGGGTCATACGGCGACCCAGGGGCGTTTGTCCAGATCATAGAGTACCTGCAGGGGGATGCCCAGCATTTTCCCGAGGGAGTAAGAGAGGAGGTATCCTACCATGCAGATAGGGTTTGACGGTGCGTTTCCCCATCGGGTGATTCAAGGACCGGAGACGATTTCACGGTTGGGTGTATTGCTTTCGACCCATCACCTTACCCACGTGGGTGTGCTGATGGATACGGGTATCAGTGAGAGTGGAATCGGCGCTATCGTCACGGCAAGCTTGGAGGCAGAGGCGATACCCTATACCGTCATCGACGATTTGAGCAGGGAGCCGACCGATGTTGACGTCGAGCGCGTCATTGCACGATTGGCCGACCTGGATGTCGATGCGATAGTCGCCGTCGGAGGGGGGTCGGTCCTCGATATCGGAAAGGTATGTGCATGCCTCACCGATGACTCGATTTCCATCGTCGACCTGCTTGAGGGGGGTACACTGCCACCCCACACTCGCTTCACGACCCTCATCCCGACTACCAGTGGAACCGGGGCCGAAGCGACAAAGAATGCGATCTTTGCCATTCCATCGCGCAAGACCAAGTTTGCGGTGGTACATGAAAATCTGCTGCCCGATCTGGTTATCCTCGACCCCGAGCTGACGGTGACGATGCCCAGCGCCATCACGGCGACGACAGGAATGGATGCACTCTGTCACGCCATGGAGTGCTACCTCTCACAAAAAGCCAATGTGATGAGCGACCTCTATGCGCTGGAGGCGATTCGGTTGATCGCCCGGTCGCTGAGAAGCGCGACATTCGATCCGACCAACAGACAAGCACGCAGTGACCTGCAAATCGCTGCATATTGGGCTGGTACCTGTATTACCCTCTCGGGTACCAATGCGGTACATGCCCTCTCCTACCCGTTGGGGACACTCTACCACATCCCCCACGGACACTCCAATGCAATCCTGCTTCCCCACGTAATGGAGAAAAACCTTCCTGCGTTACCTGAGAAGGCTGCCTCGATAGCCCGCTGTTTTGGGTATGAAGAGCGGGGGAGCGGCCAAGCGGTAACCGGGTACATAGGCGGTGAACTGCACCGATTGGTCGAAGATTTGGAGATTAATACGTCACTGTCGGCCTTCGGTGTCACCGAGGAGGCGGTTGCCGAACTTGTCGAGATTGCGTACAACAATCGCAGGCTGATGGATAACAATCCCGTCGATCTCTCCAAGGATGAGATCGAAGAGATCTACCACCGCCTGCTCAGGAATGGAGAATGAAGATGTTGCTCGGTATAACGATGGGAGATCCCGCTGGAATTGGCGCTGAGATTCTGCTCAAGGCGGCCGCGACGACAGCATCGCATCGAGATTACGACATTGTCGCAATCGCAGATCCCTTCGTCTTGAACGAAGCGAAGCGGGTCCTCGCCAGCCCCATCGAGCTGGTTGAAGTCGAGGTAGTCGATCGGGCACACATCAGAGAGCTCGGACGGGGACGGCTTGCCGTCTATCCATCCTCCCGGATGAAGGAGGAGGCGATCGACTATGGGCAAGTTCATGCCGATTACGGCAAGGCGGCCTATCAGTCCATCACCGTTGCCATCGATCTTGCCCTGGCAGGGACCATTGATGCGGTGGTGACTCCTCCGATCAACAAGGAGGCGCTCAGCAGAGCAGGGGTGCCCTTTGCCGGTCATACTGAGATTTTCGCAGAACGGACAAAGAGCGAAGAGTATGCGATGATGCTCTCCCACGGTCCGCTACGGGTGGTACATGTTTCGACTCACGTCTCATTGCTCGAGGCGTGTCGCTTGGTCACCAAGGATCGAGTACTCGCTACCATCAGGCTTGCTGCATCGGCTGCGCTCGCCCTTGAAGGTGGGAGCGACAAGCCAATTGCAGTGGCGGGACTCAATCCGCATGCCGGCGAGCACGGGCTCTTTGGCAGCGAAGAGGAGCTCTCCATCAGACCCGCAATCGAGGAGGCGATGCGCGAAGGGATCGACGTCATCGGCCCGCTTCCTCCCGACACGATTTTTTCCCGGGCCGCTGGCGGAGAGTTCAGCGCAGTCATTGCCATGTACCACGACCAGGGGCATATCCCGCTCAAGCTCATCGGCTTCACCGTTGATGAGAAGACCGGGCGGTTTTCAGAGATATCCGGGGTGAACATCACCCTCGGTCTGCCAATCATCAGGACCTCGGTCGACCATGGGACCGCCTTCGATCTTGCCGGGACGGGGGCAGCGAGTGAAAACAGCCTCATCGAGGCGCTCCAGTACGCGTGGCGTCTGGCAGCGGTGAGGTATGACAAGGATTGAACATCCGACAAGGATGAAAAAATAGGAGGAGCCAATATGAACAAGAAATTACTGGTAACAATTTTCTTGGCAATCGCAGTGCTTGCCCTCGCATTCGGTGGAGGGAAGGCAGAGACGAAGGAGCCGGACCAGGTGCTGAGAATCATCCACCCGGTCAACACCGGCAACTGGTCCCCGTTCAACGGTGGAGGACATGAGATTCGCTGGCTGTCACTCTGGTGGGCAAGCCCGATGTACTTCGATGCAGAGGGGAATGTACAACCGTATGTGATGGAGAGCTGGAAGGGTAACGCAGACTCAACTGTGTGGGAGTTCAAGATCTCCGACAAGGCGATCTTTTCCGATGGCAGCCCGATCACGGCAACGGATGTGGTCGGCAGTTGGAACTTGGCCACACGACCGAGTACCCAGCATCAGCGGGTCGACCTCTTCTTCTCCGGTGTGGTCGGGTATGCCGAGGTCAGTGCAGGCAAGGTGCAGAACCTCAGCGGCCTGGTGGCCAAAGACGACCGTACGGTGGAGGTCACCCTCACCGCTCCAGATCCAATCTTCTATCAGAAGCTCGCCTCGGAGTTGATTTGTCCGGTGAAGATCTCCCAAGCCGAGGACGGTTCAGGCCGTCAGATTCAGGAGTGGTGGACACCAGAGAACGGAGTGGTGGTCACCGGTCCGTTCATGCCACAGAGCATGAACCTGCACACTGGTGAGATTGTGATGGTGCGAAACCCGAACTTCTTCGGCCCGACTCCGAAACTCGAGAAGATCATCATCAACACTGTCGAGGATTCTCTGACGGCCACCGTGATGCTGCAGCGCGGACAGATGGATGCGCATACTGAGTTGAACACCCCAACCATGATCGAGGACTTGGGAAAGGACTTCGCCGATGGCGCAATGCTTGCCAAAGGACACCAATTCTGGCTCGATTCGAGTCGCAAGCCTATGGACGATCCATTGGTACGTCAAGCCTTGATCCTGGCAGTCGACACCGCCCAGATGTTCAACGTCGCCTTCCCCGAGGGTCCGCATGAGCCGGCTACCCAGGTTATCAACAAAGTGGCTGGAGTCGATCCTGACTTTGCAGCATACCCGTACGATCCAGCCGCCGCCAAGGCAGCGCTGGCCGCCTCTTCGTACAAGAGTGCGAAGAACCTGCCGAAAATCATGTTCGTCGGGGTGAGCAACCCCTCCCATGAGGCAGCGGCTCAGTACATCGCCGAGCAGTGGAGGCAGATTCTTGGCATCGAGGGTACGGAGATGAAGCCCGAGATCGACAGCTACGAAGGCAGTGATCAGAGCAACGTGCAGATCTTCCGTGACGATGTTGGCACCAGGGTCCCCGATATCGTATCGTACCTGATGGGTGCAATCCACTCGTCGTCGGGAAATGCCCAGCGCAAGATGGGCGGGTACGCCAATCCAACCGTGGATGCGTTGCTCGAGGAGGCTTCAGAGAAGGCCGTCTCCGATCCGTTGAGGATCAGCTTGGCTCAGCAGGCGCAGCGCATGTTCCGTGACGACTGGCAGTACATTCCCTACCGCTACGACACTATGTCCAAGTGGGCGATGCCGTGGGTCAAGAACTTTGACAAGAACGACGATTGGCAGGTGATTACCCCGTGGGATGTGTACATCGATGTTGATTTGAGAAAGCAGATGGTGGGACGATAGGTCAGACCATCGCTGGTTGCTGCAGAGTTCTGCAGCAACCAGGCTTTCGCCATCAGGGAGTCCATATGTTCAGATATGTTGTATCAAGGCTGCTGAGATGGGTACCGACGGTGTTGGTCGTGCTCTTGGTAGTCTACGCGCTGGCCTTCTTCGGCGCAGGGGATCCGATCAAGTTGATCTTCCTCCGTGCTCCCGGAGATGTTGCCTACGATGAGGTGAGGATTGAGGCGATGCGGGAGGAAGCGGGATTGAACCGTCCCTTCTTTGTGCAATTTGCCGATTATCTCGGTCACCTGGTCAGGGGGGATTTCGGTAACTCACTGGTCAGCGGTCGGAGCGTGGGAGGCATGATCAAGAATGCCCTTCCCATCACCTTGAAGCTCGGCCTTGCCGCAACGTTGTTGTTGACCCTCATCGGCTCAGTGCTCGGTGTCATCGCTGCGCTGAACCACAACAAGAGCCTTGATACCATCATCTCGGCGTTCGCGCTGACCGTGTGGGGAATTCCCGTCTTTGTCTCGGGCCCCCTCTTGATGGTGTTGCTCGTGCGATACCTCAACGTCATGGATGTGCCGTACGGGTGGAAGGGGCTCTTTACCCCCCAGATCATCCTCCCGTTGATCGTGCTCTCCATCACGCCCATGGCTTTGATCATTCGGCAGGCACGATCGGCAGTGCTCGAGGTACTCAGTGAAGACTACATCCGTACCGCCCGCTCCAAAGGCATCCCGAACATCCAGATTGTGCTCAAGCACATTTTGCGCCCAATCCTCACCCCCATCGTCAACCAGATGGGTTTGATCACGATCAACATGCTCAACAATGCCGTGCTCATCGAGACCGTCTTCGGCATTCCCGGTCTTGGTCAGATGACGGTCAAAGCGATCAGCGGGTCCGATTACCCGGTCATCCTCGGCCTTGTCTTCATCGGCTCTACCGTGGTCTTGACCGTCAACCTCGCCGTCGATCTCGTCTTCCCGCTGCTCGACCCACGGGCGCTGGATAAGCGGGAGGTGAAAAAAACATGAACACTCACGAATACAACGAAGCGATCAACGCCATGCAAGCCACACTGGAGAGTGAACCCTCTCGCAGTCTCATCAAGGATGCCTTCTCCCGTCTCCTTGCCAACAAGGGTGCGGTGGTGGGGATGGTGATCATCCTTGCCCTCTTCTTCGTGGCCTTCTTCGGTCCGTATATCACCCCCTACGACTTTCTCAGCCAGGATTTGACGATCCGCAACCAAAAGGCCACGTGGGCGCACCCCTTTGGTACCGACGACCTCGGCCGTGACGTATTGAGCAGAATCATCTATGGCGCGCGCACTGCCGTCATCCTCTCGATTTCCATCACCTTCATCAGCTTCATCATCGGAACCATCGTCGGCGCACTCGGCGCCTATGTGGGAGGGAAAGTCGACGCATTCATCGTCTGGATCATCGATCTGACGATGTCGATCCCGTCGCTCCTGCTCGTTGTCGTCATCAATACCTCACTCAAGCCACCGCTGATCCGGTGGATGGAGGAGATGTACCTCAAGACCTTCAGACCATTCTACCGAGAGACCATTTGGGTCGATTTCGTCCTTGTCTTCGGCTCGCTGGCCCTGATCAAGTGGCCAAAGGCAGCAAGAATCATCCGTGGACAGATCCTGTCGATCAGGAACCAGAACTACGTGACTGCAGCGCGCGCCTCGGGGGTCTCGACCTTTGGAATCTTGAAGAAGTACGTGATCCCCAACGCGATGGGGCCGGTCATCGTCCTGCTCAGTGCCACACTGGGAGAGGCAATGATCCTCGAATCGACCTTCAGTTTTTTGGGTATCGGGGTGCGTCCACCCATGCCGAGTTGGGGCAATATGATCAGTGATGGGCTCAGGGTGTGGCACATCCACCCCCACATCCTCGTGGCTCCGGCGAGTGTGCTTGCCATCGTGACGATGGCCTTCAGCTTCCTCGGCGATGGACTCAACGATGCATTCAATCCCCGCCAGTGGAATTGAGAGAGGGAGGGAGATTGTCGTGCAAACCATTCTGGATGTACAGAACTTACAAACAAGCTTCAAGCAGCGCAAGAAACGGCTCTACGCTGTTAATGGGATATCCTTCTCCCTCAAGAAGGGTGAGATGCTTGGCATCGTCGGTGAGAGCGGGTGTGGCAAGAGTGTGAGCATGCTCAGCCTCGTACATCTCTTGCCTCCATCGGCTACCATCGATAACGGTACGGTGCTCTTCCACGGTCGAGACCTGAGGTCGATGAGCAAGAAGGAGCTTCGTCAGATCCGAGGCAACCAGATTGGGATGATCTTCCAAGACCCCATGACCTCCCTCAACCCGGTGATGAAGATCGGCGACCAGGTCATGGAGGCGATTCGTCACCACAAGCGCCTCTCCAAAGATGAGGCACGCTCACGTGCCATCGAGGTATTGACGCTGGTCGGCATCTCCAATCCGGCTGAGCGGCTGAAGGCCTACCCGCACCAGCTCTCAGGAGGGATGCGTCAGCGCATCATGATAGCGATGGCGCTGACCTGCAATCCTGAGCTGATCATCGCCGATGAACCGACCACCGCACTGGATGTGACGATCCAGGCACAGATTGTTGAGTTGATCAAACGTATTCGGGATGAACTCCACTCCTCGATGATCCTCATCAGCCACGACCTCGGCTTGATGGCCGGCATGGTGGACCGGATCATCGTCATGTACGCAGGATATATCGTGGAGGAGGCGGAGGTCGATGACCTCTACGCCAATCCATTGCACCCCTATACCATCGGGCTACTCAAATCCATCCCGAAGCTGAGGGGAGAGGTTCAAGAGAAGCTGCCTTCAATTGAGGGATCGCCCCCCGACCTGATGCAGCGACCGACCTTCTGCCCATTCGTTGCTCGCTGTCCCTATCGAATCGAACGGTGTCTGAGGGAGAACCCACCGTTGGAGAGGCGGGGAGACTCAGGCCACAAAGTGGCGTGTTGGGTAGATACGGGAGGTAATGTCTGATGATCGGAAAAGAGCGTACCGCACTCGTATCGGTACAAGGGTTGGAGAAACATTTTCCAGTCCGCCTTGGGGCGTTTGGGGAGCGTACCGGCGTCGTACACGCCGTCGATGGCGTCTCATTCGATATCTATGAGGGCGAAACGCTGGGCTTGGTAGGGGAGTCGGGATGTGGGAAATCCACTACTGGATTCTGTATCGTGCAGCTCCATGGCGCCACGAAGGGGCAGGTCCTCTTCAAGGGGGTGGATTTGACCACCCTCACCGAGCGTCAACTGCGGCCGATACGGCGGCAGATGCAGATCGTCTTCCAGGATCCGTACTCCACCCTCAATCCGAGGATGACGGTTGGCCAGTCAATCGCCGAGCCACTGCTTGCCCATCGGTTGGTAGGCAAGAAGGAAGCAACGGAGCGGGTTGCAACGCTCTTGGAGGATGTAGGACTGAGAGCTTCATTGGCAAACCGGTACCCCCATGAGTTCTCCGGAGGGCAGCGGCAACGGATCTGTATTGCACGAGCGCTCTCCATCAACCCGCAATTCGTCGTCTATGACGAACCGGTCAGCGCTCTTGATGTCTCGGTACAAGCCCAGATCATCAATCTCATGAAGGAACTGCAGGAGAAGTATACGCTCACCTACCTCTTCATCGCCCACAATCTCTCCGTTATCCGTCATATCTGTGACCGGGTCGCGGTGATGTATCTGGGCAAGATCGTCGAGATTGCCCCGAAGGGGACACTCTTTGCCCATCCGATGCACCCCTACACAAGGGCGTTGCTCTCCGCCGTCCCTGAGGCCGACCCGGTCTGGGAGCGCCAGCGCAGGCGTATTATCCTTGAAGGGGATGTCCCCGATGCGCTGAATCCTCCTCCTGCCTGTCGCTTCCACACGCGTTGTCCTTACGCGGATGAGCGGTGTAGGCGCGAGGAGCCGAGTCTGAAAGCGTTTACCACCGATCATCTTGTCGCCTGCCACTACGCAGGCACGATATAAGGAGTCACCATGTTCAAACCACAAGGAATCTTCACCGCCCTCGTCACCCCGATGCATCAGGATGAGACCCTCAACGAACAGGAGCTACGCACCCAGGTCGATCGACAGATCCAAGAAGGGGCGGCAGGTCTCTTCTGCCTCGGCACCAATGGCGAGTTCTACGCCCTCAGCCTTGAGGAGCGCATCAGGCTCGTCTCTGTCCTCTCTGAACAAAACGCCGGC
>Ga0265293_10008592_pt1 | contig 15055 bp, 11 predicted proteins | sample Munlanlewell138R_FD_192505 | JGI IMG/M metagenome (GOLD analysis project Ga0265293, IMG submission 192505) | Leachate microbial communities from a municipal landfill in Southern Ontario, Canada - Leachate well 138R | ecosystem: Engineered > Solid waste > Landfill > Unclassified | place: Canada...
CGTGCTCGCCACCGCGTTCGAGACCCGTGCTGACAAAGACGATGTGCTCGACACCTACCTGAACCTCGTCTACTTCGGCCGTGGCGCCTACGGTGTCGAGTCGGCTGCGGAGCGCTTCTTCGGGGTGTCGGCCCGCGAGCTCAGCCTGGCGCAGAGCGCTTTGCTCGCCGGTTGCATCCAGTCGCCGACGCGTTACGACCCGTTCGTGAACCCTGAGGCAGCACTCGAGCGCCGTAATCTCGTGCTCACGGTGATGTCGGACGAAGGTCTGATCACCGCCCAGCGTGCGCAGGAGGCATCCTCCGAGCTGCTCGAGCTCAAAGACGATCAGCCACAGACGCCACCGCGTGCCCCGTACTTCGTGGAGTATGTGCGCCGCGAGCTTCTCCAGCAGCTCGGCTCCGACACGCTCTACAAGGGGGGCCTGCGGATCCACACGACCCTCGACCCGGCAGCTCAGACCTCGGCCGAAGATGCGGCGCGCTCTACTCTCTCCGATCCCGCCGACCCCGAAGTCGCGATCGCATCGGTCCGGATCGGGGACGGCGCGGTCGTCGCGCTCGTCGGCGGTCGCGACTTCTCCTCCGACCAGTTCGACCTCGCCACGCAAGGCAGGCGTCAACCGGGAAGCGCGTTCAAGCCTTTCGTGCTCACGAGCGCGCTCGAGAACGGCTACACCACCGGTTCGACCTTCTCCGCTGCGCCCTACGAGGTGCAGGTCAAAGACGAGATGTGGCACGTGGAGAACTACGAGAACCGCCTCACAGGCGGGGAGTACACACTCGAGCAGTCGACCATCCACTCGATCAACACCGTGTACGCGCGCCTGATCGTGGAGATGGGTCCCGAGAAGGTCGTCGACGTCGCGAAGCGTATGGGGATCACGTCACAGGTGGACCCCGATCCGGCGATCGCGCTTGGGGGACTCAAACAGGGGGTGTCTCCGCTCGAGATGGCATCGGCGTACTCGACGTTCGCGAACTCGGGGGTCGCCGTCTCGCCCTCGGGGGTCGCACAGGTGCTCGACTCGCAAGGCGCCCTCGTCTACCAGCCGGATCGTACCGGGCGCCCGGCCATCGATCCCGTGATCGCGGCGACCGTGTCGGAGGTGCTGAACAAGGTCTACACCTCGGGTACGGGCGCAGGAGCACAGATGGGTCGGTGGGCGGCGGTCAAGACCGGGACCTCCCAGTCGCACGCCGATGCGTGGACGATCGGATGGTCGGACTCGATCTGCACCGCCGTCTGGGTCGGCTATCGCGCGGGACAGATCCCGATGACCGATGTGCACGGCGTCTCGGTCACCGGCGGATCGTTCCCGGCCGCCGCTTGGAAGCGCTTCATGGCGTCGTATCAGGAGCAGCGGATCGCGACGACCGACGATCCGGTTTCGTCGATGCCTCCGGGCGACGAGATCTACCGCGTCTGCTCCGACTCCATCAAGCTCGCGAACCCGTCGTGCCCGAGCGTCATGGAACTTCTGCTGCCGACCGGAGCCCTCGGAGGAGAGACCTGCCCCCTCCACCGTTAGGGAAGGGAGTGCCCGTGCCCGACGCGCGCCCCATACGCTTCTCGGTCGTGATGCCGGCGTACCAGGCGTTCGACACGATCTCCCGCGCGGTCGACTCGGTCCGCGCCCAGACCTACGACGACTGGGAGCTCGTCGTGATCGACGACGGCTCCGACGATGGGACGGCTTCGGCCGGTCCGATCGACAGGCGTACCCAGCTGTTCCTCGCGTTACTCGAGAGCCTGAAACTCATCCCTGAGCCGATCCGAGGGATGATGGTCGGCCAGCTCGCGGAGCGTGCGGGAATCCCTCAGGACGGGGTTCGTCCGCAGAAGCGCATGATGTCCGCGAGCGAGGTGGCCACCCTCCACCGTGGTGGCATCGTCGAGGTCGGCGGGCACACCACGCATCACGCCGCACTTCTCTCGGGAACCATCGCGTCACGTGAGAAGGCGGTCGTCGAGTGCCGCGACGTGCTCACGGCGCTCTGCGATGGTGTCTCGCCGGTGGCGTTCGCGTATCCGTATGGGACTCCGGACACGTTTGACGAAGGTAGTGAGCGGATCGTCGCCGAAGCCGGGTTCTTCGGCGCATTCACGACGACGCTAGGGGACCGGATCCCGTGGGGCTCGGTCTCGTCGGGCTCGCCACGATACCGATTGCCGCGGACGCACGCGAGCGACGTCCCTGCAACAGAGATGATCCGCCTGATCGATAAGAGGCTGGGGCGCTGAGGAGCGCTAAGGGTCGTTTCCTCTAGGGGCGTCGACCCACTCGTCGATGGTCCGCTTCGACCGCTCCCACTGATACGTACTCACCGACTCGACGTCGCAGAAACGGCACCAGGGAACGGGGTCGCACAAGAAGTCGTAGATCTCGTACGGGTGATGACCCTCGAAGAGCGAGATCGAATCCGCCTCGGTAGGCTCCATCCCCTCGATCCCGAAGCGCCCGGCGAAGATGTCGCTGTATGCCACGTACGCGCAGGGGTACAGCCGTCCATCGCGGACGATCACGCAGTTGTTCACGCCGCCGCAGGCCCTGAACGACTCCTCGGCATCCTGGGAGCCGGTCAGATCGATCGGCAGTTTGAAGAAGTCTTCCCGCGGGTCGGTCCACTCGAGTTCGACCCCGTGCTCACTCGTGAGGCGCTCGATCGCCTGGATGTCGAGACCGACAGGGTAGAGGTCGCACACGAGGTGGATCGAGTTCTCGCGCATCGCTGTCCAGAACCCGTGTCCCATACGAGGCACGAGGATTCCGTTCGACATGAGGTTGATGCGTGACTCGGGGAACGCACGCCGTGCGATTGGCAGGAACCGCGCGACTTCCGGATGGAGCAGCGGCTCGCCCCCCAGCAGGTAGATCTCGGTGATGCCCGAGAAGGTACGCGCCAACTGCTCGAACTCGCGTTCGAACTGGTCGACGTCGGCGAATGCCGGCTTCGCGATGTTGCTGAAGTGGGTGCACCCGCGGCAGTTGAGGTTGCAGTGGTCTGTGAGGTGCACGACGATTCGGTGAAGATGCGGATTCTTACCCGATACGCGACGACGGAACGACGTGATGAGCGGGTTTTCGCGCGACACCATCCACGGCGTATAGTCGTTGCCAGAGAGCGTTTCGCGCAGGCGCGATACCGCACGGGCGGGTAGCAACTTCGCGGCGAAGCGCTTGATCGGAGCGGGGATGAGGCGGATCAGGTTCACGAATCCGTACCCTTGGTCGAGATCCATTCGGAGGCATCGCCGGTCGAGCGGCCCCAAGCATACGTCGAGAACGAATCGAAGTCACAGTGGGCGCACCAGGGCGCAGGGCGAGTGAGCGCGTCGATTATGTCGTCGCCGGATACATCTCCGTGGATGTCGACCGAGTCGGCGTTGGTGGGGTCGATGCCAGTGAGTCCGAACTTCTCGATCAGGATGTCTGCATAGGCGATGTGCGCGCAGGGGTAGATACGACCCTCGCGGACGATCGCGCAGTTCGCTACGCCGCGGCACTTCTCGAATGAGATCCTGGGGTCGGCTGAGGCGCCGAGGTCGATCGGGATCTTATAGAACTCCTCGTTCGGGGGCATCCAGTCGATGCGCACGCCATGCTCCACACCGAGCTCGTCGATCCGGGCGTGGTCGATGCTGATGGGGTACGAGTCGACCATGAGGGTCACATGCGCTTCGCGCAGCGCATCCCAGACCTCAGCGGCCATTCGGGTCACGAGGATTCCGTTCGTCATGAGTGACAGGCGTGTATCGGGGAGGATGCGGCGGGCCTCGGTGACGAACGACGCGACGTCAGGATGCAGGAGCGGCTCCCCGCCGAGCAGGTAAGTCTGTTCGATGCCATCGAACAGGTCGGCAAGGCGCTCGAGGTCACGTACGACAACGGGCAGTTCCGCGAATGCGGGGTCGGCGATGGCGCTGTAGTGCTCACATCCTTTGCAGGCGAGATTGCAGTGGTCCACCACGTGGACATCGAGGTGGTGAAGTGTTGGCTTGCGGTTGGTGAAGGCGCGCCGGACGGTGCGCTCGAGCGCACCCTCGTGGGTGATCACCGACTCGACCGTCCAGCGACGGGGGAGATGCGCGCGTATGCGGTTGGCGATCGCGCGGGGTACCACGCGGCCGAGGGCGGCGCGGAAGCGCTGGGTCGCCGATGTCATCGGGAGGCCTCCGCCGCATCGAGGCGTCCTGAGACGTTTCGGATGTCCATGTCGTCCGGGAATCGCTCATCGAGTGTTTCGAGGACGACCCGGGCGTCGTCGAGCCGGTCGGCGGCGATGAGCGTCTCGATGTACGTGAGTCCCGCGAGGTGATCGGTACGGTCTCGATCCCACACCGTCGCAAGGGTCTCGGCGGCGCCCGCCGGGTCGCCCTCCTCCAAGAGGATCGACGCGAGCTGTGTGCGCACATCGAGCGCGATGGGTGAGACCGCCATCGCGTCGCGGGCGGCCCGGATCGCCGGGTCGGTGTAGGTATCCCCAAGCACGCGGCGAACCCTTGCGAGGAAGAACGCCTTCTCACGAGCGAGCTCGTAGTCGCCTTTCACCTCCGCCAGAGCGTCGTCGAGCTCTTCGACGACACGGGAGACCTCTTTCGCTCCGGCCTGGTCGGATATCAAGGCGGAGATCGTCGCGCTGCCAAGCGACTGCACCCAGAGCAGTCGAAGCGATGGGATGCGCCCGTTCTGCTCCACGGATCGTTCGAGGAGATCGAGCCGGGACGTCTGCACTGCTTCGCGTGCGGTGCGCTGCGCGGCGACCTCCGGCATCATGCCCAGTGCGAGGATCAGGGTCAGTGCGGCGAGGCCAGCGCCCGTTGCAAGGTGGACACCGCGTCGTCGCATCGTGGATTCAGCGCCCGGAGCTGCGGTGACCCCGAGCATGATCCCCAGCAACGCGAGGAATGCCAGGGTGGTGGAAGCCAGAAGAGACGCCACTACGGCGGCAGTAAGCGAGGCGACCCACCCGGCATACACGAGTCTGTGCCCACTCGGGTCGCCGGTCATCGGATCGATCGAGCTGGAGCGGAGACCGCCGAGGAGGGTGTATCCGACCAGAGCGATGAGTAGCAGCGCAGCGGGCGCTCCCAGCGTGGCGGCAGCGAGTAGCGGCAGGGAGTGGGGATCGCCGGTGATGGACGATGCGTGGACGGGGAGTCCCGAGACCCCTTGTGATCCGTACCAGCCGAAGCGATAGTTGGCCGGTCCCACGCCGAGGAGGGGGTGGCGCTTCGTGACATCCAGCGCTTCCGCCCAGACGCCGAGCCGACCGCTGAGAAGCGCATCGATACGTTCCAGTCTCCCGGCATTCGCAACCGTGATATCGGTCGATACCGAGAATCGCTGTGTCAGCACCTCGTGTGTGGAGCTCACGGCGAGAGCGATGAGGATGGAGGTGGCAAGCGTTCCTGCGACGATGAGGGCGCCACGACGAAGCGTCGTGCGATCCGAGCGGACGCTGAAGAGCACGATCGCGGTGCCGACGAGCAGCGCGAGCCAGGCCCCTCTCGCGAGCGCACCGATCGCCCCGATACCGATGACAATGAAAGCGATCGCCCACATCCGGTGGGACGACGCGGCCGAGGCATTCGCTCCGTCGGGTCTACGGAGCGCTAGAGAGAGTGCAAGGGGCGACGTGGCCGCGAGGTAGTTGCCCACGAAGTCAGGGTTTCCGAGCGTTCCTGTCCCCCGGTGGCTCATCCAGGCGAGTGATCCTTCCGTCGGGGGGATGAGTCCGAGAGGATCGATGCCGGTCAGCCGCTGGATCAGCGTGATGGCGCCGAGGATCGCCGCCCCACCTACGACCCATCGGGTGAGCGACTCCATGCGCTTGCCGCTGCTGACATGCTGGATCCCGAGGAACGCACATCCTGCGAAGATCGCCCATGCGAGTACGGATCCTGAGTTCTGCGCATCCCCTGTGAGCGCTGTGGGGAGGTGATGGGCCGAGGCGGCGGAGCCCATCACGAAGAGGATGAGGAGCGCGAGCGCTCCTGACAGCCTTTCGGCACGGACCCCACGCTTGCTCAATAGGGATCCGAAGACCCACAGTGTGAGGGAAGTGCCTACGAGAAGGCCGGCTGTCAGGTGCGGTATAGAGTGGAAGACGTCGTAGGTCAGCTTCGGCCCCCAGGGAATCGCCCCCACAAGTAGTGGTCCCGTCGCGGCGAACACGCGGAGAAGTGCCCATGAGGCATCAGTCGTCGGGTGCGCGGTTGTGGAAGGTCGCGCCGGTCTCGCCATTCGGCACGCTCCGTTCGGCGGCTGGAGGGGGAGCTGGGTAGCGATTATAGGTCACGCCTGGAGCGCCGCATCCCGAGGGCTGCCACAGGTGGCGGCGACTTCGCCGAAAGCGGTGTGAAAAAACTGTTTCGTATCGGGCGCAGAAAACTCTGGTGCTAGACTGATGCGCGGCATTCACGGTCGAAGATGTCGACCGTTATCGATTCCAGGAGGCGGTATGCCTAAGACCCATGACGGAGGCACCGCGTCGGCTCAACGCCCGACAGCTGCGCCTTCCGCCGTTGGCGGTGGAGGGATGTTCTCCGATCCCGTCGTGAAATGGATGGCAGCGCTGATCTCGCTGCTGGTGGTCGGATTCTTGATCTTCGTGGTGTTCAGCCTCGCACTGGGCTATCTGCGCCCGGCCGCCCCACGTACCTTCACGGAAGCGAAGATCTCCGAGGGTCAGTCGCTCATCGATTCCGGTGTCATCGAACCCGAGATCTGGCGCAACCAGCTGATGCTCCTGATCGATAGCAAGCAGTTCGCCGTCGCACAGAACCTCATCGATAAGGGGGAGGGGATCGTCGACGACTCGTGGGGTCACGAGTTGGGCTGGATGCAGGCGGAGCTGTACGGCGCGCAGGGGAGGTACGACGAAGCCCTCGTTCAGGCCGACGAGACCCAGGCGGCCATCATGGCCGAGTACGAGCGTGTCCTCGCGTCGGAGGACGTTCCGAACAGGGCGAAGGCCTACGGGATATCCGAGAACCACGGTCGCATCTCGCTTCTCAAGTACCGCATCCACATCGTCTTGGAAGACTATCCTGAGGCTCAAAGGGAGCTGCAGGTCTATATCGATGCGAATCCCACCGATGCAGGCATCCTGAAGGATCTGGCTGCGGTCAAGATCCTCAACGGTGACCTCGACGGTGCGAGGGCCGATTACGATCGTGTACTGATGTTCCTGCCGGATGATCCCGAGGCGCTTGAGGGTCTCGAGTCGATCGGAGCCGAATAGATGAACGATACGTCCGATATCCCTGTCGCCGCGGTGGTCACCGATACGCGATCCGAAGAGCACGAGCGTTCGAGGACAGCGCGGCGGATCCTCACCATCGTCCTGATCGTGCTGATCCTGCTCCTCTGCGGCGTCGGTTACTTCCTCGGCAAGATCATGATCCCGCAGGGTGGTCCGTTGGGGTCACGCGTGGGCGACGTCGGATGGATCCGTTCGATTTACGGGTTCGGGTCGAATGCCGATCAGATGACGACACCGTCGACCACGGCGCTCGATCCGGCGAACGGCAACATCTGGGTCGCGGACCCGGGCAAGTACCGTCTGGTCGAGTATCAGCCCGACGGATCGCTCGCCACGCTGATGGATAAGAGTCCCGCGACGACACCCGAGGGGCACTTTCGCCTCCCGTCGAAGATCGCCATGGATCGATCAGGGTTGCTCTACGTGGCGGAGCCGACCTACGGTGAGGTGCGGGTTTTCAACACTCGCGGTGAAGAGCAGGGCATGTTCGCGATTCCATCACCCCTGTCTCTGGCGGTGAGCGACGACTACATCGTCGTAGGCACGAACGGCGGGTTCGCGATCACTGATAAATTCGGCAACCCTCTTCAGGTCATCGGTGAACCCGGTCGAGGGGAGGACCAATTCGACCGCGTGAACGGCGTCGCGATCGATTCGGACGACACCGTCTATGTGGTGGACACCTTCAACAACCGGTTGTCCTCGTGGACGATCGAAGGTCAGCAGAACTGGATCGTCGAACTCGGGTACCCACAGAACCAGACCATGACCGGTGAGACGAGCTTCGAGAGCTCCGCCCCGGCGCGGCTGCAGACTCCCATGGGGATCACGGTCGACAACGGGGGGCACCTCGTCGTCGCCGACATGTTCGACTTCTCTCTGGCGGTGTTCGATAAGAGCACCGGAGAGTTCATAGCGAAGTACGGCGAGGTCGGGATGGACGACGGAAAGCTCTACTATCCGTCGGACGTGGACTACGACCCCATCCACGACTGGTTCGTCGTCGCGGATAACGGCGCCAAGCGTGTCCAGATCCTCACTCTGCCCGATTCGGGTGGGTCGGTGGCCGCGAAGGCGCGGCAGGGGCTCTCCGGACCGCTGAAGGCGTGCCTGTTCCCCTTGATCCTCATCCTGATCGTTCTGATCGTGAGCTTCGTCATCGGCCGACTCAACCGCAGGCGTCGGGAGCGGGCGGTTGCCGAAGCCGTTCGTCAAGACGCTGTGGCAGCGTGATCGGTCCATGGAGTCGGGAATAATTTCCTTGCTACTTGCGTGTTCGGGGAGTAGACTGCAGTCTGGCTCGGTTAGACGCGTGAAGGCCCAAAAGGTTTTCACGGATCTATAGAACCCGGGTACGTCACCGGGATTCTGGTCTGGAAGGGAGGTGCATGTATGAAAAAGACTGAAACATCTGTAACTCATTCAAAAGGAGCTTCAATGAACAAGCGCGTTATTTTCGTGCTTACGATGGCCGCCGTCCTTGTCTTCGCATTCACGGCCGTGGCTACCGCTAAGTACGCTGGTTATGCCGCCGACAAGCCCTACCTTTCGTGGGGTGGCGCGAACTACATCTACAAGGCGATCACCGGCGACACCGCCGACCAGCTCTCCCCGCACGGTGGCTACACCCAGACCTCCGTCAAGTGCGTGGTCTGCCACTCGACCCACCGTGCCTTCACGACCCGCACCGTTGCCGAGGGCATCGGTACCAGCTCTGACTTCAAGCTGCTGAACGGCGTCGGCGGTTCCTGCGCCCAGTGCCACGCGGCCTGGGGTGCTTCCCCGTCCGACACCCTCGTCGAGATCGGCGAGACCTTCTCCGGTCCCCACATCGGTGCCGCTGGTTCGTCCTGTAACAACAGGGGCTGCCACGGTTCCGTTCACGGTATCGGCGTCGACACGACCTACGCTGTCGTTGCCAAGTACAACCTCGGGCAGGATGTCACGACCAAGATGAACGAGGCTATCGAAGCCGGTAACGTCAACGCCGCGATCACTACGACCGCGACCGGCGACGCCATGAAGGCGTACGCCACCGGTTACGTCTGCGCGCCGTGCCACGGTAACTCCTCGTTCTCGATCGCCACCAAGGGCTTCGCGAACATGATCAGCCTCGAGGGGACCTCGGCCATGGCCTCCGGTCACCCGTCGGCGAGCGCCGGCCTGTATGGTCACGCCCCGACGTGCGAGAAGTGCCACGACATGGTCGGCGTCGCCACCAAAAGCACCGCGTTCCCGCATGCTAACCGTGGTATCGACGTCTATCAGGGCCGCTTCGACCTCGGCGCCGGCTTCCAGTACGGTCAGCCGCTTGAGAATGCCCCTCTCGTAGAGGGTGGTACTATCGTGACCGATAACACCGACACCACCCGTTACGCCCTGTGGATGACCTCCTCGGACTACGACGACGGCGCGAACGCCATGCCCGTCGCCTACGGCAGCGATGAGATCGCCCGTGGTGGGGGTGGCGGCTACTCGCTGCAGGACGGTGTCTGCATCAAGTGCCACGACACCGATCCCGCGACCACCCGTATGCCGTAGCATCGCGCTACATCGCGAATCCAGATTCGCAGCCAGAGAGCCGGTCATCCGACCGGCTCTCTTTTTTCGTCAGCCGAGCGCGCTGAGGCACGTGAATTCCGTACGGGAGAATCGCCAAAGGTACATATCGGCGTAGGTGCCCCCTGCTATACTGAACCATTGTTCCTGCAGTTCGTGACGGGCGTTGCGATAGTCCGTGTCTGGAGTCCTGTGGATCCTGAACCCAGCCATATCGATCCGACATCGGAGGACGTGGATCCCGAATCCCGTTCAGGGAACCTGAGCCGCGTACCCCTCGAGCCCAGCAACCGTGCGGTGGGCATCGCTCTTTGGGCGATGCTGTCTGTGGCGGTCTTGGTTCTACTCGGTACGGTTCCGGTCGTCTACCTGGCCGTGTCTCCGCTCGAGTGCTCCTCGTGTCACAACGACACGGCGTTCGTCGCTGTGACGAAAGCCTCCGCCCACGCGGATTCGGACTGCGTCTCGTGCCACGCGGGTGCGGACGCGCTTGCGCGCATGGAGTTCGGTTACCGCCAGGCCTACGGAATGCTGATTCCGGTCTCGTCGGCGGCCGTCCGTGATGCAGGCGCTGCTTACGACATCCGGTGCACCGCTTGTCATACGGAGGGGCTCGGGGGGAGCGTCAACCGAAACGGCATCTCCGTGGACCACTCCCGATGCACGGTAGGGCGCGCCTGTCTCGACTGCCACGGTGGAGTCGCGCACGGAGACACCACCGGTGTCTGGATCGATTCCTACACGATGGATCTCTGCCTGGAGTGCCACAGCGCCGACGCTGCTCGACGCTCCTGTGACACGTGCCACGATGGTGACCGAGCAGGTAGTCGGCCTGTGTACAGTTCGTTCCAGATCACCCATGGCCCCGACTGGGAACGTACACACGGTATGGGTAACGGCAAGACATGCGGTGCTTGCCACGAACCGTCGAAGTGTGCCTCGTGCCACGGTGTCGGTGTGCCGCACCCCATCGGCTTCTACGATCAGCACGGGGATTTCGCCAAGGACGCTTCGGCGAACTGCACAAGTTGTCACCAGGTATCGTTTTGCACCGACTGCCACGGGGTGTACGAGATGCCGCATCCGGAGGACTTCGCCAAGTCCCACTCCGCGATCGTCGACAAGGCAGGCGACGCCGATTGCCTGAGGTGTCACACACGCAACGACTGTGATTCGTGTCACGCGGCGCACGTGCATCCCGGCGGGTCGATCGGGCTGGGGGGTACGCTGTGACGATCGTCGACTTCCTGGGTTTCGATCCCTCGAGACTCTTCCAGCAGGTCGTCCAGCTGATCTACGCCCCAACGACGAATGTGGTCGCCTCGGTGCTCCTTCTCGCCATCGTCGTCATCGTCGTCGCAGCTCTCCTCATCGCCATCATCCTCCTGGTCCTCAGGCCTCGGCGCACCAGCGCGGTAACCACGCCCGTGACCGTCGGTCCAGATGGCTCGCTTGAGGCGACCGGCCCGGCCGCAGCGCAATCGAACCCTTCGGCTCGCTTGCGCGGCCTGCTCTTTCTCGGGGGCCTGGTGGTGCTTCTCTGGATGAGCGCCGGCTATTCCACAATGCAGTCGTCGCTCTGCGGTGAGTGCCACGACGACACCCCGCACGTCATGCTCGAGAGTCCCGCGCCCCACGCGTCGGTCGACTGCGTCCGATGCCACGAACCCGGGGGGTGGGTGTATTCGATGACGGTCGCGCTTCCCTCCCGTATCGTCCACCTCGTCGAAGGGATGGGGGAGAGCGAAGGGCTTCCCGAATACGGGTACTCCGACTCGTCCGCCTGCCGCAGCTGTCATGCCGCAGATGTCGAGGAGACGATGGAGAACACCAGGCGGGGGATCCGCGTTTCGCACGCGGAACCGCTTGAGGCAGGGGCTGCCTGCGCGGATTGCCACCGACCGAACGACATGGGCGTGATCTCAGGAGCGTATGGCGGCATGAATCCCTGTCTGCGCTGCCACGATGGGAGCAAGGCTTCCAACGAGTGCTCGCTCTGCCATACCAAGGACGTGGGCGCGACGTCGGTCGCCGATCGATTCCCGCTTGAGAAGGGCGCGAAGGTGCTCGTCGTCGAGCCCAACACCCGGTGTTATTCGTGCCACGACCCGGCGCCTTGTGATTCGTGCCACGGGATGAGGATTCCGCACCCCGAGTCGTTCGCGGGATGGGGGCATGCGTACGAGGGTGTCAAGTCACTCTGGGCAGGTAACCGCGGGTCGTGTCTCGCTTGTCATACTGAGGAGCGTCGATCGTGCAGCGGGCAGGGATGCCACGGTCCCGATTTTCCCTACCACCTCGCGCAGGATCCCCGTTTCCCTGCGCGCCATACGTGGGGTATCTGGGTCGACGGGTCACGCAACCCGGACTTCCCCTCGGCGCTCGGGTGCAACCTCTGTCACGGGCAGGATGTCTGCTCGAAGTGTCACGAGCACAGGCAAAGCAGGCCGGTACCTCCGCAGATACTCAATCCGAGCTGGACCGACCCAGGACTCGGCGAGGCGGATGAGTAGTCCTGAGCTCCGAGTCACCGTCTGGGATCAGCGGTCCGGCTGATGTCGTGAAGAAGGTGCGCATGCGCTCCCATTCGTTCGGCCGCGTCTCGGTACTGGCGGTGCTGGTGGTTCTCGCGTTCCTCGCGCCCGGCGCCTGGATGGTTCGTGGTCTTCCGCCAGTGGGCTGGTCACAGACACTCCAACTCCTCACCTTCGCCGCCTGGCTCATCGCCGCCGGCTTCGGTGCGATCGCTCTCGTGCGACCTGACCGCCGGGTTCTCGTGGCGGCGTCGGCTTTCGGGATCGTCGCGCTTGTCGCGCTTCTCGCCAACCCGCATCCTTTCGCAGCCTTCTTCTACGACATCTACGGTGAGATGCCCGCACTGCAATGGTTCGTGCTGCTGGGGATCTTCCTCGTCGGTGCGTCGCTACCGTCCGATACCCGGCTCGCTCGGGGGCTCCAAGGCGTCGTCATCGCGGCGACGGCACTCGCCGTCTTCGCGATCTGGTGGAGCACCATACCGATCGTAGGCGGCAAGAGCGTCATCTTCGGTTCGTCCGCTTATTCGGTGCCCGCACTCGCACCGGTCATCGTCATCGCACTGATGATGGCATCGCTCGACACGAAGCGTCGTTACCTCTGGTGGCTCGCGACCGCGATCATCGCCTACGCTGTCGCCGTCTCGGTCGGCTCCACCATGGGAACCATAGCGGTCGTGTTCACTCCGTTCGTGATACTCGCGTTCGAGCCGTCGGTGCTTGGCGTTCCCGACAAGGTCCGGCGCCTCGCCCGCCGGATCGGAGCCATCGGAGCGACCGTGGCGGTCGCCGCGGTGTTGGTCGCGTCGATTCCCATGCTGTCGAGCTCGTTCCTCCCCGTGGACTCCGCCGCACGTTGGGGTACCTCGGTTTCCAGTCGTATCCATCTCTACAACGGGGCGGAGCGCATGCTCGCGCAGAAGCCGCTCTTGGGGTACGGTTCGGGCGGTTATCGACTCCACGCCGTCGAGTTCCTGGATGCGCGCGTGTTTCCGAGTATCGCGACCCTCGGTGCCGATCCCATCTCGTACTCGCCGCCTTCACCCCACTCGCTGCTCTGGGAGATCCTCACGCGCACAGGCGTCGTGGGGATGATCGCATTCTCGGTCTTTCTCGCCATCGCGTTCGCCGCTTATAGTCGTCGCTCACAGGAGGGAAACGAGCGCCAGATCCGCTTCCGAGGCGCCGTAGCGGCGGCTGCGACTGTGTATCTGTTCACTCTTCTCGTGACACCGGTCCATTTCGCCTCGGGTCTCCTGGGGCCACTGCTGTGCGGACTCGCTCTGGCGCCGAACGCCGTGATGCCGGTGAAGAGAAGGTCGGCCCCGATGACCTCGGGTCCAGGAATCGATCTCATCGCTCTTGCTGCAGGAGGCGTCGCTATCGCCGTTATCGCCTTCTGGGTCGGAATCGGAAAGTCGTCCGGCGAACTCGAAGGCCCCGACCTCACCACTCTCATCGATCGCGCGGATGCTGCGGCATCGATCACGCCGGGAGACCCCCTGAATGAGCGGCATCGCCTTGAGCTTGCACTGATCGCGGCTGGGACTCCGGAGGAGATCCGTAACGCGCAGGAGCGGATAGACGCTGCACCCGGATACATCACCGACTACCTTCCGAACCTCGCGCTATGGTCCTACATAGGTCTTTCCGAGATCGACCGTGGTAACGGAATGAATTCGGAGTGGGAAACGGCCAATCTCGATCGTGTGGCGAAGATCATCCCTGACGTCCCTTCGGTGGTCGCCGAGCAGATGCACCTCGCGCTCATCGAGCAGGATCGCGATGCTGTTCGAGCGCTTTACGACCGCGTTGGGGCACTCGTGGATGTCTACCCGGAAGCGGCGGCGTATCTCGAGCGAGCGGACGCGCTCCTGACGTCGGGCGACTGACCGGTCGTACTGACCGTTCCTGCGCTAGACTGCTGCAATACGGATTCCGGTACTCGCGGGGGGCGATCATGATCATCAGAGGGCGCGTTCATCGCTACGGCAGAGATATCGACACCGACGTCATCATCCCGGCGCGCTACCTCAATACGTCGAACCCCGATGAGCTCGCCAAGCACTGCATGGAGGACCTCGACCCCACATTCGTGACCAAGGTCGAGGAGGGAGACATCCTCGTCACCGACGAGAACTTCGGCTGTGGCTCATCTCGTGAGCACGCGCCTATCGCCATCAAAGCCTCGGGTATCGCTGCTGTGATCTCATCGTCGTTCGCCCGCATCTTCTACCGCAACGCCATCAACACGGGGCTCGTGATCCTCGAGTCGCCCGAAGCCGTCGCCGGCATCTCCGACGGCGACGAGGTCAGCATCGACATCGAGACGGGTACGATCACGAATCTCACCAGCGGAGCGACGTTCTCCGCCGAGCCCTTCCCGCCCTTCATCCGCGAGATCATCGACGCCGGTGGACTCGTGGAGAGGACAGCCGACTCCCTGCGATGAGCCGGAGCCGCCGACGACTGATCCGAGCCCTTCTCGTCCTCGTCGGGGTGCTTGGGGTCTTCGTTGTGATGCTCCTCGCTGCGGCCATCGGTCTCGGTGTCGTCGCATCGTCTCTACCCGACCTGCGAAGCGAGATCGACACGATCGACATCGCGCAGACTTCGATCGTCTACGCCTCTGATGGGACGATCCTCGCCGAGTGGGACGACGGCGAGCGTCGGACGGTCGTCTCTCAGGAGCAG
>Ga0265293_10008595_pt1 | contig 15051 bp, 9 predicted proteins | sample Munlanlewell138R_FD_192505 | JGI IMG/M metagenome (GOLD analysis project Ga0265293, IMG submission 192505) | Leachate microbial communities from a municipal landfill in Southern Ontario, Canada - Leachate well 138R | ecosystem: Engineered > Solid waste > Landfill > Unclassified | place: Canada...
GCCAGCGAAGCTGCTATCATCGGCAGCATGATCTTTTTGAACAACGAAGAAAAGCTGAGATATCAAGAAGCTTACGATTACGCCCTCAAATATGCCAATATCGCCCCAGGCAAATATCCTGAAACCTATCTGCGTGATTTGGGGAGGTATAATAGCGGAGGCTTTGATGCGGATGGATACAACTCCCGCATCCTCAAGGATGCCATCAATCTGTATCCCCACGATCCAGAGCAGCAGCAAGCCTATATCAATCAGAATGCCTATTCGGAAGAGCTTTTTTGGGCTTGGGATTCACCTGCCAATCGGGCTCGCTATGGTAGCATCAGAAAATCAGCCCATAATCTGAGGGATTATGGCAAGCTGGCAATAGGCGTACTCTTGGTGAACCATCTGGTGAGTGGCATTGATGTATTGAGGTATAGTGGCCAGGAAAACCGCCCCCAGCTCTCTTTGGGTATTAAAGACAATAACCCCATCTTAAACCTGAGCATAAAGTTTTGATCCAGATAATGCGGTAAACCCCCCTCTGTCCGCACTTTAATACTGATTATAGTGTTTCTGGTTTGTTATGATTCCAGCTTCACCCTCTTAAACATTTTCCCTCTCTTGCCACCCTCTTCCCTGTTAGATGCCCTTGCGATGCCGTTGCGATACCCAGCGAACCGCTGGGTATCGCAACGGCATCGCAAGGGCATCTAATGAGAAACCAAGTCTTGACCGCTATAGAGTACCAAGTGAAATTGCAAATAGTATCACTTTCGTTGCAAATCGTCGTTTTTAGTGAGCCCCCAGTATCACCCTTTTTGCATATCTGATAGTTGATTACCTGTTCTGATGTATGGCGAATACCACCACCAGAGCCGCTGTTCGCAGTTCAAGATATCCCGCTCCAATATGGCGTATGCTTCTTTCTGGGAGATGCCGCAGTCATCAAGATTGCGTTCGATGCCGATGGTCAGCTTTCCTGCCGTGCAGCGGTAGGGTTTCAGCTTCAAACCTTCATGTCTGACTAACTGGGCTTTGATTCGATTCAACAACGATTCGGTCAAGTCTTCTCCTTGGTTTCGATGTGATCTACGATCCGAAGCCAGAAAAGCATTGCCCTGTATGTAGACAAATCAGGATGTATAACGATGGGAAAAAAATAAAAAAAACTCTAAAATAGTTCTTGACGCAGAGACAAGCACTGAAGTAATAGTATTTTAGAAATGGATATCAAAACCGTTTCATTGTTGGATTTGCTGAATACAGTGATAATGCGCGTCGATTGGAACTCCAAGGTTACAAAGCTTTCATTTGGCTCGACCGGGAGAAAGCCTTGAAAGTGCTTGAGATAATTAATCTAATTAATTGTAAAGAAGATAATTAGGCGGAACTATGAAAACGAGATTGATTTGTATTATGGCAATGCTGCTGTTTGCAGGTCTTTTGTTTGCCGGAGCAGACCCATTTACTACTAAAACCGACAGCGCCAAACATGAAATCGTTGATTCGTTATGGGCGGTTGACCGGCTCAGCGGGTCGATTTATTATCAAAATAACTACATTACGGTAGATGCAAATTGGCAGGAAGGGGAAACATATATTGGAGATTATTACAGCTGGTGCTGGATGGTTCGCTTTGCCAGCATCGGCTATCTTTCCTTTGAATTGCCGAGCATACCCGAAGGTTACGAGATTAAATCTGCAAATCTTATGATGTATATAGATGCGGTAAGGGGCAATTCTACTTTGGATGTTTATCCTATATTTGACTATGGAGATACTTCAGTATATCCGGAGGGGATATTAGAACATATTGATTATGGTAGTGTTTTTAATTCCAATGATGTGATTCCAGATTCTGTATATGCCTCCTATACACTCTTTAATCATGAAACACTTGTGCCACGATCTTGGCTGATATATGATGTAACTGATTGCTTCTTAATGGACTACGCAGCTAATAGATCGCTTACCCAATATCGCATTTATTTGGATGGCTTCTCCGATTGGGATAACAGAGATGACTTCATAATATATACATCCTGTAGTTATCCTCATTATCCATACTCACCCAAAATTGTTTATACTCTTTCAGACGGAGTATCCAATTCTGATTCTTCGATTCCACAAGCCCAGTTTGCCGTCTACAGCTATCTACCCGGCACATACAAGGTTAATCAAGTGAGTTACGTATATGGAAGCAATAGACAAAGTACCACTCAGATAACAAACCATAACAATTACACTTATGACGCCAATGGCAGTGTCATGTCATCTGACAAGCTCAATAAAAATCTCTTCATGGACTACGATATCAGATCAAATCTGGTATCTTCCATAGCCGTAAACAATCAATACATCATAGATTATGATTACGATGCCGCAGGGGAGAGAATCTATAGCGGGATGGGAAGCTCATCAAAGATCTACATCAATTCGATCACGAGCAATCCCCTTACAATAATCGACTCCAACGACAATGTGACTCACTACATCTATGGACCCAAGGGAATCGTAGCCAAGCGAAATGAAAGCTTGACATATTTCCTGCTCAAGGATCATTTGGGATCGACGAGAGTGGTGATGAATGAAAATAATCAAGCCATTAGTTCGTACGATTACGATGCCTGGGGGAACCCAATGAACAGCACAGTTTCGGAAGAAAGCGCATACCGCTATACAGGTCGTGAATACGACGATGAGACGGGTCTTCATAATTTCCGTGCCAGATTGTACGATAGCACCCTCATGCGCTTCTATCAGGTAGATCCTGCTGAACAGTTTGCCTCTCCCTATGTGTATTGTGGGAATAATCCGATATCACTACAAGACAAGGATGGTTGTTATGCATACATTGTGGGAATAGACAGTAAGCATGTGTATAATCTCATGAAAGAGTTCTTCCCCTTTGATACAAAATTCGATAAATCAACTGGGCAGATTCTCGTAAAAGGTGACTTCACGCCCACTAACGAACTTGAGACGATGCAATTTGAAATGCTATCAAATGCAAAGGTGCACTCTAAAATCCATCTCACACGCAATGCATTTGAAATAGATTCAGAGGGAAATCTACAAATTGCTTGGTTGGGTGGATTTAGCAATGGCGCTACTCATGATCCGGGAACAGGAGAAACCACAGGAGAGCAGGTAGTTAACTACCAAGCCCAGATAGCAATTGCTAAAATGAATAATGAGAAAATTTCTTTAACAATGGGTCATGAGCTATTGGAAGGTTATTTAAATGCGCTTCCTGGCAGAAGTCGAACATATGCTGAATCATATCAAGCATCTCATATTGAAGTGATGAGACTTCTGGGACAAACAACTAGTATAAGTTTGAAACAAGAATGGATACACATAATTCCAATCCAACGTCATAATCAGACTTATAAATTCATCATTGATCCCTTTTACTACAAACCAAACAGCACAGAAGAGGGAAGGTACAATTTCGAGGTTTATGGAGATGAGCTATGGTGAGAAAAATAGTAACTGTGGTAATACTCATTTCTGCACTGATTACTTCATGCTCATTGATAAGAATACATCGAGAGAGATCGGTCAAAAGTTATAAGATACTTTCATTCAACCCATTTGTTCTTCAGGATTACAATGTCGTTGTGGCTGAGAATATCTTGGGTGAAATAGAACTTATCTTGGTAAAGCAAGACCCTCCTCAAAAGTACAATAAAGATGACTTTGTTCTTATGAAGATTGGCAAGATGTATAATCTAGATCTATTTTCAATTCCTGATTCGGTTAGATTCGATGGAATTCCTGTACCACCAGGATCACATTTAGATGGGGATTATATGGATTTGGGAAGGTTCAAGTATAGCGGAGAAACAATAACTTACTACGATGTTCAGACCAAGCGCTTGCTTTTACCACATTACTTCACTCCAGATATGTGTGCGAATACCAGAACTAATATACTGATAAGAAGGAAGCCACATTAATACTAGAATTCACGTAGTCCAAAAGGTTAATCAATTACTGACCTCGGCGATATCTACCGGGGTCAGTGATATTCATTTTGAGCCGTTTGAGGATGTGTTTAATTATTACCATAGGATATCATTCCAATTCTGCCATGCAAAAACTCAAGACTCCAGCCTATCCGAAGATATATCCCAAGAAGTCATCAGACTGCTGCTATCCTCAAAGAACACAATCAACAACGTACATGCTTGGTTAAGGCAGGTGACACACAACCTGCTCTGCGATCACTATAAGAGATTAAAGGATGAGCGCAAGCTATACAGGGACCTTATGAATGAAGCATCCCTGATTAAGCAGATTATGATTAGTAATATAGAAGAACTCAATTTCACTAATCCTGAACAAATGATACCAAGGTCCGTATTAAATGGAGGCAACTACATATCATATCTGAGGTTGAAGCAATTTGACAACCTGGCAGATTATGCAAAAGCAAGTAATATAAGCTACGAAGCAGCTAAGGAAGAAAGTAAAAGAATCAATCGAAATCTAAAATCCGAAATTCTCTTAGCTCTGGGATGGCAGGCAAGTACGGACATATTGGATTATAAACAATACAAATCCATACAATCATTCATCCGGAAGCTGCTTGTAAACGTGTGTGATACGGACAAAGGATTGGATGAGTTGCGCAGATTACACCCCGATTTACCCAAGGCATTGGATGGCTATAAAAGTGTGGAAGATTGGGGTATATCGATGATTGGAGAGAGAAGGTTTCGCTTGTATTTTATGCACCTTGGAACAGATCCAACCCCTTTGATGACCACAATTATCGTTACTCTAAACAACATAAACCATGTAAAGGTGGAATCCTGCAAAAGAAACCAACACGCAGGAGAGCACGATATTCCCGCTAACCTGTTGATACCAAAGGATAAAGGAAGAGCATTGTGGAGTTATCACAAAATAATTTCGCTTATAAGCGAAAATAATCGCTAATCTACAACCCCCATTTCTGGCTTTTTGACACTATTATAGTATAAGGAAAATCAAAGGAGTGTCAAAAATGAAAAAACTCTGTTTAATCGGAATACTATCGGTCATGTGTTTTGCCTTTTTATTTGCTGAACCAGACTACACAATGATTGATCCCCTCAGCTTACCCACCTATTCGGGTTCACTGTATGAACCCTCAGTCAAAGTAGTGTATGAAGATGCCAGCGGTCAGTATATCCTGGTCGAGGTTAACGGTAAATTACATGCTTATTATCTATAAGCAGGGAACCATGAGAAGATTTTTTCTGCACCAAAGTAAAAAATCTTCGCTTCTGGCATCTCAATTTTGCCAGTTTCGACACTTATATATATAGAAACTAATTTCAAGGAGTGTCGAAATGAAAAGAATCATTCTTTTCCTGATCATGGCTGTCATCAGCCTAAATGTGATTTGTGCTGTTATCGATTATGCAGCGATGAATCACCAAACCACCAATGGCAAAAACAAAAGAATAAGCAAATTTACCGTTATCAAATAGGAGGTAACATGAAAAAAGCTTGTTTGACTACTATTACAACACCCTTAAGTAAAGGAGAAGAAAAATGAGACAAAGAGTATTATTAGTGACCCTTGTACTGTCTTTACTTAGCATTACCGGTCTTATCCACGCCCAAAACAGCATGCCCCTGCTATACAGTTTTGAAGGACCATGGGCAGAATCATGGTACGGAAGAAAAATGGCTGCCATAGATTTAAATGCAGACGGCTATGATGATTTGCTTGTATTCTCAGGTGGTAGTACAACAAACCCAGACGATTGGACGTATTACCAATTGTTTTGGGGGGGTAACGCTATGAGCCACGAGGCAAGCCTTATCAAAACAGGAGATTTTAACGGACAGGTAACAATTTATGTAATGATGAATGCAGGAGACCTCAACGGAGACGGTTATGATGATCTTATGTATTCGGAACGTTATGCCTATATGGCAAATGATTCCTTAGCTATACGGATAGTTTATGGAGGGCCCAATGCGGATATGACGCCGGATTATACTATAAATACGGATTATGCCCCGAGCCCGGGTAGACCCCGCATTGATCCCCAATGGAGGTTGGGAGACATCAATGGCGATGGTTATGATGATCTGGGGATATTACATTGGAACAATGGTAGTTATCCAGATTTGGCAATTATGTTGGGTGGCAGTTTCCAGATAATCACGGTTAAATCCTCAGTATCCGATAATAGAATATATCAGATCAATGGAGTTGGAGATGTCAATAATGATGGATATGACGATTTTGTGGTGGGATATGCACTGCGCATAGATAATGTGATCACTACGTTCAGATATTTATTTTTTGGTGGTGACCCCATTGACCTTGATAACCCTGTCTTGCTACGCACTCTTGCTGATAATGGAGCGTGGAATTTCCCTGGTGCATACAAGGTGGGTGATTTCAATGGAGACGGCTTTGATGATTTTGTATATTGCAACGGTGATTCTTGGCCAGAAGACAACAAGCTACGCTATGGCGCAGAGGACATTATGTCTTCAGACGAATTCACGCTATTGAACATAGGAACTTCCCCGAGTCTGATTAATATGGATTGGCATGACAGGGTTGTATATGGTGATTTTAATGGCGATGGTTACAGCGATATCGCGGGTGCGAATTTCAAAGCCTACATTTATCAAGGAGTTGCTGGATTTTGGCTGGGAGGAGCCAATCCCAACACAACGTGTGACCTAAGGATCGACCGTCCGTCCACATCACCATATCAACAGTTTGGTTATTATATGGCAGCCGGTGATTTTAATGGTGACGGTTACTGTGACGTGGCTATCTCGGCTCCCCATGCACTCCCCGCTTATGATCCAGTCTATAAGGGCTATGTATATATCTTTGCTGGGAACTCCGATTTGACCGACACAACGGTATCCACAGACGATTATCTGCAGCCCCCTGCTACCGAGAACATCAAAATCAAATGCTATCCCAATCCATTTCATGCAGAGTCTCCCAAGATCAGTTATGAGATAGAAGGGGAGCTGCCATCCCGTATTGATTCGGCGATATGGACGATACACAACATCAGAGGGCAGGTGGTGCACAGACAGACGGCTGATCAGCCCTCCAAATCAGGTAGCCTTTTACCCAAGAAGCTCAGCCCAGGGGTATATGTGGTTTCCTTGCATATCAATGGGCAACGCATATCATCCAGTAAGATAACGATTAGGTAGGAGATAAGAAAAATGAAGAGCATTATAACAGTACTGATGTTTTTAGCAATGGCAACATCCGGATATGCGATCACAGCAGATGATTTTATCATCGGATGCTATACTTACATGAAAGCTTGGCAAGCCAATTCTGCTGTTAATGACAGCCTACGTAACTATATGGAAGATGCAGGATTTAACCTGGCTATGTGGGAGACAAACGATCCCAGTACAAACTATAGCTCCACTTTAATAAACAGTCTTCATAACAGTGGGATAGACTCGTATTTGTGTGATTATTATTGGAATTACGATGAAGATCCAGCTGCAATAACATCAGGAACTCATGCCATCTCTACCGGAAATAACTGGAGATTTGAAGCTGAATACGATGATTTGCAAAATATGAATGAAAATGACGATATGTATTTCTACAAATTCGCACATCCATCGCGGGTTGGCGAGCATACATTATACAACGTAAGAGATACATGGAAATGTGATCCTGATTTAGGTGGAGACTCTCCCCAAAATGGGATAGCACTGGCAGGTTTAAAAACAAGGTGGAAATCATATGGCCATGGCCTGGACAATTCTATCCCTATCTCCAATGAAAGAGATATTGGTCCAGATTTCCGATTTGCGGCATGGGGTACTGATGCACGAACGAGACAGTATTTATCTACCAACAAACTGTATTTGCGATACTGCTATAAGGTGGATTCTGATTATTCAGGACCTGAGTCTGCGTTAACTTTCAAATGCGCTTTTAAAGATGGTAGCGATAACTGGATATATGTCCCGATCAAGAATACAATGTCCACCTCTACTGCTGCCGATTCCCTCATTTATACCTATTCTGATCTTTTATCGGGTTCACTCACAGCCATAGAGAATCCGAATGCTGTTGACAATTTCCGCACAATCACTTTCGAGATAGATATGACCTATTTGTACGATAATGGTTTCATAAGTACCGGAGCCTACTGGTTTTCATATCTGTATGGCATTGATCCTTATGTGTATTGGCACGGCAATGGCACAGTTCATCTGGATTACCTGGATGTGTACGACACTACATATGACATGATCAAAAACCAACAAACTACTGTACGAGGCTGGCTTGAGAATCGGGATTATTCCGGCGCGTATAGATACTATACTTTGGATGAGCCTTACCCACCCCAGTTTGATTCTCTGGCAAGATTAAATAGCGAAATACTTACCGGACTTAATACAAGCAAAGCAATCTCGACTATCAACTGGAGAGACGGTCTTATGAAGAAGGGGTCGAGTGATGAGCGCTTCTCTTCTCCGTTATTATATCTGGAACTAACCAATCCAGATGAACTGTTGGTGGATTACTATCCGCTGGAGCCGGAATTTAACTGGAATATTCCATCTTCACTTGATGTAGGTTACGAAAGTTCTGTGCAATGGAATCTTGACTGGAAAATGCTAAAGCACTATTATGATATTAAAATGAAAATTAAGGACACACAGAGAAGAACTTTGCTGTATGTGGTTCCTTGTACTTCCGGTAGATGGAGTAATACTGCCAACAGTTGGGACTATTATCAGTACCCAACTCCAGAAATGGCAAAGTGCTTGCAGTTATTACCCTTATGTTATGGAGTGGCAGGGGTGATTGATTACCAGCTTATGAATCCATGGCCAAACTATCGTATGCCTGAACTTATTGATCCCACAGTAACGGAAAGGAGCATAGACATGCAATGGCATGCCCTACTTGAGGTTAACAACTACAGCAATAGTAATTTCGAGATTCATGAAAGAGTTCCGTATAACACTATAACAGAAGCAAATAAGAAATTAAAGGTTTATGGACCACTTACTAAGAATATGGAGTGGATAGATGCAGCAACAATTGGTACTGATGGATTGTTTCAACCGCAGAATATATATAGTTCGCAATCAAGCTTATTAAACAATATAAATCATTTGGATTCTCTTAAAGTACGTGTAAATGACAATGACGAAGGATCTTATCAAGGATATGTTCAGTGTGGATTTTTCAAAGAAGCTAATGATAACCCGTGGTACATGCTTGTCAACAGAAGAACCAATTTTGTGCAAGACGGAGGAACTCTGAAAAGTAAATCAGTAGGGTCCATTGACAACTATTATTGTCACTGGGCTGCCGCTCCTCAATCAGTAATTTTTGTACCAAATCAGGCTGCACATAGTCTTTTTGGCACACACGTGGGGCTTTATGATCTATATGATAACTCCTTATTTGTGCCTGATAATGACAAGGTTTTAGTGGATATTGATCCTGGAGATGGCAGGTTACTCCAAATGTGTTCCACACTGCCTGCACTTGTCACGAACAATACAGATATTAAGAACATCGCATATCTCTCAGGTTCGATCACCATCGACCAAGGGGCAGAAGTCACCATTCATCCTGGCACAGAAACTAAGATCTTTGCCAATTCCACAATTATGGTGACGGGCGGTTCCACTCTTAATATCAGCGGTATTGTGGATATAGCAGACAGTGTATCGATTATCGTAGAGAGCGGTAGCAACGTTTTATTCAACGATGCAACCTGTAATTGGGGTGTGGATTCTTATTTACAGATTGATGATTCTGGGATTACTGCCACCAATACTATACTTCAGAACGCTACAACTGGGAATACTTGGCGAGGTCTTCGAATCACCAATGCCGATACTATTGATATGACAAACACAACGATAACCGGAGCGAGAAGCAATGAAGTGACAAATTCCCAAGTGCAGTTAACTGATTGTAGGTTCAATATCCCAAATTGTGGGTTTGGATTAACAATTACAAATTCTCTTCCAAATCATAGTGTTCGGATTACCTCTACCGTTAACAACAAAGGTTTTTATTCCACAGCTTCCAATAGTATTGGATTGATATACGAGAATCCAAATGCCAGTCTGTTCTTGAGTGGCATGATATTTGATGGACTATCCCTTGGTTTTATAGGCGGATTTTCATCTGCCGATGGAGACACAATCCAATACTGCGGCTTTTCCAACAATATTACTGGAATGCTTATTGCGGGGCTTCAGTATTCACCCTTGATCAGTAATTGTACTTTCTCCCAAAATGACATGGGTGCATATTTTGAGGTCAGCTCTCCCAAAGTCATGGACTGCAGTTTTTTGTCTTGCGATGTGGGCATCCGCACTGAGCTTGCCACATCAACAGCTGGAGGCATTTACAATTCCATCTTTAGCAGTGGAGAAATTGGGATTGTGAGCAGAGGTTCAAATCAGCGGGTTACCGACAACAAATTCTACACAAATACTGGAATTCTGAATCATGCAGGATCTATCCTAAATATGGGAAACACAGCTAACAATCTGTTTAAGGCTGAACATGCAAACCTAAAATTCCAAGATACAGCTTCGTACACTGCCCGAGTCCAACTTTATGAAGGTCATAATGATTTCTATCATAAGAATCCTGGTCTCCCTGTTCCGAGTACTGATTTTCATTTCGACTCAAACTGGTACGCTAGCCCTCCTCCTAGAAGTAATGCTATCCTTGCCAATTACAATTGGTTTGAAGATGGTGTTATGAAGGTCTTCTGTCCAGGTACACCTTCGCATTACGTTTACTGCAATAACTACAACCCTTCTCCAAACGTATATCTGGAAAATAACGATAGGATGGCTCAGGCTTTAAGTGCTGAGTTGGCAGGGAATTACCTGGCTGCCAATGATACTTATAAAATGATTTTGGATGAGAATGAGATTTCTGAAGCGGAATTGCTATTTGACGCTATGGACGCCTACTATCGCACTGCCGATCTCGCTGGCGTTACAAACACTGGTGCAGAAGCCTATTTATTAGCAAAAATTGATCAGTATGAAACTGATAATTCCATTCTTGCTAAGTATTTGGAAGATTATTTGATCAAATATTATCTGCAAGCTGAATCCTTCCAAGCGGCTATTGACTTGCTCGAGCTAAGAATCCTCAATACAGAATGCCCCATTGATTCGCTCCATGCTGTGATGGACCTGGAGATTGTGCTGCAACTTGCCGCCATGAGTGAAAGTAAGAAGCCTATCAACACCAAATTCACGCAATATAAATATCCTGATAGAAACATATTCATAGCCAAGCATGAAGAAAACTGGGAACTGCTTGATGAGCTGTTAAATGGGACAAAAGATGAACCGATTCCAATCCCTGATAAACCTCTTATCAGTTCAAACTACCCCAATCCCTTCAATCCTTCCACCACAATTGCCTATAGCGTCCCCAAAGATGGATTAGTAAGGATTGGTATCTACAATATAAAAGGACAAAAGGTAAAAGAACTTTGTAATTCAGAAATGCAACGTGGACACCACAAAATAGTATGGGATGGGAAAGATGCTAACCAAAGGAATGTTAGTTCCGGAGTTTATTTCGTTAAGCTACAGGCGTCAGGAGCCTTCTCAACCCGGAAGATAATGCTAATGAAATAGAATCAAATGCAAAATTGAGCCCGATCTGATAAATCGGGCTCAATTTATTCTTGCAGAATGGAGCTTGTAGTCCTACACTTCCAATGAAACGGCGGGAAAGGAGTATGCGCTCCAGAGACGCCTACCGGGTTCATCTCTGAGTCATATTCGATTTGATCGTCTTTGATCCAAGGTGCTAAGGCTTTGATGTAATCTCAGGCATAATCCAGGCTGTTGGATTTGGTATCCAGAAGTCCATAGCTTCTACGGCATAGATTAAAGGATTGACTTAATTCTATGAAGTGTAATACACACATTATACATCATCTTAAAAAGATGATTTGATCGATCCATGATAAATGACAACAAGGCTGATTGCAAAATGAGGGAATGCCAAACCCTATTTTAGATTGACAGATACTAAGAGCTCTGGATTCTGTTCTTATCGATGGAAGATCGAATAAGGATAGTAAAATGAAAGAAATCGACTATATCTCAATGAATGAAAAACGGTACGACGGGGTAATCGGATATATAAGCGAGCAGACTTCGCAGAGGTTCCGTCTAACCTCTTGATACCAAAGGATAAAGGAAGATCGTTGTGGAGCTACGCCAGGATTATTTCGCTTATAAACGAAAATAATCACTAATCTACAACCCCCATTCCTAGCTTTTAGACACTATTATAGTATGAGAAAGAAAACATGGGAGTGTTAAAAATGAAACGACTCTGTTTAAACTGGATACTATCAGTTATATGTTTTGCCACCAAATCGATGGAGGAGCTATGATAAAGTTACGATGTGCAATTCTTCTGATCCTGCTGCTCATGTACCTGAGCAGCATCCATGCTCTAAACGATATGCCCATCATCGCTTCCTTTCAGGGGGAGCATCATAGATCTGCTTTTGGACACTCTATGGTTGCCCTTGATTTTAATCATGATGGTATTGATGATCTGGTAGTATGTTCTGGCAATTACGGATATATATACCCAGGAACAACATACAGAGGTCGTGGAAAGATCTATATATATGAGGGAACAACCGGCTTCAACACTAACACGTCTCCAGCTTTAACTTATGAAGGCACTTACGATAGCACGAGGGTAGGCAGACAAGTTCACGCTGTCTACAAGGTCGGTGATATCAATGGTGATGGCTTTGATGATCTCTGTATGCACGTAACAGACAACATATCTTGGAACGAGAGATATGGGAAACTGCTCTTTTTCTATGGTGGAACCACTAATCTGGATAATCCCGATTATGTACTCAATTTATATGGGAATGTTTACACTTTCTATAGGATATACCCCCTTCGCGATGTAAATGGAGATGGTTATGATGACATGGGATTCTATTACAGGCATTCTCCTTCTTATCAGAGCAGACTATCAATTATCTGGGGAGGGTCATTCTCTGAGCATGTCGTTTCTACCGGTGAAGTGAGTTCCGCATATTCTTCATCTATCAACGGCATTGGTGATATCAATGGTGATGGCTTTACTGATTTTACTACAGCTTTTGCCACTCCACCTACAAACACCACCCACAATGTGATTCGTTTATATTATGGCAATGCTGAGGGTAGTACTGATGATCCCATAACGCTCATCTATTGCCAATACGGAGTATCACGGGGCAGCAAGCCGCTGGGAGACATGAATGGGGACGGCTATGATGACTTCATGGGCTATATCACTGATGAGGGGATGCATGCCTGGCTGGGCGGAACTGACATCAACTACTCCGTACCTGATTTTGATATGGACCCATCCTGGTATGGCGGAGAATTTCAACGTTGCCTCGAGCATGGTGACTTTAACAACGATGGCTTCGAGGACGTAGTGGGCGCAAGCTTTGGAAGTGGATTCGCTGTTTGGCTGGGCAAAGAGAATGTTAATGGAACTGCAGACCTGATTATACACAATCCCGGCTATGAGAACTATGGCTATAGTCTGGTAACCGGGGATTTTAATGCTGATGGATATTGTGACATAGCCATAGCTGCTTCCCATGAATACGATCCCTGGCCACACGGTAATTATACTGGATATGTATGGGTTTATGCTGGTAATGCCCAGCTTACAGATACAACGGTAGCAAATGATGATTCCTCAATACCCAGCATATCCAGTAGCCTGGTGATGAATCTCAGCCCCAATCCAATAACAAAATCAGCTCAATATCTTAATGTCGATTTGAAAGGTGGCGCCCTCAACAAGGGTGACCAAATTACACTTGAGATTTTCAATATCAAAGGTCAATCCATCTTGAATGAGACCTATCAAGCTCAGACCGGACCCAGAACGCTTCAGATATCGACCTCTTCTTTTAATAACGGCGTCCATATCTGCCGGGTCACCTGCGGCAAAAACAAAACAATAAGCAAGTTTACCGTAATCAAATAGGAGGTAACATGAAAAAAGCTTGTTTAGCCGCTTTCATAACAGTGCCTTGCGTATTGGCACAAACAACAAAACCCAAACAAGGGAGGATTAAATGAAACACACAATTATTTGCATTCTGATTCTGTTGCCTATATTGGCATCCAGCCTGAATGCTGTAAACCAGATGCCTTTGGCGTTCACTATATGGGGAGACCAAGATTATGACCATTTTGGAGATAAACTGGCATCTTTGGATTTCAATGGCGATGGATATGATGATCTGGTGGTGCTGCAATCGTGGTGGGTGCCGGATAGCATTTACGTAAATCTCCACATCACGCAACCCGAAGGCATTTACGATTCCATCTTTAGCAGTGGGGAAATTGGGATTGTGAGCAGAGGTTCAAATCAGCGAGTTACCGACAACAAATTCTACACAAATACTGGAATCCTGAATCATTCTGGGTCTATACTGAACATGGGGAACTTGGCAAAGAATCTATTTGAAGCCGAGAGAGAAAACCTAAAATTCCAAGATACAGCTTCGTACACTGCCCGAGTCCAACTTTATGAAGGTCATAATGATTTCTATCATAAGAATCTTGGTCTCCTTAATCCGAGTTTTGATTTTCATTTCGACTCAAATTGGTACGCTAGCCCTCCTCCCAGAAGTAATGCTATCCTTGCCAATTACAATTGGTTTGAAGATGGTGTTATGAAGGTCATCTGTCCAGGCACACCTTCGCATTACGTTTACTGTAATAACTACGACCCTTCTCCAAACGTATTTCTGGAAAATAATGATAGGATGGCTCAGGCTTTAAGTGCTGAGTTAGCCGGGAATTACCAGGCTGCCAATGATACTTATAAAATGATTTTGGATGAGAATGAGATTTCTGAAGCGGAATTGCTATTTGATGCTATGGACGCCTACTATCGCACTGCCGATCTCGCTGGCGTTACAAACACTGGTGCAGAAGCCTATTTATTAGCAAAAATTGATCAGTATGAAACTGATAATTCCATTCTTGCTAAGTATTTGGAAG
>Ga0265293_10008597_pt1 | contig 15049 bp, 14 predicted proteins | sample Munlanlewell138R_FD_192505 | JGI IMG/M metagenome (GOLD analysis project Ga0265293, IMG submission 192505) | Leachate microbial communities from a municipal landfill in Southern Ontario, Canada - Leachate well 138R | ecosystem: Engineered > Solid waste > Landfill > Unclassified | place: Canada...
AGGCCGGTAGGGAAATTAGAATTATCGTAGAGCCTGATAAAATAGATGATAGATTCTCCTTAAGGATGGCAAGGGACATTGTGAAAAAAATTGAATCCGAATTGGAGTATCCAGGGCAGATTAAAGTCGTGGTTATTAGGGAAACAAGAGCGGTGGAATATGCAAAATAATAAAGCGGCCTGTTGGCCGTTTTATTATTTTTATATAAACAATTTAAAAGATCATTTTTATATAAAAGGAATAATGGGTTTTATGAAGAAAATAATTTTAGCATGTGTATAATAAAGGTAGGTGTGAAGATTGACTTTAAATCTTAAAATTGGGGACGAAAACTCTGAGAGTGCCGGTTTACTTATTTCCATTTTGATGCGCTATCCTGAAATAGGGGCCATTAGTTTTAACCCGGACGATCATACAATGACTCTATCCTTTAGTTGTAAGAAAATAATAACCGAAAAAGAATTCATAAATAAGAAAAACCAATTGGAGTTATGTTTAGATACATATGCATATTTGGAAGGTAAAAAATCTTCGGTTTTTGCAATCCAATGCCTTAGTACAGAAGAAATCAGTGTGCTTAAGATTAAACATAAAGTTGAAAGTGCCAGCAAAAATGAAATTGCTTTAATAATAAATTTTTTGCAACAGGAATTTGGCGATTGTTTGGTAAGGGACCTAGATAGAAATGAATTGTTGGAAGAAGAAGATCTGCTTTTACAAGATGAATTTATTGGCCATATGTTAGAAAGTTTTAAAGGCAAAATACCCGTTAACAAAATAATAGCCTTTCGGGAAGAGGGAAAGGTTCATTTATTTAAAAAATAGAGTCCATAAGATGACCCCAAGTTAAAGGAGGAACCTGGTTGAAAGTTTTAATGATAGGCGATATAGTTGGCCAGCCCGGAAGAAAGGCCCTAAAAGGGATTTTAGAAAAAACAATTCGAGAATATGGGATTGATTTCGTAATAGCAAATGGGGAAAATGCCGCAGGTGGGAATGGCTTAACTTATGCAGTAGCACAGGAATTGTTTGATTATGGAATCAATGTTATAACAATGGGAAACCATACATGGGACAAGAGGGAAATACTTAGTTTCATAGATAGTGATAACAGGATTTTAAGGCCGTTAAACTACCCCAGCGGCACACCGGGCAAAGGCTGGGGGATATATGAGTTAACAAATGGGGAAAAAATCGGAGTTATTAATATTCTTGGACGGGTATTTATGAACAGTTATCCAGATTGCCCCTTTAAAACTGTTCAAGAAATTATTCATATTATGAATAAGGAGACCATAAATATAATTATTGACTTTCATGGCGAAGCTACCTCGGAAAAAAACGCTTTTGGTTTTTTTGTAGATGGCCTAGTAAGTGCAGTGTTTGGGACCCATACCCATGTACAAACAAATGATGCGAAAATTTTACCGCAAGGAACCGCCTATATCACCGATGTAGGCATGTGTGGACCTTTAAATTCGGTTTTGGGGTTGGATCCGGAAATAATTATTGAAAGATTTACTACTCAAATGCCGGTGAAACACAAACTGGCCGATGGACCATTGCAGTTTAATGCCACTTTAGTAGAAATAAATGAAATAAACGGCATGACGAAGGATATAAAGAATTTCTTTTTATTAATATAAATCTTTTTATATAGAAAACTTTAAAAAATAAAGGTTTTTTTCAGATACTGCAGAATATACTGAACAAAGGGGATTTGCAATAATTGTGATAGTGATAGGAGGTTAATATGATGGAGGTATTGAAGGTATCAGCCAAATCAAGCCCCAATTCCGTAGCTGGAGCGTTGGCGGGAGTATTACGAGAGAGAGGAGGGGCAGAAATTCAGGCGATCGGTGCCGGAGCCATTAACCAAGCAGTAAAAGCTGTAGCTATCGCTAGGGGATTTGTTGCGCCTAGCGGGGTGGACCTAATTTGTATTCCGGCGTTTACCGATATCGTGATTGATGGTGAAGAAAGAACCGCTATCAAATTTATTATCGAACCGCGATAGTAATTGTTATTTCAAGAAACCTACCTACTTTATGGGTGGGTTTTTTTTTAGTGATCTCAGCGTGAGGATGGAGGAATTTAGTATGTTAGGTAGGGAGCAAGCTATAAAAAAACTTAAAATTATTGACGGACACTGTGATTCTCTTTTAGGTGTCCTCAACGACAACCGTAAGCTGGGTATTTTATCTGAAGAAGGGCAGGCCGATTTTCCACGACTTATTGAGGGAGGAGTTAAGTTGCAATTTTTTGCTGTCTTTATTGAATCTCGTTATAAACCAAAACAATCAGTTTTAAGAGCCCTAGAAGGAATAGAAGCTTTCCATCGGGAAATCGAAGAAAATAATGACCTGGTTTTTTTGGTTGATTCAAAGAGGCAACTGGAAGTATTATTTAATGATGATAGAAAAATAGGGGCATTATTAGCTATAGAAGGAGGGGAAGCCCTAGGAGGTCAGTTGTCAATGCTCGGTATTCTGTACCGGCTCGGAGTCCGTTGCCTGGGGCTAACATGGAACCAAAGAAACGAAATCGCAGATGGGGTTGGTATCGGTCCCGAACATCAAGGGCTGACAGAGTTTGGTAGACAAGTAATTGAGCGAATGAATGAACTTGGAATGCTAATAGATTTGGCGCATATTGCAGAAAAAGGCTTTTGGGATACACTAAAATGTAGTCGAAAACCTGTGATAGTAACTCATGCAAACTGTCGCTCTTTATGTGACCACCCACGTAATCTCAGCGACCAGCAGCTAAGGGCCTTAGCCGAACAAGGGGGTTGTTTGGGAATTACCTTTGTCCCACAGTTTGTGGATCAAAAAGCCTCATCCCTAGAAAAGGTGGTAAGGCACATCCAATATGCCGTCCAAAAGATGGGCGAAGATCATGTAGGTCTCGGTTCGGATTTTGATGGTATGGATACAAGGGTACAAGGGTTGGAGGAAGCAAGAAAATTTCCTTTTTTAGCCGAAGTATTAAAAAATAAAGGTTTTTCAGAAACAGTAATAGAAAAGATTATGGGCACTAATTGGTTGCGAATACTAAGAGAACAGCTTAAATAATTATTAGCCGGGCGAAGGTAAAAAAACTTTTTCAGATAATACTGGTCGAATTTATTGAGGTGATTGAAATATGGGTTTCGATTTGCATACTCATACCGCTGCTTCCGATGGTACGGTCTCAGCCGGTGAGCTTGTTCTATTAGCGAAAAGTGTCGGTTTAAAAGGAATAGCTATCACTGATCACGACACGGTTGCAGGTATTGCAGAAGCATTGCAAGCGGGAGCAAAACTTGGAATAACAGTAATACCAGGCATAGAGATCAGCAGTACTTATCAAGATGAAGAAATACATATTTTGGGTTATTTTCCCGACTGGAAGGATAAAACTTTTTTAGGTAGATTGTTGGAGTTAAAAACGGAAAGGGAAAAAAGGGCAAAAAAAATAATTTCCCGCCTGGTAAAACTGGGGTACCGCTTGAACTTTGGTGAAGTTCAAAAAATTGCCGGAAAGGGTGTTGTGGGAAGGCCTCACATCGCGTCATCCCTAGTTGAGAAGGGGTATGTCAATTCCCTAGAAGAGGCTTTTGATGAATTTTTAGAAAAAGGTTCAAAAGCATATTTCCCTAGGAAAAAGCTGCCGCTGGCTGAAGCACTAGCATTGTTAAAAGATGCAAAAGCCGTACCTGTGCTAGCTCACCCGGGAATAATTAGCAGCAATATTAAACTTGAACCTATAATTGCGGAAGGTATTGAGGGGATAGAGGTTTATCATCCAATTCATAGTGCAAGGCAGGTAGAAAAATTTATTAAATTATGTAGGGACAAGGGGCTAATTTCAACGGGTGGAACGGATTTCCACGGAAAAAGACGCGATGTAGATTTGGGAAAAGTTTCGGTAAATTCAAGCGTAGTGAAATTATTGATAAAAAAAAGGGAGGAATTATATGTTTAACAGAGCAAATAGATTGCAGTTGCTGGGCTCCGCGATTTTTTCGGAAATGGATGAATTACGGAAAAAGAAGGAAAACGAAGGAATTAGTACAATTAATTTAAGTATCGGAAGTCCGGATTTACCCCCGGCGGAACATATTCGTTTAGCATTTCAGGAGGAAGTGTTAAACCAAGATAATTATAGATACACCTTAGCATCGGAATTTACAGAAATTAAGGAAGCGATTGTCAATTGGTATAATAAGCGTTTTCAAGTGATTTTGGATCCGGTAACAGAGGTTTTGCCGCTAATGGGTTCCCAGGATGGATTAACACACCTGGGGTTGGCAATTTTAAACCCTGACGACTTAGCCCTTGTTCCCGATCCCGGCTACCCCGCCTATACTACAAGTGTAATATTAGCTGGTGCCCAAAAATATTCCGTTCCCCTTTTACCTGAAAATAATTATTTACCTGATTACTCTAAAATACCTTCTCGGGTGGCACAAACAGCAAAAATATTGTTTTTGAATTATCCCAGTAACCCTTTGGCAGCAGTTGCCGATCTTGAATTTTTTCAAAGGACCATAGATTTTGCCAAAAGGTTTAAAATTATTGTTTGCCATGATTTGGCTTATTCAGAACTGGCTTATGACGGTTATAAACCGCCCAGTATTTTACAAGTACCGGAAGCTAAAAAATTTGCAGTAGAATTTCATTCTTTTTCTAAAACTTTTTCTATGGCAGGCAGTCGTTTGGGCTTCGTTGTCGGAAATAGTGAAATCATTAGCGCCTTGGCCGATATAAAATCCAACATAGATTTCGGTCTTTTTAAACCTACCTTAAAGGCAGGTATCGCAGCTTTAACCGGGCCGGATGATTGGATCAAGGCTAACGCTGCCATCTACAAGCAAAGAGCCGATATTTTGGTAGATGGTTTTGGAAAGCTAGGCTGGGAAATCAGAAAACCAAAGGCTTCCATGTTTCTCTGGGCACCGTTACCAAAGGGTTACCAGTCTTCTAAGGAGTTCTCTTTCAAATTAGGAGAACGGACCGGCGTAATTGTAACACCGGGCGTTGGATTCGGAGAACATGGGGAAGGATATATAAGAATGGCCCTAGTCGGCAGCCATGAATACCTGAGGGCCGGGGTAGAACGTATTGGTAGGGCATTTTTTTAGTTTGAGGTTCAAATAATCTGAGTCCTAGAATTTACTTTGCGGGCGTATACTAAATTAAAACAGTATGTCCGGAGGTGGCCTTCAATGTTGGCAGAGGAAAGACAGGAATTGTTAAATAAAATTGATTTTCTAGAAGCGAAATTAACACAATTAAAAATCAGTAGAAAAACGCTGTTTTACTTATTGGAAAAACTAGAATGTGATAAAAGGCAACAAATTTGCACATTAGAATTAGAAAACAAAAAATTAAAATTAAAAAACAGTCATTTGATCGGCTGCCTTTATAAAAACAAGAAGGTTAATTTGGCAAAAATTGAACAGCAATCTCAATAATACTTTATTAGACCCGCGGGTATTCTAATTCTATCTTGAATTAGGGGGCATTATAATGCATGGCAGTCATTTATCAAGAGTCCCATGGGGAATCAATCCAAGCTTAGCTGAAACAGCAAAAGATGTTGGTATAGATTATGAGGATTTTTTACTACAACTAAAAGAGGGCAAAGACGATCAAACCATCGCAAATAAATTTAATGTGGCTGAGAATGTAATTACTCATTTACGCTACCAATTTAGACACCTGGGTTTAGATTCAATACAGGGGCAGGATTGATTCCTGCTTTTTTTTGTAATTTATATTCAATAATGAGGAATAACGTTGATAAATATTGAGGAAAACAGTAGGAGTTGGAATTTTATAAATAGAATGTTTTATAGTAGCACTCACAAAGAGATTTATGTTATAATTATGAGAAATATTAGGATTTTAGGAAGGGGTTTCTTTGATGTCAACTACTAAATTTCAAAAAGAGGGACTTACTTTTGATGATATTTTACTAATTCCGGCAGCTTCCTCTGTTTTGCCCAAAGATGTAGATACATCATCCTACCTTACACCGGAAATCAAACTTAATATCCCTATAATCAGTGCGGGAATGGATACTGTAACGGAATCCAGACTGGCGATTGCTATTGCAAGAGAAGGTGGTATAGGAGTAATACATAAAAGCATGTCTATTGACAAACAGGCAGTCGAAGTAGATAGGGTCAAGAGATCTGAACACGGGATCATCACAAATCCGTTTTATCTCAGCCCTGATCACCTAATTAGCGATGCACTAACAATAATGGAAAAGTATAGAATCTCAGGGGTTCCCATCACGGTAAAGGGTAAATTAGTTGGTATCTTGACTAATAGGGATTTAAGGTTTGAGACAAACTTTGAACGACCCATATATGAAGTCATGACCAAAGAAAATTTAATTACGGCTAGGGAAGGTATTACTCTTACGGAAGCTAAAGAAATATTGCATAAACATCGAATAGAGAAGTTACCCATCGTTGATGATGAATTTAGCCTAAAAGGGCTAATTACAATTAAAGATATAGAAAAAGCGATACAATATCCCAATTCTACCAAGGATGAGAAAGGCCGTTTGCGTGTGGCCGCCGCAGTAGGTATAGCAGATGATACCATAGAGCGGGCGGATGCTCTCATTAAATCAGGTGCGGATGCCATTGTAGTAGATACTGCCCACGGTCATTCTATAGGCGTTATTAATATTGTTAAGGAACTCAGAGTAACCTTTCCCAAATTGAACATAATTGCCGGTAATGTGGCAACTGCGGAGGGAACAATTGATTTAATTGATGCAGGTGCCAATGCAATTAAAGTTGGTATAGGGCCCGGCTCAATTTGTACAACTCGGGTGATTGCCGGCATCGGGGTTCCACAGGCCACTGCAATTTATGATGCCTTTTTAGCAGCCAGGAAAAGGGATGTGCCCATCATTGGGGATGGGGGTATAAAATATTCCGGTGATATTGTAAAAGCTATTGCTGTGGGAGCCAGTACGGTGATGATAGGAAGCTTATTGGCCGGGACAGAGGAAAGCCCCGGAGAAACAGAAATTTATCAGGGAAGGACATATAAGGTTTATCGAGGTATGGGATCCTTAGGGGCAATGAAAGATGGTAGCAAGGATCGTTATTTCCAATCGGATGCCCCCAAGTTGGTTCCGGAAGGTATTGAAGGTAGAGTTCCCTATAGAGGTATCCTGAGTGAAATTATTTACCAGTTGGTAGGAGGACTGAGAGCAGGTATGGGTTATAGCGGTGCTAAAAACATTTTAGATTTGCAGAACAAATCTCAAATAATTCGTGTAAGCTCGGCAGGGTTAAAGGAAGGTCACCCACATGATGTTGCAATTACCAAAGAAGCACCTAATTACCAACTTTAAGGGGGGAATAGCTTGTATAAGGCAATATTATTTGATTTAGACGGTACCTTACTCCCCATGGATGCTGAGCAGTTTTTAAAAGAATATTTAGAATTACTTTCTTTGTACGCTTCCCGATTTATGGGACAAGACATATTTATCCCAAAACTCATGAATTCTACTTATCAGATGATTAGTAATTTAGATGCTGATAAAACTAACAAGGAAGTTTTTGTTCAGGCTTTTTTTGCGGATTCCGATTTGGACCCCCAGCTTATAATGTCTCAATTTGACGAATTTTATGAAACACAATTTCCAAAGCTGGCATCCTCTTTTCCGCCTGATCCCGTTGTACCAAAGGTGATTGAAAAAGCTTTGGAAAAACACATTGGAGTTGTAGCAACCAATCCAATCTTCCCAATTATCGCTATTGAAGAGCGACTGAAATGGGCGGGGATTAAGGAGCAACCCTTTTCCCTGATTACCTCCTATGAAAATATGCACTTTTGCAAGCCTCAGATTCATTATTATTTAGAGATATTGGAAAAGATAGGTGTAGAAGCCAAGGAATGCTTGATGGTAGGTAATGATATAGAAGAAGATTTAATAGCTAAGGTAGTTGGTATGGACACATTTTTAGTAGATACGCACATGATAAACAGGCAAAATAGCAGTTATGAAACGGATTATCAAGGTAGCATGGAGGACCTATTAAATCTTTTAATGGAGCTGGGCTAATATAATCCAGTGAATTCCATTGAGCTTTCTTGAAGGAATATGGTATCCGCTATAGAAATAGCGAATAAGTGTTTTACACTAATATAAGGGGGTGAAGGTAATGCTTTTTAGAAATTGCGCAGGTGGAGTTGTGTTTAAAGAAGACAAAGTATTAATACTGCAAAATGACAAAAAAGAATGGGTGTTGCCTAAGGGGGTTGTGCGGGCTAATCAAATTCATAATGAAGTTGCTATTAATAGGGTAAGTGAAGAGGCGGGCGTAGCAGCACAGATAATAGGGCCGGCGGGTGAAACAAGTTATGAGTTTTATTCGCATTCCCGCAAACAACCTGTTTATAATAAAATTACCTGGTTTATTATGGAGGCCACGGAAGAAAAATTTAATATTAACAAAGATTTGGGATTTATAGATGGTGGCTTCTTTTCTGTAGATGAGGCTTTAGAAAAAATCTCTTATAGCCAGGATAAATCCTTGGTACGGGTTTCCTACCAGAGACTTAAAAAACTAGAAGCAATTGAGAAGTTGGCATAAATGACCTGGTTTTTACGATTAACATAGGTAACGATAAAAACCACATTTGTTTAAGTTGTATTTTGTAAAAGTATGGTAGACCTTGAACAACTCATGCTTCAAGGTCTTTTTTCTTAACAATATTTGAGTTAAATCTTTAAAATGCGATATACTTGTTTGTAGGAACTTTATAGGAGGAAAAACTTGATGTTAGCTGACAGTAATTTAAAATACCATATTTTAACCTATGGTTGTCAAATGAATGAAAGAGATAGTGAGACTTTGGGTGGAATGTTAGAACAGATGGGTTATCAATGGGTTGATGATTTGAACAACACCGATATTTTATTATTAAACACCTGCTGTGTAAGAGAAAAGGCTGAAAATAAGGTGCTTGGGCACTTGGGCAAATATAAAAAACTAAAACAAACAAATCCTAACCTAATAATAGGTGTTAGCGGCTGTATGATTCAACAAAAAGGAGTTGCGGAATTAATACATGAGAGGGCTCCTCACGTTGATCTGCTTTTTGGTACTCATAATATTCATCGCTTTCCTGAACTTTTGAATCAGGCAAAAGCGGCGGGAGCAACACTAATTGAGGTCTGGGACCAAGAAAAAAGCATAGTTGAGACTTTACCAACTAAAAGAACAGATAAACTTAAGGCCTATATTACAATAACCTATGGGTGTAACAATTATTGTACCTACTGCATAGTCCCTTATGTTAGAGGAAGGGAACGTAGTAGGGAACCCCAGCAGATTCTAGATGAAGCAACCGAACTGGCAAATAGCGGTTACAAAGAGATAATGCTTTTAGGCCAAAATGTAAACTCCTATGGAAAAGATTTTACAAAGGAAGTTGACTTTGCAGATTTGTTAATTTCACTGGATAATATCCCACAGTTAAGTAGAATCCGCTACATGACCTCCCACCCTAGGGACTTCTCTGATAAGATAATTACCGTTATAGCCAACGCAAAACATGTTTGCAAACATTTTCATTTGCCTGTTCAATCCGGGAGCAATCGAATACTAAAAAAAATGAACAGGGGTTACAGCAAAGAATATTATCTGGGGCTTTTGGAAAAGATTTCGCGAGCAGTACCCGATGCCAGTATTACCACCGATATAATAGTGGGCTTTCCCGGCGAAACCGATCAAGATTTTGAGGAAACCTTGGATTTGGTTACAAGGGCTAAGTTTGATAGTTGCTTCACTTTTTTATACTCACCGCGCCAAGGTACACCGGCAGCCAAATGGGAGCAGGTAGATGAGGAAATAAAAAAGATTCGCTTCAACCAATTGCTAAAAATACAAAATGAAATCAGTTTGGCTAAAAATAACAGTATGTTGGGTAAGACTGAGCAAGTTTTAGTTGAAGGTATAAGTAAAACAAATGATAAGAGACTTTCCGGAAGAACTGAAGGTAATAAAGTGGTAAATTTTGATGGTGATGAAAAGCTTATTGGTCAAATCGTTCCGGTGGAAATTACCGAAGCCTTAACTTGGTCCTTGTCTGGCAGGCTAGTTGTTTAAAAGGCTACAAATCTTTACCAAGTTATTTTTGGAGGGAGTTAGTTGGGATTTACACCTATGATACAACAATATTTAAAAATTAAATCCAAATACCCGGATGCCATTCTGTTTTTCAGGCTGGGAGATTTTTATGAGATGTTTTTTGAAGATGCTATAGTTGCCTCTGCAATTTTGGATATTGCTTTAACCGCGCGGGAAGGGGGTAAGGCTAAAATTCCTATGTGCGGTATACCACATCACGCTTATGAGGGCTATGCGGCAAAACTTTTAGGGAAAGGCCATAAGGTAGCCATTTGCGAACAAATGGAAGAACCAAAACAGGGCAAAGGCATTGTGCATCGTGAGGTTATTAGAGTTATTACCCCGGGAACCATCTTAGATGAAAAGATTTTAAATGAAAAAGCTAATAACTATTTAGCAGCTCTTGTTAAGTATAAAAATAACTGGGGCCTGTCATACGCAGATATTTCAACCGGGGAATTTGGTGTGGCTGAATTTATTACTAATAGGGCTTCTGTTTTAGAAGAGCTCAGCAGATTAAAACCTGCGGAAGTATTATTGCCCAGTAATTTACAAGGGGAATTTTTATTAGCGGAAAATATAAAACAATTAGGTGCTTATATTAATTGGCAAGCGCAAGATAAGAGCAGCCGTGGTGGGGAAATCGGTTTTTTTAAAGAAAATCTAGGAAAATCATTTGAAATAAAAGAAGAACTTTTACTCCGGCCTTTGGCCGTTAAGGCCGGCTACATGCTCTTAAAGTATCTGTTAGATACGCAAAAACAAAGTCTTGATAATTTTACAAGTCTAAAACTGTATAACCCCGGCAATTTTATGATTTTTGACGGAGCCACGAGAAGGAATCTGGAGTTAAGTGAAAATTTACAAACCAAATCGGTGAAAGGTTCTTTGCTAGGCGTTTTAGATGAGACAGGTACCTCAATGGGAGCCAGAAAACTAAGACAATGGCTTGAGGCACCTTTAGTGGATTTAAATAAGATCAGATTAAGGTTGGACACGGTTGAAGAATTAGTATCCAACTCCTTTTTAAGAGAAAAAATAAGAATTGCAATTAAAGGTATTTATGACTTAGAAAGGTTGTTGAGTCGGGTCTCTTATGGAACGGCAAATGCCAGGGATTTGTTGGCCTTGAAAAATTCAATAAAAAAATTACCGGAAATATTTGAACTTCTTAGTTTAGCCAAAAGCCAGAATTTAAAGGATTTTAGTCTGGAATTGGATCTACTTCCTGATATTTATGAATTATTAGAAAAGAGTATTTTGGAAGAAGCAGCTACAAATATTCGTGAAGGAAATTTTATAAAAAATGGCTTTCACCCTGAAGCTGATAAGTTAAGGAAAGCCACTCAAGAAGGTAAACAGTGGATTGCAGCATTAGAGAAAAAGGAGAGGGAACAAACAGGGATTCGTTCATTAAAAGTGGGATATAACAAGGTGTTTGGATATTATATTGAGGTTACAAAAGCAAATTTAGATCTGATTCCCGATTATTATGATCGAAAACAAACTCTAGCCAACGCCGAGCGTTTTACTACTCCGGAGTTAAAAGAAATGGAAAGTTTAATCCTTGGGGCAGAAGAAAGATTAAGTTTTCTTGAGTATGAGCTGTTTCAGGAGATAGGCAATCAAATTAAAAAAAACGCGGGGCGAATTCAAAAAAGCGCAAATTTGATTGCGGAACTAGATGCTTACCTTAGTTTAGCAATTGTGGCAACAAAGAACAATTATTATAAACCAGAAATTTTACCCAACCAAAAAATTGAATTAGTTGGAGCCAGGCATCCTGTGGTTGAACAATTAGTTAAGGACCCCTTTGTTGAAAATGATTTAGTTCTAGGCCCGCCGGAAAAAATTTTAAATATAATCACGGGGCCAAATATGGCCGGCAAATCCACTTATATTAGAGCTGCAGCTTTAATCTGTATAATGGCACAAATGGGTAGCTTTGTGCCTGCTACCTCCGCCAAAATAGGCGTTCAGGATCGAATTTTTGCCCGTGTAGGTGCCTCTGATGACCTAAGCACAGGTCAGAGCACCTTTATGGTAGAAATGAACGAGGTAGCCAATATTTTAAGGCTTGCTACTAACCGCAGCTTAATTATTTTAGACGAAGTTGGGCGCGGCACCAGCACTTTTGACGGAATCAGTATCGCTTGGGCCATAAGTGAATTTATAATTGAAAAAATTAAGGCAAAGACTCTTTTTGCAACACATTATCACGAATTATCTTCTTTGGCTGATAAATATCCTTCGGTGAATAATTTTTCCATGTCTGTGCAAGAAAAGGGGCAATCAGTAATTTTTCTAAGAAAAGTTCTTCCCGGAAGCGCGGATCGCAGCTATGGTATACATGTAGCGGAATTAGCAGGTTTACCGTCGGAACTGATTAAAAATGCCTACAAAATTTTAAATAAACTTGAATCTAAAAAGATTAAAGCAGAAAACGGACTAACCTCTGAAATCACAGAAAATTTGCCAGATCTTATCGAGGAGGACGTATTATTTAAGGAACTCAAGTCTTTTTTTTATAATATATCTGCAATTGATTTAAATAACCTTACCCCCATTGAGGCTTTACAAATATTTGTAAGCTTGCAAATGGAGGCAGAAACGATCGAAAAGCTTTTATGGAGGACTAAAGAATGAAACACAGCATTAAGGTTCTCAGCGAACAAACAGCTAATCAAATAGCAGCCGGTGAAGTGATTGTTCGCCCTGCTTCGGTGCTGAAAGAATTAGTAGAAAACTCAATAGATGCAAGTAGCAAAAGAATTGAAATCAGACTCAGGGAGGGCGGTCTTAAAGGCATTCGAGTCATTGATGATGGCCGGGGTATGAGTGAATCGGATTGTAGGGCAGCTTTCGTGAGACATGCAACCAGTAAAATAAACAGCATTGAGGATTTGCTAAAAATTAAAACCCTCGGTTTTAGAGGTGAAGCATTGCCTAGCATTGCTTCTGTAAGTAAAACTAAATTAATTTCCCGTCGGGCCGATAGCGGTGAAGGGACAAAAGTTTTGTTGCATGGAGGTAAATTGGTGGAGAGTATTGCCGTTGGCTGCCCGGTGGGGACTGATATTTTAGTGGAGGACTTATTTTTCAATGTTCCGGCAAGAAAAAAATACATAAACAAACCTGCAACCGAGGCTTTTCAATCCGCCGAACTTGTCCAAAAACTGGCCCTTGCTTACCCCTGCATTAGTTTTAAGTTTTGGCATAATGAGCATTTAGTATTTACTACAAACGGTTTGGGTAATTTGGCTGATGTTCTTATTGTTGTATATGGCTTAGAATATGTTGAAAAAACGATACCAATTTCCTATCAAGACAATAACATCCAAGTTGAGGGTGTAATCGGTAAAAGCTATTTTCATCGTAGCAACCGGGAAAGACAAGTTTTTATTGTAAACGGGCGTGTGGTAAAAAATAACTTAATACAAAACACTTTGGAAAATGCTTATCGTGGCAAATTGCCGGTCAAAAGATACCCTATAGCAATTATAAGTATAAATGTACCTCCGGCTTCAGTTGACATAAATGTTCACCCTACCAAATCAGAAGTTAAATTTATTTTTAATGAACAAATGATCCAGGGCCTGACTCAGGCTTTAGCTGGTGGTTTATATTCCAAACCGCATATTCCTTTTTTGTTTGAAAGCGAGCAGCACAAATATATACATCCGGAGTTAAAACAAAAAAATATTTCAGCTCCCATGAATGATTTTTTCCAAACTAGCTTAACAAGCAAAATGTCTTCGCGGGAAAATTCCTTAGTAGAATATGGCCCGGAAAATATCGAAAACCGACTGCATGGCGGTGAACATTCGTCGGAAATAGAACAAGTTAAAAACGATTTTAACAATGAAATTTTCCCTGTTATGAAAGTGGTCGGCCAACTGTTTGACAGTTTTATTGTCGCCGAGGGGCAAGATGCTTTCTACATTATTGATCAACATGGAGCACATGAACGTATTTATTATGAAGATTTGCTTGAAAAATACTCAAAGCGTGCTGTAAGATCCCAAGGGTTGGCAATCCCTACGATACTGAAGCTGACTGCCATTGAAAGCCAATTATTGATCGAAAAAATCATCACCCTAGCTGATCTCGGAATTATAATAGAACATTTTGGGAACAATGATTTTCTGGTTAGGACCGCCCCCGAAGGCTTGGATAGCAATGAAGTTATTGAACTGGTAAAAGAACTTTTGCAAAAAGTAAGCAAAGAAGGTCTTCTTTCATATGATCTTCTGAATGAAAAAATACTAAAATTAATCGCTTGTAAGCAAGCTATTAAAGCCAATCTGGTTTTATCCTTAGCGGAACAACAGATGCTGATAGAAAAACTTAGCACAAAAAAGGATCCCTTCACCTGCCCTCACGGCAGGCCAATAATTACCAGCATGAGTACAAAGGATCTGAGAAAGCGATTTGATAGAGAATGAAAGCTATGGTTGAACAAAGACACAAATTAGCTTTAATTGTAGGGCCGACGGCAATTGGAAAAACAGAAGTTGCGGTTGAGGTGGCTTCTTTGATAGAAGGGGAGATTATTTCCGCCGACTCCGTTCAAGTTTTTAAGGGCCTGGATATAGGCTCAGGCAAAATTACTCCTGCTGAAGCTATTGCAACAAATGGTAAATTGATTTCTCATCATCTTATCAGCATTTTATCGCCTAGGGAAGAATTTAATGTAACAAAATTTAAAAACAAGGCGGAAGGCTTAATTCCGGAAATTATAGCTAAAGGCAAGGCCCCTATTTTAGTAGGGGGCACCGGCCTTTATATCGAAGCAGTAATTGATCCTTACAATTTTCCAAGAATACCGAGCAGCGTCAAGCTTCGAGAAAGGTTTTACGCGGAAGCAGTGCAAAACGGAAATGAATATTTGCATAA
>Ga0265293_10008598_pt1 | contig 15048 bp, 7 predicted proteins | sample Munlanlewell138R_FD_192505 | JGI IMG/M metagenome (GOLD analysis project Ga0265293, IMG submission 192505) | Leachate microbial communities from a municipal landfill in Southern Ontario, Canada - Leachate well 138R | ecosystem: Engineered > Solid waste > Landfill > Unclassified | place: Canada...
AAGTGCGGTGGCAAGACAACGACTCGTCTCTGGGAGAAGTGCACCTGCAAATACTGGCAGGTCTTCGGGGATAGTTTGTGTCCACTCACGAGTGCCATCACACTTCACAACAAGGTTGTCATCTGTTCCAATGACACTCTTGTGAATGCATAGATCTTGCACAGCGTGATCGTACACTCCAGAGTGTTAGTGATCAAGCACTCTCATCTGACTTGATGCCGTCATACTGTTCAATGAAACTATCAACAACACGTTGTGAACTCTCAAACTTTCCATACGCATCCCACGGTGCGAGTTGCGCTGATGTCTTGAATGTACCCGGACCGATCGTGTGTGTGATGTTGGTCATGATGTACATGTTATCGAGAGTCGTCCCAGTGTCACAGTCAACAAAGAACAACTGCGCTGGATAGATGATTGGACACCCCAGTGATGTCATCTGCATCTGCATCGGGATCACACGCAAAGGAAGGTTGTGGAGACCCGCGCCAGATGGAGCGAGTGCAGGTTTCTTCTCAGCAGTGCGGAGCATGTTGACAGTCGACAAGAGTTGATCCTGGTTCGACGTTATGCTGAGAGACTCAACTGCACCAGCGTTCTGACCCAACCTGATCGTCGGGATCCTTGATGAGACGAACCTCTTGATCTCTGCATTCGTCATGGGCTTATCAGATGACGTTGCATTGATAAACTTCGTCCCACTCTTCTGATCCATCAAGAAGCTTAGATCAGGTGTCCTATTGTCGTTCGCACTCTTGATCGCATTCTGGAACGATTCATATGACTTCTTCGTGTTTGGGATGACCGCGAACTCACCGCGTTCAGACTTCATCACGAGAGCATCCAACATGAATGGATTGTGTTGCTTGTCATACACATGGAACTTAACAACATTTGAACCGATGTTTGGGAGAGTGAACCTGCTCTGTTGACCTATCGGGCTGATCCTCGAGTGATTGATCAACAATAGAGGGTCAATCTTTGATGTGTTCATCATCGCATCATTCGCAGCATGTACTGTCTCAATGAATACCTGAAACTGTGGGGGTCTGAATGACTGCTTCATGAGCAACGCGCCCTCAGCTGCGTATTGCTCACCTGCCTTGAACTCACGTGACTCTGGGTTCTTTGGATCAAACTCCTTGTAGTACCTACGAAGACCATATGGGATCGCTCTAGGATGTGCAGCGTGTGATGTGAGGAGAGCCAAGAACTGCTCAAGTGTCATCACTGCTTCTCCACGAGACTCGATTGCATCCTTGTATGCATGCATGAACGAGTAGAGATCAACAGGAAACTCTGCGATATTGTGACCTGCGAGAGCACCTGCCTCTGCATTGAACTGATAGAAGAACAACTGTACCTCATCAACATTTGGCATGTCAGCAACAGCTGTTGACAAGAAGACACTAATCAACCTGCCCAATGAACAGCTGGTGTGCTTGAAATTGTTGTAGAGTGCAGTGTTCCTAACTTCTGGAGCAGGTTTCTCATCTGTCTTGATCTCATCCCTGAATGAGCTAATGGCTGCGATCAACTCTGTCGGAGCGATCGACGCTGCATACCCATTCACAGTGTTCTCATACTTCTCTGCATGTGGGAAGAAAGGATCAAAACCATCAGCTGCTATCTTGAAGCGTTGTACTGCAGAGTTCTCCGCCAACCTCGATATCGATGCTCTATGAGAGTACTCTGACGAACTTGGGTTTGCTTTGAAGATATTGTTCAACAACTTGAACAAGTCACCCAATTCATCACTTGAGATCGTTGTTGCGTTGTTGCGTTGGAGTTCTTTCAACTTGTACTGCGCATTTGTGATGATTGCCTGTGCTTCTTTTGCAGTGTAGCGTGTGAAGTCAGCTGACTCTGCTGCATCCAACAACGTCCAGATGCGAGCCTCAGCATTCACACCCTCAGCGGGATACAACTTGTTGCGCTGGCGGATCTCCTTGACTTTATCAGTCAACGCGCGTAGTGCTCTAACAGCTTCACCCATTGAATCAAGTCCGCTGGTGAGGTTCTTATTGCGAAGCTCCTGAACGTTCTTCGTGTGCAAGCTCAACTTCACATTCACTTCACCAGTGTTCTCGAAGCTAAGAGACATGTTGTGTACGCCAAAAGCTTCTCTCACGAGCATGTTGTTGTTGATGAACTCTGCGTATGGGTTGTCAATCTCATGTGGATGGCGCCAACCATAGGTGATCCACACTGATACGTTGTTGTAGAGTTGTGGACGTATCAACTCACTGAACTCAGCGAAACGTGAGCGATCATGGATCACGAGTGACATCTCTGCTGTCTTGAATGTGTAGAAACCAACAGAGGGAGCGATTGAGATGGTCACACCCTTCAGCGTAGCCATCGGACGAAATGGGTCAAGCACAGGTGTGTATCGACCCATTAGACCTTCAGGCGAGGTGTTGACGAGAGTCTGAGGTGATGTAAAGATCTCCATGCCAACGCTTGTCACACTTGACTCGTTTGATGTGCTTCCTTGTGCTGCATCAACAAATGCAGCATCAGCTGTGTCTGCATTTGCGTCTATACGAATTGGACCCTCAAGGAACTTCAACAAGCTCGTTGTCTGAGCAACTCGTCCACCATCAAGCGAGGACTCTGGTGGTCTATTGAACATAAATTCCACATCACAGTATGGTACACACCTTGATGCTATGAGAGTCGGTAGACCATTCATCCATGTCTCAACCTTCACAGAATTTCTCAGAGCTGGAGTCATGAATGGTGCTGTTAAGAGGAAACATGAGAACCGCTTGTTCAACTTGTTCAGTCGTTCAGCAACTTCACCACCAATGACAGCATCCCACTTGACATCGATTAGAGACCGTGATCGACCAGTGTCACTCCGATGCAAGCACTGTGTTGCGAAAGCTCCCGCGTTCCTTGGGTGTCCACTAAGCCCATACATCCTGATGATGTATTGGAGTTGTTCTTTTGCACTCTGATCCAGGTCACCCATGATTGTATCAGACAGTGCATCATCAAACATCTGCTTGAGTGCATCATACGTCAGAGTCCCATGTGCGTCAGCACAGAGGAGTGCATCAGACAATTTCTCCACGATACTAAATGAGGGATCAAGAGATCCGAACCCAAACTCTGCTGTGCCTATCACTGATGTGGGTGTCACCATCCTAAAGATCGACTCAAGCTTACTGAAATCTACTTCTGACATATTGGATCACTCTCAGATGAACGACAACGCTGTCTGGATGTCTGGGATCTTTATCACTGTTCCTGGAGGAACCTGCAGACTCCATCCAATGTTGGAGGCGGCGGCTAGCAACCACCAGTAACGTGCATCACCATACGCTTCACCAGCAAGAGTATCAAGTCTATCTCTACCACGCAAGATAACTTCTTGAACAGGGATCCTACCAGATTCTACAGCTGCTCTAATACGAGCGACTGCCTGTGATGTTCCCATGTGAGAACCCATGTTCAAGACTGGTGAGTTGATGTATCTGCTTGTCGCCATGTTCTTACCTCATTCTATGAGCGCCTAGTGGGTATACCGCTGCTCGGTTCTGACCAGTGTGATCAATACCTGGTGACACATCGTGAATCGGCTTGAACCCAAACTTGATGTCAACATACATCGGAGCACGGTGTCCAGGTCGAACATCCCAAGGCACATCCCCGTAGTTGAATGACAGAGAGTCAATCACACCCGCGAGGCCTTTGCCCTTTGTCTTCTCAAATGCTCTCACGATTGCATTCTCTTTTGAGCTCATGAACTTTGACACTGCTGCTTGAGAGTCAGAATCATCTATACCACTCGGGATCAACTTGCGGCGGGAGCTCCTTGACAGTGCAAACGTGCCTTCTGAAAAGACGTATGTCCCACCGATGAAGTTGTTCATCATGCTCATGGTCCCATCATAGTTGCGACGAAACTGCGAAGGCTTTATGTTCGTTGAACCGACCTCCTGCTCAAACTCTGCATCAGTCATCAAGTCAACCTTGAATGCAAACCCGTTGTCAACCTTCTTGACAAAAGTCAGCTTAAAGAAATCAATGTGACTCGCGACATTGATCAGCAACGGACTGATGCAGGGAGCATGTTGAATGCTTGTTCCCACACTCAACATTGGCGTGTCTGTCAGTGTCGCAGCATTGAATGTCTGGAGGTCTGTGATGACATACATCATCTCTCGAGTCGGTTTCTTTGTGTACTTTATGACTCTGTCATCGATGATTGACTCAGCTGTTGCGATTGACGTTCCCCCAAGAGTGACATCCTGTTCACCGAGACCGAATAGTCTCCCTAGCGCAAACTTTGAGTAGTTAGACCTGACAACATCACCAATCCTGAGGCGGATCAACGGAGAGGCACCAACGAGCTGGCTGAACGGTTGATCAAACTTATAGCGCTCATCACTTGTTATCAGAGCTCGACCCTTTGTATACTGCGGATAGACAAGAGTCACAAGCTTGTTCAACCGGTTCCACATATCATCATGGTCACCAGCACTTGTTGAGACAGCCTTGAACCCTACGCTGATCGCACGGGATGTTGACTTGTACGTCATCGTTGGATCAATCCTACCAACTCCATCCGACTCTGTCCACGTCGGAGAATATGACTCGTCAAATCCATCGAGGAATGCGTGAAAAGAGATTATCTCATTCGTACGCAAGTCATGGAAGTAGAAAGGCATGTACTCTGCATCAAGGATTCGCTCCATGTTCTCAACTGTGATTGCATTAGGATCAGGAGATGACTGAGGTATGCGAGGTTCAGAAGCTTTCACTGGAGCAAGCAACATCCTTGAGTAAGAAGTACCAACGAGAGATGTATTTGGACCTCCATCATCAAGTGCAGACAACACATTCGCAGACAGCGCAGCTTGAGACACGATCATCATGCCGGGAGACCTATCACTCGCCCAAGCAACCTTACTTGATGCGAACCCATCTTGATTGTGAAGGCGACTCTTCACATGTGCGGATGCAAAGCCTTCGTCTGGATAGTCATCAATCGCAGAGTACTTCGCTGTCGCAATGTCTTCATTGTTCCCGCCAAGGAGAGTCACAGAATTTGTCTCAATGAGTTTGTCCTCGATGAGTTGGGCATCGCCAAGTTGAGCAAACACTCGAAATGCTGCCATGAGTTTTGAGTCTCGAAGGACCTCAAGCATCTCGAACCCTTCTTTGATGTTTGAGAGGATGCTTGAGGTTCGTGTTTTGACTCTCTTCAACTGATCACCGATCGTGATTGAGCTCCTGACAATAGCGCGTGCTGTCACAACATTGAAGCCTGGATTCTTGACCGCGCTCTTTGCACCCGAGCCTATTGCACCCAAGAGACCACCTGAAGTTTCAATCCCGTAGAAGACCTCCGCACCTCTCCTGATGCACTTTCCCATAGGATTGACAGTGTTTGGGAGCAACAGGAACTTCTTGATCGTGTCAGCTGGGAGGATCCCTCCCATCGACTTTCCCTCTGATCCTGACTTCATGTACTGACCAAGAGTCCTACGACCACCAGGTGTTGTTGCTAGAGTCGGACTCCCACCCCCACTGAATCTGAACAACAATGACAATGCCTCAACAGATGCAACAACTGCTGCTGTCAGCGCGAGTGACAGAGCGACCATGCCAACTGCCGAGATCCCGGTGAATGGATCATAGACATTGTTCATTGATCCCCATGACTTGCTCGTGACATCCTCTAGGTCCCCTGCCTGGAGCTCATCCGCCTCAATGTCCTTGATGATGTCTCTGACTCTCAACTCATCAATGTCAACTCTTTTCACACCCAACTGAGAAAGGCCCGGAAACATCGCCTGTGCCTCTGCGGTCCCACTGATGGGGTCATATCCTTCTCTGAAAGAACCAAGCTCAGATGAGGCACGAAGGGTCATAGCAGGGCCAATGTGAGCCAACTGATGAGTTGTTATCGTGCCACCTGACATTCCATTCTTGTAGATGGCATTGAGACGATCTGTGAGCCTGATGTCTGGGTTGTAGCCATTTGCTGGTTCACTCATCTGTGTCACTGCGTTTGGTGGTAACATCCGTGAAGCATCTGTGAACCGATTGTTTGACAACACTGCGTTCTGGTACGTCTTGATCGCTCCTGTCGTCGGTTGAGTGGGAGTATCTAACGCAATGTCTGGAGCTGCAAGGACACCTCCACCCTCCTTGACAAGGACGTGTGCGGCATCAACTCGATCTTGCTCACCGCGAGCGAGTTCAGTGTATCCCTTGCCGTTGTTAGTTGCACCCATCAACTCTTCTGTCATGAACTTGTTTGGATTGGAGTCTAGTGAGGGCGCGTCATCAGCTGAGAAGAATGTAGTCTCACTCATCGCAACAGGATACTTGTTGCTCTTCATGGGTTCTTCACCGACAGTGTAACCCCTTCCGAGAGTGACAGCACTCATGTACTGGCCAAGGCGCTTGACAACATGAGGAGCGATCCCAACTGTTTCGCCTTTGTCTGTGTCTGGTACAAATTCAACGTGCTCTTCATCACCGTCAATGATGATGTCAAACCCAGTCTTGTTGGTATCAATATCTGCCATCTCAGTCCTAACTAGGACTTCGGTGCGTCAGTGGAACCACTCATCACTTGTGCAACAACCTCAAATGTCTTTGTCAGAGTCAACATGAGATCTCTTGCACTCTTTGTCAGCGCCACACGTACTCTCTCATCATCAACTAGAGACAGAGCATGCTTCATCAGTTCACTGTCATCAAGCTCATCACTCATCCTATGTACTCCGGTTTCTTACCAAGGTACTCTCCACGAGGAGTGTTGGGTATCGTGTACGTCTTGTCAGCTGCAGATGTCTCATCTGTCCTGATCCACTCAAGCTGATCTCGGATCACGCTGCGCTTCCGGAAGAGGATTGCTCTCTCGACTTCCTCAGCTGCCATCGTCACCTCAAGGTTCAAGTTGATCTTCACCTCAGGTCGTGCATTGACACTGTAGCGATACTTCGTTGCGTTCAATCCGACATTCTTTGCGAACTTGGAGAGCCATGCTTTCACATCAACACTGACCGGCTTGTTTAGGAGGTCATCAAGAGCACCTATGCTATTGTAGATCGTGTTGACCTGTGACGCAACTGCATCGACCGCATTCACTGACTCAACACTGAATGCTGCGCTATTGTCAGATATCGTTGTTGCCATCTGATTCATGAGACTCATTGTCGTACCGATGTGACCCACGGTTGTGCCCATCACGTCGTTGATTGCCTTGAAACTTGATGGAAGTGTTGCATTCAAACCTGAAGCTGCAATACCCGTTGTCCCAAGTGCCGTGAGAGAACCAACGATGTCATTGACAGCCTGTGTTATTGGTTCAAACATCTTTGAGAGGACTGCACCTGATGCTGCGGTCCCGATCAGGTCATGCTGAGTTGTGAGTTCTCTGATGTTCTCAAAGAGCTTCTTGCTCGGTGAACCCAACAAGAACACTTTCTCAATGATCGTGTTGATGTCATGGAGGCGGTGAGCCATCTCATACGCCATGACAAGAGTACCACCCTTGATCTCTGTGGCTTTCATTGTTGATGACACTTCATTGATCACATTGAGGAACCCACCAATGTGCTTCATCGCATCAAACACATTCTTAACTTGTTCAAGTTTCTCTTTCAACCCACCACCAACCTGTTTTGCAATATCAAGTTGGGCGATCTGTATCACTCGTTGGATCATCTGATCAAACACTCCTTGATTCTCAAAGATTGCGCTGAGTGTTCGAGCGACTGATGGGATCTGGATGTTGATGTTCTCAATGTACTTCTGTGAGTCGCCTGACATGTCAATGTTGTCAATCTTCACTGCTTCACGAAGAGGATCTGTGACTGAGCTGATGACGCTTGAGACAGATGACAGGATCGTTGATATCAGACTCAACTTTTCAAGCTTTGTCTTATCTAGAGAGCCCATCTTCTCAATGAGGTTCGTGAAGCTCTCACTCAAGAATGTTGACATGACGAGTGTAAATGTACGTTGGATTGCTGCTGTGTATGCTCTAAACGCTGGAATGTCCAGTTCCTGGAGTTCTGTTGACATCCCGATCACGTTTGCAGATTCCTTACGAGTGAGACGAAGGTTTGCAATCGTCTGTGTATCTGGAGTTACTGCCTTCAGCAACGACACCACTGTCGTCAACACATTTGACAACACAGGCAGGCTCTTGATCTGAGCGTCAGTCAACTCAACCTTCATCAACTCGGCCATTGATTGCTTAGCAAGAGACAACATCGCAGATGTATTTGCCTGTGTCTTTGAGAAGTACTCTGTGAGATTGAATGTCACCTTTGACATGACATCAACACCCCCGATCCCAAGCCATGCCTTCGTGTGTTGTTCCTTCGCAGTATAGAACTCTGGAGGTGGTGTAGTTGCCTGCAATAATTGTGTCACTGCGTTAAGTGCAGTGAAGAATATGCTTGATGACTTCTGGAGTTCATCTGAGTACATGAGAGTTGACATTGATGATTTGACAACATTCACCATCTTCGACACAGTGTCACCGATAGTTGACACGATCTCAACTGACCTTGTCATTGTCTCCTTCCTCATCTCACGTGAAGAGAAGATTAGATCGGTCAGTGAAGGTGACATCTTCGCAGAGGCTGCAGCAAGGGAACTCATCATCGTTGCAGTTGTGCCTATCACCTTGACATAGACATCAAGTACCTTGAGCTTGCTCTCATCAAGCTTTGCACGATTTGCAATGTCAATAAGGTCTGACATCACAGTCACGACCTGAGTGATCACAACACCAACGGTCGTCATACCCACTGCGAGAGGGATCAACGCTGCACCTGTCGATGCTGTTACAATCCCACCAAGAGCCATCATGCCGATTGTGACCGGAACCATCAGACCAACTGCAGTTGTCACAGCGAGCATCATCTTTCCAAGAGCAACCATTCGTGTTGGTTCAAGTTGGCCCACAACATTGTTTGCTATCACTGCGAATGCTGCAACCACAAGACCAACACCCGTGACAGTCGCTGCTGCAACACCCAATTCTGCTGGCGACACCTTCACCTTTGCGATCAACTTTGCTGCACCAGCAAGCAAGAGCAACTCACCTGAAGCAATCGCAACAGCAGAGAATGATGCTGCAAATTTCAGTGCATTCGTGGGTTCAATGAGGTTTGATGTCGACAACACATTGTATGTTGCGATAGCTCCCGCAGCCAAGATCGGACCAGCAACGGCGAGACCTGCTCCAATGGCAACTATCTTCGTGAACATATCTCTGTACGACGCAGGTGTACCTTTGATCCCAGATGATGCCATATCTGCAGCTTGAGCAAGTTTTCCAGTAGACTTCACAGCATCTGTTGCATCCTGAGCTTCCTTCGCAGCACTCGCAACTTGTGCAGTTCCTCCCGCAGCCGCAAGAGGATTTATGCCCTTGAACTGCCGAGCAACCATCCCGACAATCCCACCTGTGCCACCGGCTCCGCCACCTGTACCCAACATCATAGATGCAATGTGAGTGACAACAGATGCTGCTGCAATCCTTGTGACAGTTGGTCCCAACATCATTGCCACGAGAGACACACCTGTCATTGACGCAGTCTTTGCAACAACAGGAGTCATCAAGACTTTCTTGATCTGATCAAACAGTGCCTTCCCCAATGCAGTAAGAGCACTTCCCAGCGCAGGTAGAGCCTTAATTGCACCCTCAATGAGCGGTTGGAAGAGTTGAACTACAAAACCTACTCCTGCTCCTGTTGCTCCTGCAACACCTGCAAGGCTCACCTTACCCGTGATCAGATCTGTCAAGAGGTTTAGACCACTGGCAAGTTGTTCACCGACCCATGTGATACTCTCGCCTACGATGCGAGAGATATTCTTCAACATGATCTTGAAATTCTCCAAGATCTTCTTACCCGCTGGAAGCTTAGAATCAAAGAAATCTAAGAACCGTGTCCTGATCGTGTCCATCAGTGTTGAGAATGACATGGGTGTTCCCTTGCCAGTCATGCTATTGAAGAACTCCACAATGACATTACTGAAGTTACGAGCCATCTGTTGGAAAGACTTCGGCTCAAAGATCACTCTAAACTGACGCATGATCTCACCGAGCTCAGGAACAAGCTCAAAGATCTGCTTACCAAGGCGGAACCCCTCTCGGTACACCATCCACAGACCTTGTCTGATGTCTCTCATCAAGCCCCAGAACTCACGAGTCCTCTGGATGCCTGTCGTGAAGCCCTTGAGGAACATCTTCACATACGAACTCTCAGCTTTCTCAAGTTGACGGACCATTCGTTCAATCGATGTCGAGAGTTTCTCTAGAGCCTCTGCTTGTGTCAACTGCTTCTTCGCTGCATCATCACCTTTCTTGCGGACATCATCCATTGAGAGTCCCTGGTTGCTGAGTGAGAATGCCGCCCGGGCTGTTGCTGCATCAAGACCTGTCATGTTTGTGACAAGCTCGAGTTGCTGACGACTGAAGTTCTTTGAGTCAACACCTGCTGCAGCGAACTGTTTTCGAAGCATGTCTAGCTGTGTTGCGGGATCCTGTGCCTGCATCATCTGGAATGCATCAATTGCAACACCAAATGATTGTGCCATCTGAGAAGCTGCTTCTGCAGCTGCATCAAATGTCTTGAATTTCTGGAGAAGTCCTGTTATCTCCTTCAATTCTAGGCCCAATTTCTGCGTCCAGACAGCCGCTTCTGTGATCTGCTGAGTCGTTGCACCCGCAAAGTTTCCAACATCTTGCATCGCTGCTGCAACATCTCTACTCAACACCTTCGCAGCAACTCCAAATGCAGCACCGAGATCCTCTGTGTAACGAGTTTGCTCAACGAACACATCTGTCATTGACCGACCAAATGTTGTTGCGTACTGAGCGTACGTCTTCATCTGATCATTCGTGATGCCAAGACCCTTCTGAAACCACAGCAGACGACCGCCACCCTCTGCGAACTCACTTCCCAAGAGGTTCCAAGTTGCGCCCAGCGCTTCTGCAACTTCACGTACCTTGTCAAGTTGCTCTGCGATCGTGCCGAAGATCCTGAATGCAGACAATCCTGTCTCATTCATCTGTTGCATGCTCTTGTAGGTGCCTGTCACAGACTTTGATGCACCGTCGGTAAAACGACCAAATGTCTTCCTTACATTCTCAAATGCTTGTGCAAGCTCAACACCACCGAGCTCAGCTTGTGCAGCCATGTCGATCAACCCGGTCAGGACTTGAACGGGTATTGACAAGATTGCTATACCAAGTTTCGCTGCCCATGATGTCATGGTCATGAACGTTGAAGCAACAAACTTTCCTGTAGCTTGTATATTCTTCAACCCAACAAGAAGACCACCGAGAGCAGAACCCACAATGAAAGTGTGTTTGACAAAGTCAACACCAATAACATCAAGTATTGATTCCCAAACACCGTTTAAACTAGAGAGTTCCTTCTTGACTGTGTGAATGCTCCTCGTCATCGCTGAACCAGAGATGCTCTTCTTTGCTACACGATCTGCTGCTTTCTCTGTCTCACGAAGCTGAGCATTTAGTGAAGAAGTTGTTGACGCTGCATCATCTATCGACTCAGCCATCTCATCAAATGCAGACTTCACATCATCGCTTGACTCAGTTGCAGCCTTTCCAACATCAGAGATCTGCTCACTCAGCGTCTTTGCATCCACTGATGTCAACGCATCACTCATTGACTGCATTGCTTCTCGAAGTTGTTGTGCCACTACGAGAGTTGCAGAGAATGATCCACTCATTGCATCAGCAGCCTTCGCTGCTGCGGTCATCGCGTCTTTTAGTTCCCGCGCGATCTTTGGATCAAACTCAGCCATACACCTAACTATCCTCGCTGGATACTTAACCTTCATGTTGAGAGAGATCCGGATCCTCATTCGAAGTGTGATCCTCGAGGGCAAGGTTGAGGACCTTGCACTGAAGTACCCAGAGATTGATGTAGAGGAACTCGCAGAGGGTGATCCCTCTCCCACGAAGAAGTATCTCTCCTGGATGGTGAAGCAAGCTTCACTTGGAGCGAATCCAAATGACTTGATTCCGACGATTCAATACTTCCACAGCAACACTCCAAAGTTCACCAAGAAGGATATCAATGCCTACAAGACTCTCAGAGAGCTTGAGGATGAAGTCAAGGTTGCCTCTAAAATTGTGACCAAGACTCAGCAGAAGAAACAGGTCAAACAGGGAGGCTCTGACACTCTCTATGAGGACGATGAGATCATCGTCAAGCATATCAAAGAGAAAGACGCCTGTCAGACCTACGGAACTGGGACGAAGTGGTGTATCACAATGCGTAATGCATCATACTGGGAACAGTATGTCGGAGCAAATGCGGTGTTCTACTTCGTCTTGAGGAAGAACCTCAAGAACGATCCTCTTGATAAGGTAGCTGTCGCAGTTCAGAGGGGTGGAAACAACAAGATCTCAAAGATCGAGGTCTTTGATGCAAGAGACAAAGAGATAGGAACAAAGTCACTCAAACAAGACATCCTTGAGCTCATCAAACAACATGCTCCTTCTGTTCCCAAGGGACTCCTTGTGAAGATCAAAGAGAGGAGTGCAACTCTCAAAGAGATCGAGTCTGCTCTTGACCTCTACTGGGAGGATGAGAACATGATTAGTTTCATCGTAGATAACCTTGGAAAAAACACTCCAGAACAGATGTGGTGGAGAGTCATGAGTCATGATTCTGCTAAAGTTAGAGTGGTTGTTGCAAAAAACAAATATACACCTCCTAAAATTTTAACTGAACTCTCGAGAGATGAAAACTACAATGTCGGGATCGGGGTCGCTCTCAACACCTCAACTCCTGCTGAGGTCCTTGTTCAACTCTCGAGAGATAGACACGGCGATGTCAGGTGGAGTGTCGCTGACAACACCTCAACTCCCCCTAAAACTCTTGCTCAACTTGCGAGAGATAAAGATAGGAATGTTAGACTAAATGTTGCTCTAAATACCTCAACTCCTCCTGAGATCTTGACTGAACTCTCGAGAGATGAAGATCACAGTGTCAGGATCAGGGTCGCTCACAACACCTCCACTCCTCCTGAGATCCTTGCTCAACTTGCAAGAGATGAAGATAGGAATGTTAGACTAAATGTTGCTTGGAACACACCAACTCCCCATGAAGCTCTTGCTCAACTCTCGAGAGATGAAGATTCCCAGGTGAAACAATCTGCTGAAGAGAATCTCGCAAAACGACAGAAATAGTTTGGGTCCCCAAACCACAGTTGTACGTTAACTGATCCTCATTCAAAGTGTGAAAGTCGAGAACCTTGCATCAAGATAAGATGTGATCTCAAGTGAACCTGCGGAGCTTTGCAGGTACTTGGTTGCGTTGCATCCCCTGCAACTCCTCCTGCTGACCGCCACTTATTCATAGTTCTTAACTATCCTCGCTGGATACTTAACCTTCATGTTGAGAGAGATCCGGATCTTGATTAGGAGTGTCATCCTCGAAGGCAAGGTCGAAGACATTGCTCTGAAGTACCCAGAGATTGATGTAGAGGAACTCGCAGAGGGTGATCCCTCTCCCACGAAGAAGTATCTCTCTTGGATGGTGAAGCAAGCTTCACTTGGAGCGAATCCAAATGACTTGATTCCGACGATTCAATACTTCCACAGCAACACTCCAAAGTTCACCAAGAAGGATATCAACACTTATCGAAGCCTCAGAGAGCTTGAGGACGAGGTCAAGGCTGCCTCTGAGAAGATCACAAAGACTCAGCAGAAGAAGCAGGTCAAACAGGGAGGCTCTGACACTCTCTATGAGGACGATGAAGTCATCGTCAAGCATATCAAGGAGAAGGATGCCTGTCAGACCTACGGAGCTGGGACGAAGTGGTGTATCACGATGAGAGACCACTCATACTGGGAGCAGTATGTCGGAGCCAATGTTGTCTTCTATTTCGTCTTGAGGAAAGTTCTCAAGAACGATCCTCTTGATAAGGTAGCTGTCGCAGTTCAGAGAGACGGGAACAACAATATCTCAAAGATTGAAGTCTTTGATGCAAGAGACAAAGAGATAGGAATAGAACCGCTCAAGCAAGATATCCTTGAGCTCATCGAACAACATACTCCCACAGTTCCCAAGGGACTCCTGGTCAAGATCAAGGAGAGGAGTGCAACTCTCAAAGAGATCGAATCTGCTCTTGACATCTACTGGGAGGATGAGAACACGATGAACTTCATCGTAGATAACCTTGGAAAGGACACTCCAGAACAGATGTGGTGGAGAGTCATGAGTCATGAGTCTTCTAAGGTTAGAGTAGCTGTTGCAAAAAGCAAGTATGTTCCCTCTGATGTCCTTGCTCAACTTGCGAGAGATGAAAACTACAATGTCAGGTGCAGTGTCGCTGAGAATCCCTCAACACCAATCGAGGTCCTTGTTCAACTTGCGAGAGATGAAGATCGCGATGTCAGGTTGAGAGTCACTGAGAATCCCTCAACACCTCCTGAGATCTTGACTCTCCTCTCGAAAGATAGACACGGCAATGTCAGGTGGAGAGTCGCTGGGAATCCCTCCACACCTCCTGAACTCTTGACTCTCCTCTCGAGAGATAGACACGGCAATGTCAGGCAATTAGTCGCTCTCAATCCCTCAACTCCTCCCGAGGTCCTTGTTCAACTCGCAAGAGATAGACACGGCGATGTTAGGTGGAGAGTCGCTGAGAATCCCTCAACTCCTCCCGAGGTCCTTGTTCAACTCGCAAGAGATAGACACGGCGATGTTAGGTGGAGAGTCGCTGAGAATCCCTCAACTCCTCCCGAGGTCCTTGTTCAACTCTCGAGAGATGAAGACTGGAGTGTCAGGTGGAGAGTCGCTGAGAATCCCTCAACACCCACCAAGAGTCTTGTTGAACTCGCAAAAGACGTAGATCCTACAGTGAAAATGGTTGCTAAAGAAAGTCTCGCAAAACGACAGATGAAGTGAGTATCTTCTAGACCAGACAACATCATCACTGTACATGTCACAACGGTTTGATCTCATATTGATCAACCCGATGAGGTGGCTCATGAAAACTTATACAGCAGTCCAGTTTTCAAAATGA
>Ga0265293_10008599_pt1 | contig 15048 bp, 12 predicted proteins | sample Munlanlewell138R_FD_192505 | JGI IMG/M metagenome (GOLD analysis project Ga0265293, IMG submission 192505) | Leachate microbial communities from a municipal landfill in Southern Ontario, Canada - Leachate well 138R | ecosystem: Engineered > Solid waste > Landfill > Unclassified | place: Canada...
GGCAGGGCATGCCGTGTTGGCCTGTGGAGGAACGGTGCGGTCAGACCGTCCAGCGAAGCAGGAACCCGCCGAAGCGGCTAAGCAGGCGTTCTCTTTTGCTTAGCGCCGTAGGAATCGCCTTCCTTCAAGTGGGCGAGGACGTCAACTTAAAACCTAAAAAAAATCCCTGCTGTTACGCAGGGACAAAGTCTACTCCACTAGAGATCGTTCAAATTAAAATCTGTTTTTAGCTACCCTTAGACCAGGGCTTCAATCACTTCCTGGTTCTGCAAGTTCCATACGTAATCAATCAGGTGCTTGATGGTTTCGACAGAAGCGGCGTTTTCATATTGGCCCAGGCGCATGACCTTGTCTTCAATTTCAGGGCGGCTTAGGGTGTTGCCCGGATCGCCTTTGGGTTCATCTACGCGGCCTTTGAAGACACGGCCATCGGTAGTGGTCACGGTAACCTTGCCAATCCAGCGGTTGGGGTAAGCCGTATCCACTTCTTCGTCCAGTTCCATGGTGACTTTTTCACGGAAAGCGGCAACCTGTTCATCGCGCAGTGCGGCGTCAAACTCGGCCAGGCCGGCAAAGTTCTGGATGGCGATCAGGGCCAATACCGTACCCATGGAGAATTTGGACTGGTGCACGGTTTCCGGTTTGACCACGGCACCCAATACGTCAATGGCACCTTGGTGAACATGGGTTACCACGCTGGCGATATCATTGGCAGACAGATTGTTTTCTTTCATGACCAGTTGCAGGGCATCAGCGGCCGGATGGGTATGGCGGCATGATGCATGGTATTTGAAAGAGGTTTCGGGCAATGCCCAGCGGGTACCCAGGCCGTCAACCAGCTTGCGCGGATCGGCATCGGTAGACATGCCTGCACCCATGCCTTGGGCACCTTCCAGAATCTGTTTGGCACCGGTAAAACCGTCTTTGGCCAGGTAGGCGGCAATCAGGCCATTGGCGGCTGCCTTGCCGGTATGCAGCTGTTTGGAGTCGGCGGCGGTGCGCAGAAACTCCCACAAACCGGCCGCCTGGGTGCCGGCTGAACCAATGGCATCCAGCATTTGTTCAGGATTCAGTTTCAGCAAACGGCCCACGGTGACGGCAGCGGCAATGGTGCCCGCCGTGCCGGTGGTGTGGAAAATCTTATAGTGAGAGCGGCCCAGGAATTCACCAACGCGAATACCGACTTCATAACCAGCCACGCAGGCAGTTAGCAGTTCTTTGCCGGAGGCACCGATTTCCTGTGCCACTGCCAGGGCAGGGGGAAACACAACCGCAGCAGGGTGAAACACCGAACCGTTATGCACGTCATCCTGTTCAACCATATGGGCTGCCGCAGCGTTGACCATGGAAGCAAACAGGGCCGTGGTATTGCGTACATTGCCCAGTACCTGGCATTTGCCTGTGGCGGGGCCTTGCAGTTTGGCAAAGGCGTCAATGGTTTTTACCGGGCGGGCGGTAGAGCCGGCCAGAATGGAGCCAAGTGTATCCAGCAGCAAGTCTTCGCAGCGGGCAATGACAGGTGCAGGGATATCGTTGAATTTCAGGTTGGCGGCAAAGTTGGCCAACTGTTCACTTTGTGTGGTCATGGTCGCAATAAAATTCAAGGTAAATGTGAAATAACCGGCCGCCTGGGCAATGTCCGGTTTTCGGCGTTCGCACGGTGCGCCGGCTGGGAAGCCGGCACCTTACCGTTATTAGAATGAACGTGGCAGGCCCAATACGTGTTCGGCCACGAACGAGTAGATCAGGTTGGTAGAGATTGGCGCTACCTGATACAGGCGGGTTTCGCGGAATTTGCGCTCTACGTCGTACTCGTTGGCAAAGCCAAAACCACCGTGGAATTGCAGGCAAGCGTTAGCCGCTTCCCATGAAGCTTCAGAGGCCAGCAGTTTGGCCATATTGGCCTGGGTACCGCAAGGCTGGTGGGCATCAAAGCGACGGGCAGCTTCGTAACGCATCAGGCTGGCGGCTTCAATATTGATAAATGCCTTGGCAATCGGGAACTGTACACCCTGGTTCTGGCCAATCGGGCGACCGAAAACGATACGTTCCTTGACATAGGCGCTGACCTTGTCGATAAACCAGTAGCCATCACCAATACATTCGGCGGCAATCAGGGTACGTTCAGCGTTCAGGCCATCCAGAATATACTTGAAGCCTTTACCCTCTTCCCCAATCAGGTTCTCTTCGGGAATCTCAAGGTTGTCGAAGAACAACTCATTGGTTTCATGATTGACCATGTTGGGAATCGGACGAACTGTCATGCCATTTTTCATGGCTTCGGCGATGTCAACGATAAAGATGGACATGCCTTCAGATTTTTTGGTGACCTGTTCGATAGGCGTGGTGCGGGCCAGCAGAATCATCAGGTCGGAATGCTGGATGCGGGAGATCCATACTTTCTGGCCATTCACCACGTAGCGGCCGTCTTTCTTGACAGCGGTTGTCTTGATTTTGGTGGTGTCTGTGCCGGTGGTTGGCTCGGTGACCGCCATGGATTGCAGGCGCAGTTCGCCTGTGGCAATTTTGGGCAGGTATTTCTGTTTCTGTGCCAAAGAGCCATGGCGCAGTACTGTGCCCATGTTATACATTTGTCCGTGGCAGGCACCTGAATTGCCCCCGTTGCGGTTGATTTCCTCCATAATAACGGAGGCCTCGGTCAGACTCAGGCCTGAACCGCCGTATTCCTGGGGAATCAATGCGGCGAGCCAGCCAGCTTCGGTCAGGGCGTTGACGAATTCTTCAGGGTAGGCGCGTTCTTCGTCAACCTTCCTGAAGTATTCCGCCGGGAATTGTGAACATAGGTCACGGATGGCGTCGCGAATATCCTGATAAGCATCGGCTTGGTGTTGCATAGTAGATCTTTCCTAGATAACGGTAATAACGGTAAATGGATATATTCAATGATGTAAATGTGCCTGAGTTCAGGTGCTTTGACTATTGATGTTTTATTAAGTATGGCTTTGCAATTTATTAAGGAGCTGAAAAATGGCAATGCATTTTGACCTGACGGATATGCAGTTGATGGTGAATATCAGTGAGGTTAATAGCCTGACAAAAGGCGCAGAACGATCCTTTCTGTCATTGCCGGCAGCCAGTAACCGGATCAAGAATCTGGAAAACAGTTTGGGTACGGCCTTGCTTTACCGGAATAGCCAGGGCGTAACGCTTACGCCATCGGGTGAGGCATTCGTGCGTCATGCGCACATTGTCATGCGCCAACTTGAGCACCTGCGGGGCGACATTAGCGAATTTGCGCAAGGCATCAAGGGCAAGGTCAGGGTGTATGCCAATACCACGGCCATGAACGAATTCATGCCCGCCATTCTGGGCAAATACCTGGCGCGTCACCCCGATGTCAGTATTGAGCTGCGCGAGCGCTTAAGTTACCGTATCGTACAGGCGGTGGCCGAAGGCATGGCCGATGTTGGTGTAGTGGCCGGCGTGGAACCTTCTGAAAATACGGTGGCCGATGGGCTGACCTTTATGCCTTACCGTTCTGATAATCTGGTACTGGTTACGCACCAGAACCATCCGCTGGCCGGACTTGACCAGATCGCCTTTGCTGATACCCTGTCTTATGATTATGTGGGGCTGTCCGAATGGAGCGCTATCCATGCATTTTTGCGTAATGCCGCCGATATGCTGGGTGTGCCCCTGAAATTCCGGGTGGAAGTGGGCGGCTTTGAGGCGGTCTGCAGGATGGTGGCGGCCCAGGTGGGCATTGGCGTGATTCCTGAAACCGCAGCGTTCCGCTATGCGGTTACCATGCCGGTTAAAATCATTCACCTGACCGATGCCTGGGCGTTTCGCCAGCTGCATGTATGTGTGCGTAATCTTGAAAAATTACCGCCCTTTGCCCAGGATCTGGTGCAACTGATGCGCGAAGATGTTGATGAAGAGAACAGCAAAACCGCTAAAGCCGCAGGGTAAGGCGAATTAACCTTAGCTGGCGTAATCTGGCGCAAACTGCCTTATCTTTCGGAAAACCCCCCTTTTCGGTTTTAAGAATTCACATTTTTGTATTTCTGGGGCATGCTTGGTGCTTACTGATATTTAAAAGTGTAAATGTGAGACCAAAATGAGTAATGAACAGAACGGTGTGAATTTGAATGATTGGCTAGGCCGTCAGGAAAGTTATGGCGAGTTTATCAACCCGGCCCATGTCAAGAAAATTGCCCTTAGCCTGAATGCACCGGTGCCTGAAAATGGCCAGCCTTTACCGCATTTGTGGCAGTGGGCACTGTTCGTGGATCCATTGCCATTGGATGAGCTGGGTGTTGATGGACATCCTCAGCGGGGTGGCTTCTTGCCACCCGCTGATAACCGCAACCGCATGTGGGCCGGTGGCCGGGTGCAGTTTATCAAGCCACTGCTGGTGGGCCAGGACGCAACCCGTACCTCTACCATTACGGCGATCAAGGAAAAAAGCGGTTCAACCGGCAAGCTGCTGTTTGTCACGGTCAAGCACGATTACACCCAGAATAATGAATTGTGCATTTCCGAAGAGCAGGATATTGTTTACCGCGAACCCAGCCCCCCAAAACTGTCAGGTACGCCTGAAGCCGAAGCGGCCCAGTGGTCTAGTGAAATTGTGCCCACCAGTACCATGCTGTTCAGGTATTCAGCGGTTACGTTCAATGGCCACCGCATTCATTATGATTACCCCTACGTTACCGAAGTTGAAGGTTATCCAGGCCTGGTAGTGCATGGCCCCTTGATAGCCACTTGCGTGTTGCGTTCATTTACCGATGCTAATCCTGATAAAACCGTGACTGGCTTTTCTTATCGTGGTGCCCGTCCATTAATCAGCCCTGCTCCGTTCAGGGCAGAAGGGCTTATTAAGGAAGACGGCAAGGCCGCCGTATGGGCACAGCAGGATGGGACGGTTGCCCAGCTTGGCGAAGTGCTTTTCAAATAAATAAAATTATTCAAGGAATAAAGAAATGAGTGTCAGACCTCTTGAGGGTATCACCGTATTAAGTTTTGAGCATGCCATTGCGGCGCCATTTTGTACCCGCCAGCTGGCGGATCTGGGCGCGCGCGTTATTAAGGTAGAGCGTCCGGGTGTGGGTGATTTTGCCCGTAATTATGATGAGCGGGTCCGGGGCATGGCTTCCCACTTCGTCTGGACCAACCGTTCAAAAGAAAGCCTTACGCTAGATTTGAAGGACGAGGCCGCGCAAGACGTACTGGAAAAACTGTTGCCGCAGGTGGATGTGCTGGTGCAAAACCTGGCCCCCGGTGCGGCTGCCCGCCTGGGCATGTCATTTGAGGCCCTGCATGAAAAATATCCACAATTGATTGTGTGCGATATTTCAGGCTACGGAGAAGGCGGTCCTTACGAAAAGAAAAAGGCCTATGACCTGCTGATTCAAAGCGAAAGCGGTTTTGTGTCAGTTACCGGCAGCAAAGATGACATGGCCAAGGCCGGTTGTTCTATTGCCGATATTGCCGCTGGCATGTATGCCTATACCAATATTCTGTCTGCCTTGTTGCTGCGCGGTAAAACAGGCAAGGGCAGCCGTATTGACGTTTCCATGCTGGAGAGTATGGTTGAGTGGATGAACTTTCCGCTGTACTACGCGTTTGAAGGCCAGGAACCGCCAGTGCGTGCGGGGGCGGCACACGCCGTTATTTATCCTTACGGCCCTTTCCCCACCGGGGGCGACCAAACCATTATGCTGGGCTTGCAAAATGAGCGTGAATGGAAAGTATTTTGCGAACAGGTGCTGGGTAATCCCGAACTGGCTTCTGATGAACGATTTGCCAACAATACCTTGCGCACTGCCAACCGTGAGGCCCTGAAGCAAATTATTGTGGATACCTTTGCCACCATGAGCAAAGACCAGGTCATTGAGCTGCTGGAAACCGCCAAGATCGCCAATGCCTCTGTGAATGACATGAAAGGGGTGTGGGAGCATGAGCAATTGAAGTCACGCAATCGCTGGCGTGAAATGGACAGTCCGGTGGGTAAACTGCCAACGCTGTTGCCACCTGGCGTGAATAATGCCTATGAATACCGCATTGATGCAGTGCCAGGCCTGGGCGAGCATTCTGAAAAAATCCTGGGCGAACTGGGTTATGACGCCCAAACCATCGCTGGCTGGCGTGAACAGGGAGTAGTGTAATGAGTTTGTTAAGATCTGCATTGTTTGTACCCGCAACACGGGTTGACCGTATCCCCAAGGCGCTGCAAAGTGGTGCCGATTGCGTGATTGTCGACCTTGAAGATGCGGTTGAGTTCAGCGCCAAGGACAGCGCCCGGGAAAACCTTGAGGCGTTTGCCAGTGCCAACCCGGAAACCCGTTTCCTGGTTCGTGTGAATGATGCCAAAGCGGAATGGTTTGATGCGGATATTGCCATGTGCGGCCGGGTTGACAATATCACCGGTGTCATGCTGCCCAAAGCCGAAAACTCACGCCAGATTGAATTGGCGGCCCGCGCGGACAAACCGGTTTATCCCATTGTTGAAAGTGCCCTGGGAATCGCCAATCTGGCTGAATTATGCCGTACCCCCGGCGTGGCAAGAGTGTCATTTGGTGCCCTTGACCTGGCACTGGACCTGAATATGGATGACGACTCTGAGGGGGCCCGCGCTTTGCTGGATCATGTGCGTTGCCAGATTTCCATCCAAAGCCGTGCGGCGGGTATTTTGCCACCTTTGGACGGCGTATTTCCGGATATTGCCAATACCCAGGGTCTGGCCAAGTCGGTTTCTTTTGCCAAGGGCATGGGCTATGCCGGTGTATTGTGTATTCATCCTTCCCAAGTGGCTATTATTCACGAGGTTTTTGAGCCTACTGAAGAAGAAAAGTCCTGGGCCGCACGCGTACTGGAAATGGCCAAAGAAACGGGTCTTGCCGCTTTCAAGCTAGATGGCAAGATGGTGGATATGCCCGTCATTGAAAAGGCTAAACAGATTCTTCGGATTCGTCCTGGGGCAAATTAATAATAAAAGTTGACCCATGGCCAGGCTCACTTTCAACGTGGATCTGGCCACCATGGCGCTGGATGACGGTGTTGACAAAAGCCAGCCCCAGGCCTACCCCGTTTACCTGACTGTCAGGGCCTGATACGCGGAAAAATGAGTTGAAAATGGTGGTCTGGTTTTTTTTGGCAATGCCAATGCCCTGATCCTTGATCCGGACTTGCCAATACGTGCTCTGGCGATGGATGGAGCAATGGATTGTGGTGTTGTCCGGACTGTATTTGAAGGCGTTATCAATTAAATTGACAAAGCAGCGTGACAAAAGGACATGGTCTCCTTGGATAAAGGCAAGATCGTTACCAAAGTCGCTGGTCATATTGATATGGCGTTTTTGGCTGATTCCCCAGTATTCACTGATGATATGTTCCAGCAATTCAGTCAGGTTGACGGGCACCAGGTTCAGTTCCATGGATTCGGCGCGCGTCAATTGCAGGAAGTCGTCAACCAGTTTCAGGGTTCGACCGGAAAGATTGTTGATGCGTTGATAAAACTGTTCATCGGGTAAGGCGGACTGAGGATTTTTTTGCAGCTCAATGAGGGCCTGGATGGCACTTTGTGGGGCACGCATATCATGTGAAAGAAAACGTAGTGTTTCTTCCCGCTTGCGCTCGGCCTGACGGATGGGGGTAATGTTATTCAGGCTCAGGATATAGCCAATATGCTCACCGCTGCCGGAATACGTGTTGACATATTTCAGCAGCAGGTTCTGTTCAATGCAATCTTTAACTTCAACACCGTTTCCCCTGAGTTCCTCCAGCAGGCTGGTTTGCCGCTCTTCGGGGGTGTTGATTTTATTAATATCCGCAAGAATTTCGGCTCGTTGTTCGGTGTCTGAGATAACGGGTATCAGAAATTGCACCAGGTCCTGGTCTTTTTCGGGTAGGCGGGCCCCTACCTTTTGCATATAATTTTTGGTGGTATCGGTAGTGAATCGCAGTTTATGATCCAGACTGAAAACGGCAATGGCATCAGGCATGCGATTGATGCCATCCATAATGAATTGTCGCAAACTGCGAACCTGCTCCATAATTCCCCTGAATTCCGAAAGCCGGTCATTAAGGGATTTGCTGTAATTGACAGTCTGCCAGTTTTTAATCTCTGTTTTAAACAGGGGTTCTTTTTCGTTAAGCTCGGCAATTTCACGGTGCATCTGATAAAGCGCCATTTCCTGGGTACGCCAGCTCCAGAGCGGATATAACAGCAAGATTCCCAGTATGGAAGGTAGGGGGTTATACCATAAGCCAAACTTATACATCATGAAACCATGCGTCAGGACAATAAGGGCAATTGTCAGGAGACTAAGCAGCAGGGTGGTGCGTGGTGATGATCTTTTCATGAAAAAACATAACACAAGCACCGGTAGCAGGCAGCACAGCAAGGAAAAAGTAGGGCTTGCTCTTTTGATCCAGGTTTGCTCAAGGTTTGCCTGCAAGCTGTTGGCCAGTATTTCCACGCCGGACATATTCAGGTTTTTGGATGAGGTTGGGGTGGGGAACTGGTCACCCAGCCCGCTGCCCCAGACCCCGATTAAAACGTATTTGTCCTTGAAAAAGGAAGCGGGAATGCGTTTATGCAAGACATCTGAATAAGACACCATTTGAAAATTACCGGGTATGCCGGTAAACGGAATACCCAGATCCGGGTCTTTTTTTTGTTGCAGGATTTGTTTAATCAAGTCTTGCTCATCGGCAACACTTAACATGGCCAGGGTCAGATGGTTAGCCATTGTTCCACCTGCCTGCTCTTTTTGCAGGAACATGCGTCGCACTAGTCCATCGGGGTCAATGGTGATGTTTATATATCCCAAGTCGCGGGCTGCTTCTACGAGTTCGGGCTCTGGGTTGTTGGGAGTGTTAGTTGAATCAGGGAAATAATTGGCCAGAATCACGCGTCCATGATTGCGAATCGCATCGGCAAAAATAGCATTGTCTGCTTCATATTCAGGTGGTGTGTCCATGAAGTAGATATCGAAGGCGACTGCTTTGCTTTGTTGCAGTGAGTCAAGCAGGTTGGCATGCCTGGAGCGTCGCCAAGGCCAAGCCCCGAGATCGGCAATGCTTTTATCATCAATAGCAATAATAACGATTTCGTCGGAGGCTGGTTTGTCTTGGGTAAGTCGTATGGAAAAATCGTAAATGCGATTATAGACCAGGGGAAAGCCTTTGTTAATTGAAAGAAAGGCGGTGGTGGCCAACACAAAAAGACTGATTAGTAGCCATTCATAGCTATAACGCTTTTTTATGTGTTTCATATTCAATAACGGAGTCGCTAGTATTGCATTTGCAGCAAGGGGCCAGATTGTGTGCCAATGGAAACACCGTGTTCTGTCATGAGGCCGGTGGCTGTAATGGTGAAGGGCTGGACGGCATCGGCGCCTGCAAGTTGGTTGCTGTCAATCGAGCGGACTGAAACATAATAGGTACCTTTGCCCGGGCCGGTAACCCTGGCCTCGGGTTTGTTGACGGTCTCGGTAAACAGGACGTCGTAGCCCGAAATATCATTTGAAACACGCACCAGATAGGCGATAGCGCCAGAAACCGGCTGGATGTCCACCTTGAATTCGAATGGACTGGCTTGATTGAGTCTGATGTCTGGTGGAGGTAATAATTCAATGACATCACCGGCTTCGCCTTTGCTTGTTGCGGTAATGCCCTGGTTAGCGCCCAATGGTACCTGTTGATGGCGGGACGAACTGGCAATGAAAGCGGCTTTGCCTTGCAGCAGTTCGCTTGATGAACCTGCGCTTTGGGTAGCCTCTGCCCGGACTACGGTGCCACGTACGCCAGTAATGCTGACCGGAGTGCGAATTTCGAAACGGCCTACCCCCGTTTGGTTGGGAGAGGCATGAGCGGCCAGTTTGCCATTTTCAATATTAAAAATGGAATCAATCAGGCCGGTACCACGAAATTTACGCAAACGCTCGACAAGCACAATACTGTCGGGCGGTATTTGTACCTTGCTTTGATCCGAAAGCTCAAGGGTGATATTGCTTTGTGCACCGGTGGTAATGATGTCTTTCTCGGAGATAAGGTGGTTTTTACTAATCGGTTCGTTATTGAGTAGGACATTCCCGGTAAGGTAGATGATTTTTGCCTGGTCAGGCACTTCGTCAATAAGATTGAACGGGATCTTGAGTGTCGTGCCGGTGGGGATTTTGCGGGCATTGGCAATACGGTTGGCTTTTTTGATGGCTTGCCAGTTGGACGGGTTGGTGGTAAAGGTTTCAGACAGGGAAGAAAGGGTTTCGCCCTGTTTGATTTGATACAGAAAATTATCCTCATGAGCGCCGGCAGGTTGTGCAGAAGCATTGTGCATACATAATGACGCTATGTTTAATAGCAGGATGCTGATAAAGGCTTTGATTTTCATAAAGGAATTCTGTAATTTATGCTTCGGAGGCCAGTGTATGGTCAGATGTCTTATTGATTAATTCCATCCGATAGCCCAGGGCATACGATGAAACGATGCGAACGCCATTCTCCGGATTGATTTGCAGTTTCTGGCGAATGTTTGACAGATGCGTGTCGAGTGTGCGGGACGTTGCCGGTATTTCGCGGTTCCAGATGGCGGCGCTGATGGCATCGCGGGAAAAAAGCCGTCCGATATTGCTGAAAAAAAGATAGGCAAGGTCAAACTCTTTGGGCGCCAGTTGGACAGGTTCCCCGTGCAGGGTAATTTCGCGCTTTTGCGGGTTTAACAGGTAGGGCTCCAGTTTGAGGATGTTTAAGGTGTTTCCTGCATTATTCCTGCGCAGCAGGGCCCTGATACGGGCGATCAATTCGGGAGCTTTGAAGGGTTTGGCAAGATAGTCATCGGCACCGGCATTCAGTCCATGAACCAGATCATGGTCCTGGTTGCGGTTGGTCAGGAGCATCACAGGCAACTGGTTTCCCAGATTGGCGCGTATCCATACGACAATGTCTTTACCGGAAATGTCGGGCAATTCCCAATCCAGCAGCAGCAAATCAAATTCTTCCGATTTTTTCAGGGCAACCAGTAAATCTTTGCCGGTAGCAAAATGTTTGCTCTTGAATCCGGCCTCAGCTAAGGTATATGCGATGTATTGTGCCTGGACTGGATCGTCTTCTATTGAGGCAATGATCATTAAATGTCAATCTCTCGTAAAATATTTACACAATATCAATTATTTACAATAATGCTTATGAATTTTATATGAATTGTATCAATATAAATAATGACTATATTTGTCAAGGCTAAGATAACAGGAAACAAATTGGTAATCAATTTAACAAAATATCATTAACAATTATTGACATTATGCAATTTGTTTTTCGCAAAATCCTATCGTTCACCAAAAATACAATGAGTTTTGTTTTTCTTGACTTTTTTTTGTTAAATGTGGTATCGTGACGGGCTAATTGGTCTAAACCCATTTTATTTTGGGTGTAAACTGGTTGGTAAATGGTTAGTTGTTTGGTTTAATTCTTAAACTTTAACAAGACCATGGTCAATTTATCGCTCTTTGTGGTTGCTTATCTGCAGGTTGTTAAAATTTGCGGGCAAGTTGGCTATTCGGGTGATAAAACAACAAATCCTAGCTTAGAATAGTCTTGATCTGCAATCACGCATGTCAAATCTCTCTAAAGCCTGGCGTACATTAAAGTCAGTACGTTAAACAGACGATATATATAAATCCAGTACATTTTTGTACATTAATAGGACAAGCAAGGTCATGCCTACCATTAGTCAACTCGTGCGCAAGGCGCGCGAAACTAGCCGCGTGAACAGTAAAAGCCCAGCGCTTGAAAACTGTCCACAACGCCGTGGTGTTTGTACCCGTGTTTACACAACAACACCTAAAAAACCAAACTCAGCTATGCGTAAAGTAGCTAAAGTTCGCTTAACCAACGGTTTCGAAGTCATTTCGTACATCGGTGGTGAAGGCCACAACCTGCAAGAGCACTCTGTCGTGCTGGTGCGCGGCGGTCGTGTAAAAGACTTGCCAGGTGTGCGTTATCACATTGTTCGCGGTTCCCTTGACTTGCAAGGTGTTAAAGATCGCAAACAGTCTCGTTCCAAATACGGTGCCAAGCGTCCTAAAAAAGCTTAAGCTGGTTTGAATCAATGCTTCCTGCCAAAAGGTGGTAAGCGTGCAGCCGCAGCTGCGTGAGAAAAATTTACTGCGGTATGTAAGGGGCTGAGTTCTAAATAGCCAGCCACGGCCACGAAAGTGGTTCAACTGAAACAGTCACAAAGGAAGTAAGATGCCTCGTCGTCGCGAAGTTCCCAAACGTGAGATCCTGCCAGATCCAAAATTCGGCAGTGTAGATCTCGCCAAATTCATGAACGTTGTTATGCTTTCAGGCAAGAAAGCAGTTGCTGAGCGTATTATTTATGGTGCGCTTGACCAGGTTCAGGCCAAAACAGGCAAAGAACCCATCGAGGTTTTCAACCTGGCAATTAACAACATTAAACCTATTGTCGAAGTTAAAAGCCGTCGCGTGGGCGGAGCCAACTATCAGGTTCCTGTCGAAGTGCGTCCGGTTCGCCGTTTGGCGCTTGCTATGCGCTGGTTGCGCGAAGCCGCCAAAAAACGTGGTGAAAAATCCATGGATTTGCGTTTGGCCGGTGAATTGATGGACGCTGCAGAAGGTCGCGGCGCTGCAATGAAAAAACGTGAAGACACTCACAGAATGGCAGAGGCCAACAAAGCCTTCTCTCATTTCCGCTGGTAATTTAAGGACACTACAATGGCCCGCAAAACCCCCATCGAACGTTACCGTAATATTGGTATTTCCGCTCACATTGACGCTGGTAAAACAACGACCTCAGAGCGTATTCTGTTTTATACCGGTGTTAACCATAAAATTGGTGAAACCCACGAGGGTACTGCCACCATGGACTGGATGGAACAGGAGCAGGAACGCGGTATTACTATTACGTCTGCTGCTACAACAGCATTCTGGCGTGGCATGGCCGGCAACTATCCAGAGCACCGTATTAACGTCATTGACACCCCCGGACACGTTGACTTTACCATCGAGGTAGAGCGTTCAATGCGTGTTCTTGACGGTGCATGCATGGTTTATTGCGCTGTGGGTGGTGTGCAGCCGCAGTCTGAAACCGTATGGCGTCAGGCAAATAAATATCAGGTTCCTCGTTTGGCATTCGTCAACAAGATGGACCGTACCGGTGCAAACTTTTTTAAAGTGTATGATCAATTAAAAACCCGTTTGCGTGCGCATCCCGTACCTGTCGTTATCCCGATTGGTGCAGAAGATGAATTCAAGGGCGTGGTTGACCTGATCAAAATGAAAGGGATCATCTGGGACGAAGCTAGTCAGGGTACCAAGTTTGACTATATCGACATTCCTGAAAACCTGGTTGACCAGGCTAATGAATGGCGTGAAAACCTGCTTGAAACTGCTGCAGAAGCTTCTGAAGAGCTCATGAACAAATACCTTGAAGAAGGTGACCTGAGCGAAGAAGATATCATCAAGGCTATCCGTATCCGTACCATTGCCTGCGAAATCCAGCCAATGTTGTGTGGTACCGCCTTTAAAAACAAAGGCGTGCAGCGCATGCTTGACGCTGTGGTTGATTTCCTGCCATCTCCCGTTGATATCCCTCCAGTTCAGGGTGAAGACGATGAAGGCAATATCATCCATCGCAAAGCCGATGACAAAGAGAAATTCTCTGCACTGGCATTCAAACTGATGACAGACCCGTTTGTTGGTCAGCTGACTTTCGTTCGCGTTTATTCAGGTGTCCTGAATGCAGGTGAAAGCGTCTTCAACTCGGTTAAAGGCAAAAAAGAACGCGTTGGCCGTATTCTGCAAATGCATGCGAACAACCGTGAAGAAATCAAGGAAGTTCTGGCTGGTGACATCGCGGCTGTGGTTGGCCTTAAAGATGTAACGACCGGTGAAACCCTGTGTGACGTGGGTGATCATATCGTGCTTGAACGCATGGTATTCCCCGAGCCTGTTATTTCTCAGGCTGTTGAGCCAAAAACCAAGGCTGACCAAGAGAAAATGGGTATTGCCCTGTCTCGTCTGGCCCAGGAAGATCCTTCATTCCGCGTTCGCAGTGATGAAGAATCAGGCCAAACCATTATTTCAGGTATGGGCGAGCTCCACCTTGAGGTTCTGGTTGACCGCATGAAGCGTGAGTTCAACGTTGAGGCTAACGTTGGCAAGCCACAGGTTGCTTACCGTGAAACCATTCGCAAGGTTTGCGAAGAAGTGGAAGGCAAGTTCGTCAAACAGTCAGGCGGTCGTGGTCAGTATGGTCACGTTGTACTGAAACTTGAGCCGCTGGAACCCGGTGGTGCAGGCTATGAATTCGTTGACGCCATTAAAGGTGGTGTGGTTCCACGTGAATTCATTCCTGCCGTAGACAAAGGTATTCAGGAAACCCTGAGTGCTGGTGTGGTTGCCGGTTACCCCGTCGTTGACGTTAAAGTAACACTGTTCTTCGGTTCATACCACGACGTTGACTCTAACGAAAACGCGTTCCGTATGGCCGGTTCAATGGCTTTCAAGGAAGGTATGCGCAAGGCACAGCCTGTGCTGCTTGAACCCATGATGGCCGTTGAAGTGGAAACACCTGAAGATTATGCTGGTACCGTAATGGGTGACTTGTCATCACGTCGTGGTATGGTTCAGGGGATGGACGATATTATCGGTGGCGGTAAAGTCATCAAGGCAGAAGTGCCTTTGGCTGAAATGTTTGGTTATGCAACCAGCTTGCGTTCACAGACACAAGGTCGCGCAACCTATACAATGGAATTCAAGCAGTACGCTGAAGCTCCTAAAAACGTTGCTGATGAAGTTATCAGCGCACGTTCCAAGTAGTAATTTAATTCAAGCGTCCGGCACTCAGCAATCATATGGGGCCGGACAATTTAATCTCATTCAAATATAGTTTATTGGATAATAGATCATGGCAAAAGGTAAGTTTGAACGTACCAAACCGCACGTAAACGTAGGTACGATCGGTCACGTGGATCACGGTAAAACAACATTGACAGCAGCAATTTGTACCGTTCTGTCAAAAGAGTTCGGCGGTGAAGCGAAAGACTACTCACAAATTGA
>Ga0265293_10008600_pt1 | contig 15048 bp, 18 predicted proteins | sample Munlanlewell138R_FD_192505 | JGI IMG/M metagenome (GOLD analysis project Ga0265293, IMG submission 192505) | Leachate microbial communities from a municipal landfill in Southern Ontario, Canada - Leachate well 138R | ecosystem: Engineered > Solid waste > Landfill > Unclassified | place: Canada...
TCTCCTCCACGATATCGGAAAAGCTTTTACCAAAAGAGTCGACTCTAACGCAATTATAACTTTCCACAACCACGAGGTAGTTGGAGCGGAGCTGGCTCTAGGTGTTCTCGAGCGCCTCAAGTCTTCCAATGAGGAGAAATTTAGGGTTTCCAATTTGGTGCGTAACCACATGTTCTACTACAGCGAAGAGTGGAGCGATGGCGCCGTTCGTCGCTTTGTGAACAGAGTTGGTCTCGAGAACCTCGAAGACCTCTTTGACCTAAGGATTGCGGACCAAATAGCCATCCATGGCAAACCAATTCCCGCCTCAATAACGGCCTTAAAAGCGAGGATTACTGCCGTTTTAGCAGAAAGCAACGCCCTTACGGTTAAAGATTTAGCTATTAACGGTAACCTTCTGGCCTCCCTTGGCATCCCACGAGGACCCGTAATGGGGGAGATTTTAAGTGCACTGTTAGAGACTGTGCTGGATGACCCTACTCAGAACGAAAGGGACAAACTATTAGATATTGCTCAAAAACTCTACAGTGCCAAGACTATTGGTTATCACCGACAAGGGCGTCCCAAGCAATCTTAGCCACCGCTTGCTCTCCCTCTTTTTTGTTACTCCCCTCTGCCGGTCCAAAAGATCTTTTTTGGACATGAACTTTAACCCAGAAAGTGTTGTTGTGCTCCGGGCCGGTTTTCTTGACAACTTCGTAGCGGGGGTATGCTTTATAGCGTTTTTGAGCATACTCTTGGAGCATTGTTTTGTAGTCTTTGCGGTGTTTGTTTGCCAAAACATTCTTAATGGCAGGCACCAGAAATCGTTCAATAAAATCGACTGAGGCTCTAAAACCGCTATCGAGGTAATAGGCGCCGATTATGGCCTCCATGCAGTCGGCTAAGAGGGCCTTTTTATTACGACCTCCGGAGAACTCTTCCCCTTTACCTATGAGGATGAAGTTATCGACACGGAGGTTTTTAGCTATTTCCGCTAGGCTCTCTTCACTAACCACAAAGGACCTAATTCGTGAGAAATCCCCCTCATCCATATCGGGCAGGTGGGTGAAAAGCCAAGCAGAGACCACTACCCCCAAGACGCTATCGCCAAGAAATTCAAGCCTTTCATTGTTGTCAATTTCATCACTGCTCTCATTGGCATAAGAGCGGTGGCAAAAGGCTAAGTTTAAGAGTGAGAGATCTTTAAATTTAATGAAGGCGAGCTTTTGGAATAAAGAAAGCTCCTTTTTTCTCTCTAGCGAGATAAGAGGAGCATTTCCGTAAAAGGATGTCTTCGACATCAAAATAACCTAAACAGACTATTTAACAACTTTAGCGAGGAAGTCTACAGCGTCTTGTACAGTCTCAAATTCGTTGGCTTTTTCATCGGGAATCGAGATTCCCATCTCCTCTTCGATGGCGTAGACTAGCTCGTAAGTATCAAGGCTATCAGCACCTAAATCCTTTCTAAAAGAGGAATTTAGGTTAATTTTATCTTCATTTATTTCTAATTTTTCTGCTATTAAACTTTTTACTTTCTCAAAAAGTTCTTTTGAATCCATTACTATCCTCCTGAAAGAGGCCTATCTTAGGCCATCTCCTCTAGATTAATTACTTGTCTTCCCCTGTAGAAACCACATTTGGGGCATACGCGGTGGGGAACAACCATGTTGCCACAGGTGCCACAAACAGTTAGTGTCGGAGTAGCTAAACGCATGTTAGCTGCCTTACGAGACGCTGCTTTTGACTTGGACTTTTTATGTTTAGGTACAGCCATATTTTAACCTCTTCTAATTCAGATATGCTTTTGTGAGAATAACGAAAACCACTAATTATGTCAACAACTACTGGTAGTAACTGCTATCCTTAATTTTTTCCTTCAATTCCTTAGCCACCAGAAGGGGCACCATACTCGAAATATCGGCCCCAAAAGCGGCCATCTCTTTAATTGCGGAAGAGCGCAGGACAAAGAAATTGGGGTCCGTTGGCATGAACATTACTTCCAAAGAGGGTAAAAGTTGTTTGTTAGTCATCGCCAATTCAAATTCGTAACCGAAATCGACGAGGGCTCTAACGCCCCTTATCATCACTTGTATCCCCTCTTTAGCAGCGTAATCAACAATCAAGCCATTCCAAATCACCACATTAACATTGTCGATATGGCCCAAAAGCACCTTTAACATTTTTAGGCGCTCATCGCCTGAAAAAAGGCATTTTTTAGCTATGTTGTCGGCGATGACCACATCGAGCTGGCTAAAGAGCTTTGCCGACCTTTCAATCAAATTCAAGTGTCCATTGGTGGGGGGGTCAAATGAGCCGGGTAGCATCGCTTTAATCGTGGGTTGCTCACTATTTTTCATCCTTGCACTCCTCTACGAATCTTTGCATCGCTTGAAACTCACTGACAGACTCATATGGTATTTTCTTGACTAGAGTGTAGTAGCCATCTTCCCCTTTTTCAACTATGGCAAAGTTGCCCTGTCCGACATAGGAGATTTTCTGGTTCTCACCTAAAGTCTCCTGTGAAGTGAGTTTCTCAAGGACACAGTCGAAGTGGCTGTAGCGCCCCTCCTGACCTTCGCAAATGGCTTGAGCTATCGTGTCAATAACCTGGCCACAGAGAACACAAGTTGGCAAAGGCTCATTGACTGTGGGAACCGCAATATCGAACCGTTTTTGTGAGCTACTCCTCTTTTTCCTTTTCCGCTTGCCCTTTTCGGGAAGAACTCTGTTTTTAGCCATAAATAACCTTTAAAGTTAAAAAGGAGAGCCTCTTAAACGACTCTCCTTTCCAATTTGAAGTCCTGACTACCTCTTCTTGATGATAAGTTCAGGAACTCTGGCCGCTTTACCAACCTTACTTCTGATGTAGTAGAGTTTTGCTCTTCTAACGCGGCCACGGCGCACAACCTCAATCTTCTCAATACGGGGTGAGTGGAGGGGAAAAACCCTCTCAACACCGACGCCATAAGAGTTTTTTCTCACGGTAAAGGTAGTTCTCAGTCCACTGTTTTTAAAAGCAATCACCAGCCCTTCGTAGACTTGAACACGCTCTTTTTCACCCTCTTTAATAGTGAAGTAGACCTTTACGGTATCACCCGCCTTAAAGTGGTCCATATTATCTTTAATTTGTTCAGATTCAATTGCTCTCAACTCATCCATCTCTTTTATCCTCTTCTTCTTTTTCCTGCTTCAATTCAGCAACAATTTTTTTCTCTTTATCACCCAAAGCAGTACTCTCTAACAGCTCTGGACGGTTCATGAGGGTCTTCTCCAACCGTTTACGTAAGCGCCACTGCTCTATCTCTTTGTGATGCCCCGACAATAATATCTCAGGAACAGAAATTGAGCAATAGGTTTCCGGGCGAGTATAGTGAGGATATTCCAACAACCCGTCGGTAAAACTCTCCTCTTTTAACGACTCACCGTTAATCACTCCCTCCAATAGGCGGTAGACTGCGTCAACAATCACTAGGGTAGCTACTTCACCACAGGAGATTACATAGTCACCTATACAAATCTCATCATCAACATACAAATCAATGATTCTTTGGTCAATCCCTTCATAACGGCCACAAATGAAGACTAAATTCTCCTCACGACTCAACTCCTGAGCGTAACTATGGGAAAACTTTTTGCCACTTGGTGAAGGGTAAATTACCCGCTTATGCTTAGCATCAATCGCTTCTAAAGCTCCGCCCAAAGGTTCTGGTTTCAACACCATACCGGCACCTCCACCATAGGGGCTATCATCACAGCTTTTGTGTTTATCACGGGCATAGTCGCGAAAATTGATTAGCTCATACGAAATTAGCCCACTCGCGACACTCCTAGCCATGATTGAGCTGGTAAAAAAAGGGGTCATGATCTCCGGAAATAGGGTTAGAATCTCAACTTTCACTCTAGCAACTCCCCCTTTAAGAGCTCAATTGTCTTCCCCTCAATGTCGACTTTGCCAATAAAAACTCCTAAGAAGGGGATTAAGTGGAGGGTATGACGTACATTGTGGCGAACTTCTAGGAGGAGGGCCTGTCCCCCCTCTACCGTGGCTTCAACTACAGCGACCTCTTGTCCCCCATAAAGGAGGGAGCACCCTATTAGATCGGCTACATAGAACTCATCGACCAATAGTTTCGGCGCTTCCCGGCGGGCAATCCAAACTTCCCAGCCACTGTAACGGCGCACCGCTTCCGGGCTCTCAAGACCTTTAAATTTGATTAAAAACTCGCTACCTTGGGTGGTAATTTTCTCAATTACCAGCGAAGCTTCGCTCTCCCCTCTACGCAACGAAACACCTAAAGAGTCCTTTAGGTGTTTGCTTTCACCGGAGAAAAGGTGAATCTTAATAAACCCATGTACTCCATGGGGTCTTTTCAAGACTCCAGTGGCCAGATAGTCCATTAATCAAGAATTTCCAACTGAACGTGTTTGCCACTCTTTGCCGCTGAAGCACTCAGTATTACCCGTATAGCATTGGCTATACGGCCTTGTTTGCCAATCACTTTACCAATATCGGCTGAGGCTACCTTGAGTTCCACAATGGTAGACTGCTCGCCTTCAATTAAATTGACAGAGACATCATCGATATCATCAACCAACGATTTAGCGATATATTCAACAAGATCTTTTTCCACAACACTACCCCCACTCCTACTCTTGGGTTCGCTCTAGAGTTATCTGGTGTTTGTTAAGTAGTCTTTTAACGGTTGGGGAAGGTTGGGCCCCTTTGGCAATCCACTCTTTAATTCTCTCTTCTTTTAAAGAAACTTGCTGGCCTTCCGCCTCTACGGGGTGGTAATAACCCACCTCCTCAATGGTACGGCTATCACGGGCAGCCCTTGAGTCGGTCACTACTAAACGGTAATAGGGTCTCTTTTTAGAGCCGAATCTCTTTAATCTGATACTGGTACTCACAACTTCCTCCTGCTCAACGCAACTACATTCCCATGTGTTTCATCATTGAAGCTTGGTATTTTTTATCCTTTGCGAACTTTCTCATAGTAAGTCGCATTTTCTCAAATTTTTTAAGCAAACGGTTCACGTCATAAACGGCCGTTCCACTGCCTGAAGCTATCCGTTTGCGTCTTAACGGACCTATTATACGATAATTCGCCCTCTCCGCATAGGTCATAGACTGGATAATTGCCTTTTCTCTTTTAAACTCACCGGTGTCGATATCATCCTCATTGATGCGCCCTTTGGCGCCGGGAATCATATCGATCAACTTGTCGATAGACCCCATCTTATTAACACTCTCGATCTGGTCTAGGTAGTCTTGCAAGTCGAAGGTATTTTTCGCCATTTTGGCTTGCATCCGCTCAGCCTCGGCAATGTCAATCGTCTCTTGGGCTTTCTCTACTAGGGTTACGATATCGCCCATCCCCAGAATTCGACCGGCCATCCTGTCGGGGTAAAACACCTCCAGGTCTTCAACCTTTTCGCCTACACCAATAAATTTGATAGGTTTGCCTACAATAGAGCGTAAAGAGAGGGCGGCTCCACCACGGGTGTCAGAGTCAAACTTACTTAAAATAACCCCATCAATGCCCACTTTTTCTTCAAACTCTTGGGCAATCGTAACAGCATTTTGACCTGTCATCGCATCGGCGACAAAGAGGCGCTCATCAGCTTTCAGGACCTTCTCAATCCTTTTAATCTCATCCATCATCGTCTCATCGAGGTGCATTCGGCCTGAAGTATCGACAATTAAGGTGTTGTACTGCCCTTTTTTGGCCTCGTTGAGGCTATTTTTAGCAACTTTAACAGGGTCTTTAGTTGCCTCACTGTAGACCGGCACCCCTATCTGTGCGCCCAGTACCTGCAGTTGTAAGACAGCCGCCGGGCGGACAAGGTCGGCAGCGACTAAAAGGGGAATGCGTCCCTCTTTCTTAAATTTATAGGCTAATTTTGCGGCTGTAGTGGTTTTTCCCGACCCCTGTAACCCCATCATTAAAATTATGGAAGTGGTATCGGGACCCTTTAAGTTGAGTTTTTGATTCTCTTCATCGCCTAACAGTTGGACCATTCTATCGTGAATGATCTTCACAAACTGTTGAGCGGGGTCAATCGACTTAAGAACCTTCTCCCCTTTAGCTTCTTCCATCGTGCGGTTCACAAAACGGCGCACAACGCGGAGATTAACATCGGCTTCCAAGAGGGCAATTTTAATCTCCTCTACCGCCTCTTCAATGTTCTTCTCACTAATTTTCGCTTTACCGCTAAAGGTTCGAACTATATTTGTAAATTTTTCACTAATTGAATCAAACATCACTCACCAAAATCTATCCCGTTATACTGTATTACCTAAAGCTGTGTCAACCAGTGGCTCTTCTGCGAGCCCCTTGCGGTAACTGATTGCCTTACTGATACCCTTCTCTTGCATAGTCACTCCGAGAAGGGTATCTGAGCCTAACACAGTCCTTTTGTTATGGGTAATGATAACAAATTGAGAGTCAAGACTAAAGTCTTCCAGCACATTGAGAAAGAAGCCAATATTGCGGTCATCTAAGGCAGCATCAATCTCATCAAGAACGCAGAAGGGCGAGGGCTTTACTTTGTAGGTCGCAAAAAGGAGCGCAACGGCAGTTAACGATTTCTCACCACCCGATAGGGGAGCCAGAGTATCCAGTTTTTTCCCCGGCGGTTGGGCTAAGATATCGATACCGCTGTCTAAAACATTTTCTGCATCTAAGAGCCTCAAATCGGCACGCCCTCCCCCAAACATCCTATGAAACATCTCTTGGAAACTGACCCTGATCTTTTGGTAGGTCTCCATGAAAAGCTTTTCAGAACGCCTCTTAATCTCCTCGATGACCTTAAATAGATCACGCCTCGCCTTCTCTAAATCACTCATCTGGTGATTTAGAAAATCGTAGCGCTCTTTAACTTCACCAAATTCCTGCTCTGCCATATGGTTAATGTAACCCATCTGCTGGATTTGCTTCTTAATCAGGGACAACTCCTCTTTCAGTGCTTTGGCATCACCCAAGGGGCTATCTAAACGCTCATCGTACTCCTTGAGGCTCTTGCCGTAAGTGTCAAAGAAAGTGATATAAACCTGCTCAATTTGTCCATTCAGGCTCTCTATGTGGTAGGTGTATTTATCGATTGTGGAGCGCATTTCACTCAAGCGGTTGTGCCGCTCATTCATTAAGTGGCGCTCGCCCGCTAAGCGTTCGTTTTCGACACCAATGAGGCGCACAATCTCCCCTAAATCAGCATCTAAACGCTCTCTCTTGGCCTTAATTTCCGTCTGCTCCCCTTTAATCTCTTCAATAAGATTAGATGTTTCACTTAAGCGCTCTTGGGCAACCTCCCCATCTTTGAGGAGGTCTTCATAGAGGTGTTTCTGCTCCATTGAGCTCTTTTCTAAACTCTCAATCGCCCCCTTTATACTAGTTAACCGCTCACTTGATTCACCCAAGGCAACGCGGCTTTGAGTTGAATACTCACGGTACTGCTCTAAGAGGACAAGTAGTTCCTCGCGGTCTTCTTTGAGTGCAAGAATCCTTTGGCGATGGTAATTCAGCTTTTCCCGAGAGAGTTTAAGGGCGTTATCGATCGTATGTTTCTGGGTGATTATCCCCTCAGGGGCAATAAACTCGTCGATGAAACTGGGTAGCGTCGCTTTGTATCTCTCAAAAGAGCGTTTCAGGTTAGCGAGACCCTCCTGTAACTCAACAAAAAGCTTAGAGTACTCCGGGGCCGCTTCGCCGTAAGGGCGCTGCATGGCCAGTTTTTGGCTAAACTGGGCCAGACTTTCAGTGAGCTCCTTTTCAGCACTCTCGCGCTGCACTGAAGAGTAATCTTTGAGCCTCTCATCTAACTCGCTAACTAGGCGATCAACTAAAGACTGAAGGGTTTGACTGAGTTCTTGCTGCAACTGCTCTTCCCCGATTATAGCCTTTTCATGCTCCTCAACCTGCTCTTCATTGCTTTTGATAGAGTTCTGGGTTTCACCCATCTGCAAGGTATTCTTGTCGATGTCGACCTTTATGACTTCAATCTGCTCTTCAATCTCTTCTTTATTAGCGTAATAGTCGTTGAGCAGCAATTCGTCCCTTTTAAGGCGTTCTAAAATCTGCCGGGCACGCTCATCGTAATCTGCTTTGTTTTGCACAAAGTCGCGGTAGCGCTCTTGTAGGAGGTTGAGTTGCTCCGCTTTACTGTTGGCCTGTTCTTCTAGGCGGTGAAGATCGCCCTGCACCATGTAGCGCTCATCTTCGCGTGTTCTGACAAGCTCTTGCTCTTCTTCTAATTCACGACTTCGCCGCTCTATCTCGCTCTTAAGAGCCTCGAAATCGGCCTTAGCCGTCTCTAAGTCAGCTTCTCTTTTTTGACGCAGTTGGGTGTAACTTTGAATTGTCGACAGCTGTAAGAGGACCTCGATCTCAGTCAACTCTTTCTCCAGCTCACGGTAGCGCACTAATTTGGAGGCTTGGCTTTTTCTTAAATCGTACTGCCGTTTGATCTCCCCCAAAAGGGTCTCTACCTGTTCAATATTCTCTTCGGTGCGTTCAAGTTTCCGCCCTGCTTCGAGACTTCTTTGTTTGTAGCGGGTTATTCCAGCCGCTTCTTCAAAGATGTAACGCCGGTCTTCCGGTCTGGTACTTAAGATTTGGTCAATTTTACCCTGTTCTAAAATAGAGTAGGCACTTTTGCCGATGCCGGTATCCCAAAAGAGCTCGCGTACATCCCTTAAGCGTACCAGATTACGGTTGATGTAAAATTCACTCTCACCGGAGCGAAAAAGGCGGCGTCTAATTTCAACTTCCGAGTGGTCAATCGGTAACAGTCGTCCCTCGTTACCAATGACCAGAGAGACTTCGGCTACATTGAGGGCTTGGCGGTTTTCAGTGCCGTTAAAGATTACATCTTCCATTTTTCCGGCACGCAGGGTCTTTGTCGACTGTTCCCCGAGAACCCATTTAATGGCGTCAACCACGTTACTCTTGCCACAGCCATTAGGGCCAAGGAGACTAGTAATCCCTTCCCCGAATTCTAAGCGGGTTTTATCGGCAAAAGATTTAAATCCATATAATTCAAGACTTTTAAGAAACAAATAGTTCTCCTACCGCTTACTTGTCGTGATTATAGCACAATCTAAGTTAATTGACAAAGACCCTATCTCCTTTTAATCTCTCATTATGGCATTAATTTGTGGTATCGATGAAGCAGGCAGAGGACCCTTAGCCGGCCCGGTGTGCGCAGGTGCCGTCGTCCTCCCCAAGGACTTCCCTTTTGAAATTTTGAAAGACTCTAAAAAACTCTCACCCAAGCGCCGCTTAGAGGCTGAAAAAATAATAAAAGAGGGGGCTTTGTGTTGGTCAGTGGCTTGGGCTAATCATAAGGAGATCGACAAATTTAATATCTTAGGTGCCACTTTCTTGGCTATGCAAAGGGCCTTTAAACGCATTGATATGGCTGTTGACTTAGTAGTTGTTGACGGTAATCAAACGCCTCAATTAGGGGTTGCCTGTTACAGTATCGTCAAAGGGGATGCGAGTGTTTTTGAGATTATGGCCGCCTCAATTTTGGCTAAAACTGCCCGCGACCGGTTCATGATTAAAATGGATGCATTGTATCCCCGGTACGGCTATGCTCAACATAAAGGGTACCCGACCCTCACCCATCGGCAAGCTTGCCGTCAATGGGGAGCGAGCCCTATTCAAAGGCTCACTTTTAACTATTAGTGCCCTTTCTGTTTTATGAAATCGAGCGATTTTTGAAACTCTTTAACAAAATCATCCAAATCTTCTTTGTAAACAATGATCGATTGCCGAATGAAGCGTTCAGAGCCCCCCTCGCTACCCCGACTCTCAACAATATTTAGAAAGAGATCTCCGTAGACATTCTCCTTAACATTGAAAAAGTAGGTCCTCTCTCCCGAAACAAATTTAGTAGTAAAAACTTCTCCGCGAACTCCCATAATTTACCCCTTTGCTACAAGCCCCTTAAAGAGCGTTTTATCTAGAGCCACATTCAGCTTTAAGGGGTTTTTTAAGCGCCCGACGGGAATCGAACCCGCCTCTTCAGCTTGGAAGGCTGAGGTAATACCACTATACCACAGGCGCACGACTCCTATTCATAGCCGAAAGTTTCCCCTTCGTCAAGAACCTTCCCTTTATTAAAGGGAATCTTTGTAGTATTGTTCTTTAATGGATTGGCAACACCTATATTTAAAATATATCATCGAGGTAGTTCTGAACCTAAGGGTGCATGATAACCTCTCAATTAACACCAACTCTGCCCATTTGGAAACAGCCCTGACCCTCGCCCAGGAGGCCAGTGAAGTTACTCTAAAAGAGGTCCATGTTGTCCCCCTTGAAGAGGGCGTGGCCAGGGATGTAATCACTATTAAACCCCTTGCTGGAGAGGACAAAGGGGCTAATCTTGGGCAAGCGGTTCTTTTGAGGATTGATGACACCGAAGAGCGACAGTGGCTTGTTGAAGAGTCACCGCAGAGCATTCTTGAGAACCTGCCCCTATTGCAGAAAGTTGGCAACTTGGGCCCTCCTCAAATGAATCGTGAGATTGCCCCTTGGGCCCTCGTCCCTTACCCCGGAAAGGCCTGGGCAGAACACCTGGGTATGTCGGAGGAGCAACTTTGGCACCTTTTTTCACACCTCTTTGGTCTAAGCAATCGCGAATTTGACAAAGAACGCCACCAAACAGTCTATCGACAATTGTTAACCCTCAACCGTAGTGACCCCTGTCTCTACACCTTTAAAGGAGACCACTCAGACTTCACCATCGCAATGAACCGTAACGGCCGTTGGCGCAGTGGCTTATCACAGCTGAGTAACGCCCGCCCCTTTATCTCAATGCTCCCCATAGGGCGTTTAACTATGCTGAGCGACTGTGACTCTTTAAACGGAAAAATTTCTGCGCCCTACCCCTTTCCACTACTAGGTGGTGTAGTTGAAGGGGCCACTTTTGAATTCTTTCAAGGGGAACTAACGGCCTACAGTGCCAAGCGGGGCGAAGAGCTCCTCACTCTCGCTTTCAATGTCGACCGTGGTGCTCGCAAAGTCAGTGGCGTCACGCTGATTGATAATAAACTGGCTCTCCCGGCGACTGTCAAAGGGTATGGTTACAAAGGGTTTGATGAGAGTGTCACCAATAGCATCACTTTTGGCATGGGAGAGGCTCGCCACGTAGAAGCCCTTGAGGAGTACTCCAATGAAGAGGAACTGGCTATGCAAACGGGCTGTAACTTGAGCACAATTAGAGTGGTGGTACCACTGGAAGCCGAGAGTTTGTCGATTACAGACGGCAGCGGAAAGACTATTATGGAAAATGGTGAAATAATAATTTGAGACGAGGTTTATAGTGAAAAGTATTGAACAAATGGCTTTTGATTATGCCCAATTGGTGATTGGTGCCGGAGTGGCCCTCTATGAGGGACAATCACTCTTAATAGTGACCCCTGTAGAGAGTTATTGGTTTGCCCAGCTTTTGGCGGAGGTGGCCTACGATAAGGGTGCCCAATTGGTTAAGATTGAACTTGATGACCTTAGGCTCCTAAAGAGGCGCACTGAGAGGCAGAGTGTGGCACTGCTTAGCGAGCTCCCCGATTACACCAAGGCGATTGACTATGAGATGATTGTCAAAGATTGGGCCTATATCCGCATCGATAACACGGAGAGCCGTTACCAACTTAAAGGGGCCGATGCTACTAAACTAGCCGCCTATAAACGAGCACGTAGCCAAGCCAGCCGACACCTAAATGATGCTAGGATGCGCCATGAACACCCCTGGTGTGTGATTTGTGTTCCGGGAGAGGTATGGGCTAAAGAGGTCTTGGGTCAAGAGGGGACAGTCGAAGAGCTCTGGCATCTCTTAGCCCCCATTTTGAAACTTGACCAAAAGGACCCTATTGTTGCCTGGCAAAATCAAGCAGCTCTACTAAAAGCACGCAGTGCCAAACTCGATAGCCTCGGTATTACCAGTGTCCACTTCAAGAGCAAAACTGCCGATTTGACGGTGGGCCTTGCCGCCTCTCACAAATGGGTTGGTGGCGGCGATAAACTTCCCAGTGGTGTGCCGTTTCTGCCGAATATCCCCACTGAAGAGGTTTTTACCACTCCCGATTATCTTAAGACCAGTGGCTCTATAATCACTACCCGTGCTACCTCGCTCCTCGATACTATGGTCAGCAAAGTTAAACTCACCTTTGATAACGGTAAAGTAGTCGCTTGTGATGCCGGTCGCGACCAAGCGATTATGGAGCGTTTTTTGGCTATTGATGAAGGCGCCTCTTATCTAGGAGAAATCGCTTTAGTTGATGAGAGCTCCCCAATAGCCCGCAGTGGCAAGGTGTTTGGCTCTATCCTCTACGATGAGAACGCCTCGTGCCACTTAGCTCTGGGAGCCGGTTACCCCAGTGCTTTAAAAAATAGCCAAGAGCTCACCAGTGAAAAATTACTAAATAGAGCGGGGTGTAACACCTCCCGTGTCCATAGCGACTTCATGGTGGGTTCAGATGATTTGGTTATAACGGCAGAAACTTACCGGGGAAGCGTAACAATCATGGCAGATGGCCATTTTGTCATTTAAAGTTGTCGCTAATTATTTTGAGCCCCAGTAGGGTCAAATGGGGCTCGAGTATATCCAATTGCTCGATTAAGGGGGCAATTGTCTTACTCAGGCCCCCCGTCGCAATCACAAAGAGTTCTGCGCCAACCTCTTGACTCGTCCTCTTTAAAATTTCTTTAACCAGCCCCGCATAACCAAACATTATACCACTTTTAATTGATTCATCGGTGTTGCGTCCAATTGCTTTTTGGGGAACAGCAAGGGTCACTTGAGGAATTTGGGCAGTATTGTGGAAAAGGGAGTTGACGGCCGTAATGAGCCCCGGGGCAATAGCCGCCCCTAAAAGAGAGCCTTCCGGCGAGACGCTGGTAAAGGTGAGAGCGGTGCCGAAGTCGAGAATTACACAGTTCTTAGTGGGCCACAGAGAGTGGGCCGCCACGGCGTTAGCCAATAGGTCATACCCTAGCTGAGGGGGGATTGACTCTCTCTTCAACCCCCAAGCCGTCTCGTGGGAGACCATGAGGGGGTCCAAAGCAGTAAGGGTGTGCACCACCTTTTGAAAAGAGCGGGTTAAATTGGGAACAACTGAACTGATAACCGCCTTTTTAATCTGGTCACATTTATACCCTTTTTGGCGGATAATACGTTCGACTATCACCGAGTACTCGTCACTAGTCTTCTTCAAATCACTGTAGATTCGCCAAGTAGCCACCAGTTCTTCTTCTTGAAATAGGGCCATGACGACATGTGTGTTACCGATATCGACTACTAATAACATCCCGGTACCCCCTTAGGCTCCCTCTTTCAGTGAAAAAGCCTCTCTTTTATCTAAATACTCTTCAAAACCCATTACTCTGTCAATCACCTCACCATCACTGTTAAACTCGACGATACGGTTGGCAATTGTCTGCACAAACTGATGGTCGTGGCTATTAAAGAGTAACACCCCTGTAAAATCTATTAAACCGTGGTTCAAACTGGTAATTGCCTCTAAATCGAGGTGGTTAGTAGGCTCATCTAGTATCAAAACATTGCCCTGTTCCAGCATCATCTTCGCCAACACACATCGCACCCGCTCCCCTCCACTTAAAACACGACAAACCTTGAGTGCTTCGTCGCCTGAGAAAAGCATCCTCCCCAAAAAGGAGCGGATAAAGGTTTCGTCTTCCGCATCGGAGTAACGACTCAGCCACTCAATAATTGTCTGGTTATGGTCAAAATAGTGGCTATTATCTTTGGGGAAATAGCTGACCTTGGTGGTTACACCCCACTCATAAGTTCCACTGTCAGGCTCAATTTTCCCCATAATAATTTCAAAAAAGAGCGTTTTTGCCCAATGGTTTGTCCCTACAAAGGCGATTTTATCTTGGCTATTTACCGTGATAGAGAAGTTGTCTAAAACTTTAACCCCATCGACGCTCTTAGTTAAATTGCGTACTTCCAAAATATTGCGCCCCACTTCGCGCTCCCCCTTAAAAGCGACATAGGGAAAGCGTCGCAAAGAGGGACGAAGGTCATCGATGGTTAGCTTATCGATAAGCTTTTTACGACTGGTAGCTTGGCGAGCCTTAGAGAGATTACTACTGAAGCGTTGGATAAACTCTTTAAGTTCCGCTATTTTCTCTTCTCGCCTCTTTTTTAAATCTTTAGCCTGCTTTTGGGCCAACTGGCTTGAGAGGTACCAGAAGTCGTAGTTGCCCACATAGAGTTCAATCTTAGCGAAGTCAATATCGGCAATGTGGGTACAGACGGTATTTAAAAAATGGCGGTCGTGGGAGACGACGATTACCGTATTCTTAAACTCCTCCAAGAAATTCTCCAGCCAGCGAATAGAGTTCCAGTCTAAGTGGTTGGTGGGCTCGTCAAGGAGGAGAATATCGGGGTTGCCGAAAAGGGCCTGCGCTAAAAGAACACGGACTTTCAAATTATCTTCTAGATCGACCATTTTAAGCGTTAAAAACTCTTCTCCTATGCCTAGACCGTTTAGGAGAATACCGGCTTCACTTTCAGCTTCCCATCCCCCCAGTTCGGCAAATTCCCCTTCAAGGACTCCGGCCATTAGCCCGTCCTCTTCACTGAAGCTCTCTTTAGAATAGATCTCTTCCCGTTGCTTGCTCACTTGCCAGAGGCGAGGGTAACCCATGATTACGGTATCAACTACACTGTAGTCGTTATAAGCATAGTGGTCTTGTTTTAAGACGGCGATCCGTTGGCCGGCGGGAATAATAATTTCTCCGGTGTCGCTTTCAATCTCTCCCGCGAGGATTTTTAAGAAAGTCGATTTACCTGCCCCATTGGCTCCGATTATGCCGTAACAATTACCTGGGGTGAATTTTATGTTAACCTCTTTGAACAGAACTTGGTTTCCGTAAGAGAGTGAAATATTAGAAGCTGTGATCATAATAGCAATTCCTCATAAAGAATATAGTTAGTCAGCACTAAAAATGCCAGCCCTTTGGGCTGGCACCTCAATAGTCCCTAGGGGAATCGAACCCCTCTTTGAAGACTGAGAATCCCCCGCCCTACCCG
>Ga0265293_10008602_pt1 | contig 15046 bp, 10 predicted proteins | sample Munlanlewell138R_FD_192505 | JGI IMG/M metagenome (GOLD analysis project Ga0265293, IMG submission 192505) | Leachate microbial communities from a municipal landfill in Southern Ontario, Canada - Leachate well 138R | ecosystem: Engineered > Solid waste > Landfill > Unclassified | place: Canada...
ATAAAGAATATGCCAACATAGCTTGATTTACCAGCCATTGTTCTGCCGATACTACGGTGCATTTTTTTTCTTTTCCCCACTGCACAAGTTCAGAGGTGGTGTAATTTGCATCAAAAATGATATGCGATTTTGTAATCCATTCTTTTTTAATAGGATTTATATTTTGATGTAATGCAGAAATAATAATGGTATGCGATGCAAGTATTTGTTTGAGTTCGCTAAGAGGTGCAAAATTACATGAGAGTTTTTTTGCCAATTTTTGAGCTTTTTCAATAGTTCGATTTACAATAGTAAGATGTGCACCTTCTTTTTGCAAGCCGTATGCAGCAGCTTTTCCAGCACCGCCTGCTCCAATAATAACACATGATTTCCCTTTTACAGAAATGCCCATATCGGCAAAACTTTGTGTTACTCCAAAATAATCGGTATTGTGTCCGTGCAACATTCCATTTTTTACAACAATGGTGTTTATGCTGCCAATTATTTTTGCTTCATCATGCACAACATCAACAAGTTTAAGCATTTTTTCTTTAAACGGAGCGGTAACATTCATGCCCGAAAGTTTCATGTGTTTACACATAAAAATAGCCTGTTGTGCCGATGTAGCTGCAAGTCGAAAATACGCAGCATCAACATTGTGTTTTTGAAAACACGAGGTAAACATTCCCGGACTTTTACTGTGAATAATTGGATTTCCGGTTACTGCAAACAGTTGTGTTTGAGAACTTTTCATAGAGAGTAATTGTAAATCCGACATATGTTATTCATTTGTTCAAGAGTTAATTGTCCTTGTGCTGTTAAACTTTCTTTATGAGCAGCCACAAAAGTAAATGGGCTACCAAGGGTAATGTTTGCAATGCGGGTAATTTTTCCAAGGTCTCCCATTGCAAGAGCCACAAGCGGACGGTTGGTTTGGTACAAACTAAGAATACGAGCACTGTCTTGCATTGTTTTTGCTGTGGTTGCAATTTTTACAATGTCGGCATCTAATGCAAAGCATGCTTCTATAATCTCCTCAAGTTCATCAATTTGTGGTGTGTCGTTAAAATTATGATACGAAACTATACATTTGCAATTATGTGCTTTTGCGTATGGAATTATTGTTTTTTTAACCTCTTGTGATGATTCAATTTCAACATCAACATACGCTGCACCGTTTGCAATTGCAGTTTTTAATAAATTAATTCTTTCTTTGTCGGAAACATATGCAGGTCGACAGGTTGCAATTAATTGAGAATCAGCTTTTGAGAACACAAATGCAACATCTTTTTCGTTGAAATGAGATAAATCAATTCTAATTTCAGCAAGTTGTGCAGCATTTGCAAGACTTATAGCCTTACCTCGATGTTTTTCTTGAATACTAATACAAATCATAGATTATACGGTTTAATTCTGATAATGAAATTTTTTCGACAACAGATGTTCCTATTGCGGTTAACATAACAAAATGAATAGCTTCTCCTTCACGTTTTTTATCACGTTTTAGGACAGAAAACAATTCTTCGGGTAAAAGATTTATTTCTGTTGGCATAGATAAAGCTTGTAAAAGATTAATGAGCCGTTCTACTTCAGAGTGAGCAAGTAAGCCTCGTTTTTCCGATATTTTTGCGGCAATTACCATTCCTATACTCACAGCCATGCCATGAGGAATTTTCTGTATTTTTTCGAACGCATGTGCAAAGGTATGTCCAAAATTCAATTTTCTTCGTTCACCTTTTTCTTTTGCATCTTTATTTACAATATTTGATTTTATTACAACCGAATCGTGTACAAATCGTGCAAATACTTCGGGATTTCGTGCTTTTACCTGTTCTATATTATTTTCTATATATTCAAATAATGAAGCGTATGCAATAGCCCCATGTTTTACAACCTCGCCCATGCCACATAAAATATTTTCGTTGCCTAAGCTTGTAAGCATGTTTGGATCACAAATCACAAACGATGGTAAATTAAACGAACCAATCATGTTTTTGTATCCACGAAAATTCACTCCGTTTTTTCCACCAACGCTGGCATCAACTTGACTTAAAAGGGTGGTAGAAATAAATCCAAATGCAATACCACGCATAAATATTGAAGCGGCAAATCCTGCAATATCACAAACAATTCCTCCGCCAATTGCAAGAATAAAACTCGAACGATCAAATTCATGCTCTACTAAATGTTCAAAAATCACATCTAATGATTGCATCGTTTTATGAGCTTCGCCGGGCTCAAGGGTAATAACAACTTCAGCATGTGGAAACGAATGTCCGTAAAGCTTTTTAACGGTAGAATCGGTAATAATTGCAACTTTTGTATTGGGAATATATTTTGCAACATTTTTAAACGATTCGCCCACATAAATTGTAGAATCACCTATTGAACTATGTATTTTGAGCGTTTGCATAGTTTATGAATTAAGAATTTTTGTTTGAATATTAATAGATTCTTGATGGAGAGCCTTAAATAATTTTTCTATAAACTCGCCACTCAAACCTTTTGAATCTCCTTTTTTCTTTGCACTTTCAATAATTTGAATCCAACGGTCGGTTTGGAGAATTTGAACATTATTTGTTTTTTTTGTTTTACCTATTTGACTCACAACCGCCATACGTCTTTGAATTGTGTCAAGAATTTCGTCATCTATCATATCAATTTGTGAACGAAGTTCTTCGAGAGATTCAGTAAAATCTTTATTATCGGTTTTTTCGGGGCGAATTTGTATGTTTTTCATAAGTTCTCCTACTTGTTTTGGTGTGAGTTGTTGTTTCCCATCACTTAATGCAACGCGGGGATTTGGGTGCGATTCAATAATAAGTCCATCTTGCCCTAAATCCATAGCTTTTTGAGCCACTTCAAACACTAAATCAGAAGCTCCAGCAATATGACTTGGATCGCAAATAATAGGAAGATTTCTCATACGTTTACGGAGTTCTATTGTTATTTGCCACTGTGGTGCATTTCTAAAGTTTGATTTTTCGAATGATGAAAAACCACGATGAATTGCAGCAAGCTTTGTGATTCCTGCTCCTGCAATACGTTCTATTGCTCCAATCCATAAATCAAGATCAGGATTTATTGGATTTTTTACCAAAATAGGTATATCAACACCGTTAAGAGCATCTGCAATTTCTTGTACCGCAAAAGGGTTTGCTGAGGTGCGTGCTCCAATCCATAAAACATCTATTCCCATTTTAAGAGCCTCATATACATGTTTTACATTTGCCACTTCGGTAGCAGTTAGCATACCAGTTTCTGCTTTTACGGTTTTCATCCATTTTAACCCAACAGACCCAACTCCTTCAAATTGATTTGGGCGGGTGCGTGGTTTCCATATTCCTGCACGAAAAATTTGAATGCCTAAGGCACTTAAATCCTTTGCGGTTGTTATTACCTGTTCTTCTGTTTCGGCACTACACGGACCAGATATCATGAGCGGTTTTGTTGCATTAACTCCCCAACTGCTAACAGGTTCAATGTTTAAATTAATTTCCATATAATTATAGTGTTTAAAGTATATATTATTTTTGTTTGTTTGTAGTATGTATATCAAGAATGTCTCGAATTTTATTTGCTTCTTTTATAAGATTGTATAAATCAGAATATGCGTTGTTTGTAATATGTGTTTTAAATTCTGTAAGTACTTGAATGTATTTATCAATAGAGTTAATTAAATAATCAGCATTTTGTCGAAAAATAGGTGTCCACATGTCGGTTGAACTTTTGGCAATTCGCACCGTTGATTCAAATCCACTTCCTGCCATTTCAAAAATCTTTTTTTCGTCTTTTTCAATTTCTTGCACGGTAAGACTGAGTGCATAAGCAATTATATGCGTAAGGTGTGAAACATACGCAATATGTTTATCATGTTCTTTGGGCGACATGTAGAGGATTGTCATTCCTAAAATTTTGTATAACGTTTGTGCTAATTTAAGTGCATTTGGATGAGATAATTCTGCTTCGCAAATAATGGTCTTTTTGTCTTTAAATAAATCAATAAATGCCGCTTCGGGACCAGAATTTTCAGTTCCTGCCATAGGGTGCGAAGCCACGAAATTTCCTCGTTTTTGGTGCGTTCGTACTTTGTCGCAAATGCCAGATTTTGTAGAACCCATATCTATTACCACAGCATCAGATTGTAGCAAATCTAATATATGAGGTAATAATTCTCGAGCTGCGTCAACAGGAATTGCAAGAATACATAGTTCTACACGAGGAATTGCGTCTTCTAAAGTACATATTTCGTCAATAATTCCCAATTCAAGTGCTTTTTGAGCGTGTGTTGAATTTTTGTCCACTCCCAAAATATGTGTATGAAAACTACGAATCGCGAGAGCTATTGAACTGCCAATAAGACCTGTTCCTATTATTGCTATTTCCATAAAAATCAATTTAAAATTTCGTGATTAAATTTTTCATCACGTTTGTATTCTCCTAAAACCGAAAGATTAGATACAATTTGCAATACTTCGGTAAGTGCGATATTATATTCTTGTTTGTTTTTCCACTCAAGATCAACATAAAAAGAATATTGATATGGATGCCCTAAAATGGGTAATGATTGAATTTTTGTAAGATTAATAGCATGTTTTTTAAAAGTATGCAACACATCAACCAATGCTCCCGGTTGATGCCCGGTTTCAAAACAAAGCGATGCCTTATTTGTGTCTTGCGATATAAGAGCAGATCTGCTAATGACTAAAAATCGCGTATAATTTTTTTTGTGTGTTTCAATTTTTGCTGCAATTATTTCTAATCCATATAATTTTGCAGCATATTCGCTTGCTATAGCTGCTACATGAACTAATTTTTCGCGTGCTATTTTTTCTGCACTCGATGCTGTATCAGACCATTCTATAAGTTTAATATGCTCTTTGTCTGCAAAAAACTCACTCGATTGAGCAATAGCAATAGGGTGGGAGTACACCTCTACAATATCTTGTATTTTTGTACCAGGAAGTGCCATAAGATTTTGCGAGATGTGCAAACTTAATTCACCAATAATTTTTGTTTTTGATTCTTTTAATAAATTGTAATTTGCAAGTAAACTTCCTGCAATTGTGTTTTCAATGGCTACAATACCGTACTCTGCTTCCCCGTGCTGTACTGCATTAAAAACCTCTTTAAATGTTTTACAATGAATACTTTGAATAGCAGTGTCAAAATATTGAACTGCTGCTATTTCGTGAAAAGCTCCTTTTACTCCTTGAATTGCTACTGTTTTTTTCATTTGTTTTTAAATTTAAGTATTAAAAAAAAAGCCCCGAAATATTTCGAGGCTTTTTTTATTTTTTTATAATGCAATGCAAAATTCAAATATACGAGCCTCGCTTGTACTTAAAAAAGTAAAAGTAGTAAAAAGTATATGTGAATATTGTTCTTGACATGATTTTTTTGAATTATAATGAAATACCTACATATGCATAAAATCTTTCATTGTAAGGATTTAAGGTAATTGCACCTTTCATTGGCAATGAAAAAGAATCGGTGATTTTAATGGTTTTTTCTTTAGAAATAGTTAGGTTACAAATTGCAAATTCCCCAACAGTTCCCCATTGTGGACTAGTAACGTATCTTCCATTTCCAGCACCTATTGCTAAGTCAAATAAATCAAATGCATACGAAATTTCTCCATAAAAATCTTGTGCAGCCTCTCCAGCTTTGTTTTGATAAAACATAAGTGCTCCAAAAAAGGTCAATTCTCCGTATTTGTAAGCAAGAGAAGGCTCAAGAGAGTGCGTTTTTCCTAAATTTTCAAAATTAGTTCCAAACACATTACCATTACCAAAGTAATCCTTAACACCTATAGTAACACCAAATGGAAATTCGTATGTAGTATAGAGATTAATTTCAAACGCTTCGTTAGAGCCAGTGCTTATGTTATTCCATGCTCCTAATGTAAAATTGTTTGATGTAAGTTCAACAAATGATTGAATTGCAGCACCATTACCATATTTAAGACCACGTCGTATAAAACTACTCATAACATCTACTCCCATATCTATATCTATTGAAGATGTAGTGGTTTCGTTCCCGTCAGATAAGAGATCTTGTGCATAAACAGAAGAAGTTCCGAAGGCAAAAATGCTGGCAAAAATAACCAAGATTGCTTTTTTATGTACGTTTTTCATAGTTATACATTTTTAATTATGAAGCAAATGTAAAATATAATCTTTAATTTTCAATACACATACTAAAAAAAAAGTTGATTATTAGAACAATGACATTTGATTTGGTGTTCCGTTTCCGTTGTCAAAAGGTTTTTTTGGGGGTTCAGTGTGTTTAGAAGGATCGTTAGTTTCGGAGTTATCGTCTTTGTTTTCAGACTCTTGTGTTGTAGAGTTGTTTTTATTGAGAGGTTCTGTAAACGTGATTTTTTTTACTGTATATGTGGTAGCTCGTTTACCGCGAGCTTTAAATCCTTTTACAGCAATAAATTCCTCTACATCAATATATTCATTTTCTCGTTGTGCATGTTTACCACCAAATTGAATTTCTATTTGTGGAAACTCATCATCACTTATTGCAATAAATTTTGATTCTTCATGCTCTCCAATAAAGCTAACATATTTATTGGTGTCTTCAATTTTGAATCGTTTTATATAATAATATTTTTGTTCGGCATCAAAAAACACAGCAGACCATTGTTTTTGTGGGTTGAATTTTTCAATGCAATGAATATCAATCTCATAATGATTGCTTAAATCAAATGTAGTGAGCGAATATTTTCCGTCTTTTGTAATTACAAGAATTTTATCAGAACCTTTAAATTCACCTAAACAATCGCCATATCCAGTGTCGTTTAATCGTTTTGTTTCAAAATTAAAGTAAATTTTTCTGCCGCTTAATGTAGAAACACCTTCTTCTATTTTAATAATTTTAAGTACCGAATGTTTTGTTAAAATGTTTCCTTGAGAGTTTCTTCCTTTAATAATTTGTGTGCTAAAATCTACTTCAAATATACTTTTTCGGAGACGTGCGTTTGATTTTAAATATACGCGAATAATTTCTGCTTCACCATTAGGATTTGTGCTAAAATAAAGCACTTTTGAATTAGCACTACCTTTTGTAAGAGTGTATTCTCTATCGCGTGATACTGATGTAACCGCAAATCGTTTCATATAGCTAATGCCTGTTTTGCCGTCTCTATATACCGTATTATATATAGTTCTGTCGTCTCCTCTTCGAAACACACCTATATGAATAATGTTTTTTCCGAAAAATGCTTTTTCAGACACTTTTGCTATTTTGTAACTTCCATCTTGTTGGAATACAATTATATCATCAATATCGGAACATTCACAGATAAATTCATCTTTTCGTAATCCAGTTCCCACAAATCCGTCTGCCTTATTTGCATATAATTTTGTATTTGCAATTACAACTTGCGTAGCTTGAATTTGTTCAAAATTTCGTATTTCCGTTTTTCGTTCTCTGCCAGCTCCGTATTTCTTTTTAATTTGCGTGTAATATGTAATTGTGTAATCAATAATATGATCTATATGATTTTGCACCTCTTCCATCTCTACTTCAATGCCTTTAATGAGTTCGTCAGTTTTTGACGCACTGTATTTTGAAATACGTTTAATAGGAATATTTGAAAGTTTTGTGCAATCATCAAGAGTAACTTCTCTCCAAAATCCTTTAATATATGGTTGTAATCCTTTAAAAATTGTTGTGAGTATTTCTTCTTCGGTTTTACAAGGTTTTATAAGTTCATATATTTCTTTTTCGATAAAAATTTTCTCTAACGAACATTTCATCCAGTCTTCTTTGAGTTCATTTATGCGGATGTTTAATTCTTGTTTGAGAAGGTCAACTGTTTGATTAGCAGAGTGTCGTAGTATTTCACTTACGCCAATAAATTCAGGTTGTTTACCAACAATTATAGTTGAATTTGGAGAAATAGATGTTTCGCAATCGGTAAAAACATATAATGCGTCAATAGTTTCATCTGCAGATACATTAGTGGGCAAATAAATAATTATTTCAACATTTGCTGCGGTGTTGTCATCTACTTTTCTTACTTTTATAGTACCTCGTTCATTTGCTCTAAGTATAGAATCAATGACTGCCGAAGTTGTTTTCCCAAAAGGTATTTCGGTAATAACTAATGTTCTATTGTCAATTTTATTAATTCGAGCACGCACTTTAATTTGTCCACCTCGAACACCGTCATTGTATCGAGAAACGTCCAATAATCCTCCAGTTGGGAAATCGGGATACAACTCAAATTTTTGCCCTTTTAAATGTTTTATGCACGCATCAATAAGTTCAATGAAATTATGTGGTAAAATTTTACTTGCCATACCTACAGCAATTCCTTCAACACCTTGTGCAAGAAGCAATGGGAATTTTACAGGAAGCGTTATGGGTTCTTTATTTCTGCCGTCATACGAAGATTTCCATAAGGTTGTTTTAGGATTAAATACAACATCATTTGCAAATTTAGACAAACGTGCTTCTATATATCGAGGAGCAGCGGCGTTATCACCAGTTAAAATATTTCCCCAATTCCCTTGTGTGTCAATTAATAAATCTTTTTGCCCTAATCCTACAAGAGCATCACCAATAGAAGCATCTCCATGCGGATGAAATTGCATGGTATGACCAATAATATTAGCCACTTTATTATATCTCCCATCGTCCATTCGTTTCATTGAATGGAGCAGGCGGCGTTGTACAGGTTTTAATCCATCATTAATATACGGAACAGCACGCTCCATAATTACATATGATGCATAATCTAAAAACCAGTCCTTAAAATGTCCAGTAATATATTTTATGTTTTGTATTTTCGAGTCTTCTATTTCTCCATCTGGAGTAAGTTCGTTTTCCTCTCGTTCACTCATGTTTAAAACAATTATATGTTCTCAAAGTTCTAAAAAAAAAGGGAAAAACAAATAAAAAGAAATCAACTATGTTTGTTTTTTCTTATTTTGTGTTTTTTTAAATGCCTTTCTGTTAGGATGTTGAGTTTATCTTGTGCTTGCTTTTCTATGTTGATAAATATTTTATTGGACTTTTTTGATTTGTATTTGTATCGCTTTTAGTATAATTGTGTGAGTTTTAAGAAGTTTGATTTGTAGTAATTACGTGCGTATGTAATATCATTTTGAATAGCATTTTTAAGTTCTGTAAGATTTTTAAATGCACGTTCGTTTCTAATTTTATGAATAAAATAAAGACGTACCGTTTCATCATAAATATTTTCTGAAAAATCTAAAATATGTGCTTCAAGATGAATGTTTGTATTGTGTGTATGTATAGTAGGGTTAACACCAACACTAATAACAGCATTATAATACTTGTTTTTGATACGTATTGCTCCTATATATACACCATTTCCGGGAATGATTTTTTCTTTTGATTCAGCTAAAATGTTTGCAGTTGGTACTCCAATTGTTCGTCCAATTTTCTTTCCGTGTATCACTGTTCCTGCAAATGAGTAAGTGTATCCGAGTAGTGTGTTTGCAGTTTCAAGATTGCCATGTATAATAGCGTTTCGTATTTTTGATGAACTTACGGTTGTGGTTTCAATTTCAAATGCTGGAATTTCTTCAACTGCAAATCCTAATGATTCGCCATATTTTTTAAGTAATGCAAAATCTCCTTCGCCTTTATAACCATATCTATGGTCGTGTCCAATAATGATTTTTGCCACCTTAATTTTTTCATAAAGAATGTGTGTAATATAGTCTTTTGCCGAAATGCGTGAAAATTGCTCAGAAAAGGGAATAATAATGCAATGATCTACGCCGTATGTTTTGAGTAATGCACATTTTTCATCAATTGTTGTGAGTATAAAATTACTGCTATTTCCAAATACCATACGCGGATGAGGCCAAAACGTAACAACTACCGCTTCTCCATTATATTCTTTTTTTGCAAGATGTAATTGTTGAATAATTGATGTATGTCCAGTATGGACACCATCAAACATACCAATAGTAACTATTGGATTTTTTGCAATGAATGTATCAAAAGAATTATGTATTTTCATACCATTGCAAAACTAAAAAAAAATAAGAAGAAATCAGATAAAAATAATTATTCTCGTATTAAAAACTTGGATACAGCAATCCGCGTGAATACCGTTCTCGTTTTCCTTGTGTTTCAACTATGTATTTTAATGAAACTTCGGTGGCTCCTTTTCCTTTGCTGTTATATTTAAATTTTGTTGCATTAAAGTCATAACTAATAGCACATTTAAAATCGTACACCGTAAAACCGAGAGTCGCAATAAATGAATCACCAACCCGATACCATGTTCCTGCTATAATATTTACAGCTTTTTTATTTATAGCTTCGGTTAAAACAGTTCTAATGTTAGCATACATTCCGATATTTACTTGATTGTTTAAATTTTGGTGTTCCCAAAGAATTGTTGGAAATAATGCAAATCGTTTATTTACTCTATATTTAATTCCTCCATTATATTTAATGATAAGCGGCAGCCGACTTTCAGCGTTTTTTAAAAAAGATTGATTTGGTCGGTTTACATTATATACCGCAATTCCCGTATAGGCATCAAAGTCAAATGCTTTAAAATAATCTTCTAAAACTCCTGAATTAAAAAAATATTCTAATCCTATGCCAAACGTAGGAAAATGACTATATGGTTGTAGGGCATCGTTAATTGATGACGGAATAGAAGGGTCGTATCCAAAATCTTCAGAATATTGTGAACCCCAACTAAAATTATCTCCTTGCGTTTTACGAACATAACCGCTTTGCATACCAAATGACAGAAAATGCTGCCGTTCAATTTGAATACAGTGTCCTAAAGAAACTAAAGCAGCAAAAGAATTTAATTCGTTATGTGTTCCTGTAGCTTCTCTATATACTGTTATTCCAGCACCACTACTATGATTTGTTTCACTGCTGCTTTTGTATAAAAAATCAGCATTAAACGGAACAATGCCCGAAATTTGAGTTAAATTATATTTGGCGAGTAGTTTATTTGTATATGTTCTGGTGTTAACTCCAAACGACATATCTTGTTTGTCGCCTATAAATGCAGGATTTATAAACATTGGAACTGCATAATATTGCGAAAAGCCAGGGTCTTGTGCAAATCCAAACAGTGCACAAAAAAACAAAACAATTATTGTAGAGAATTTTTTCATATTAATCTATTATCCAAATTGAACCAGCGGTTGAAAACGCTTCGTTGTGTTTTGTAATGCCATGTAAAAAATAAATATATTGACCTATCATTTCTCTTCGTCCACTCCTTGCATTTACCCCATTCCATCCATTTGTTTCCATTTCATGCACCGAAGTCGTTTTGTAGATAGTGTTACCCCACTGGTTTTTTACAACAAAAGAAAATCCGTCGTTTTGAAATACATTCCCATATACTTTTATAGCCTTGTCTTCATCGCTTGTAGCGTGTTGCGAAAGGGCGTTAGGAATATAAAATAAATTCCAATTTACATCATGATACAACGCCAGTGTGTAAAATGTTTGATTTGCAGTATCAATACTTGACACATATATTTCAGGAATCCTACTTGTGATGCTTTCATCAGCCCCTGAACTTCGATATGGTCCAATAGTATCCTGAGCACGTGCCACCACAACGCTGTCGGCGGTGTAAAAATCAATATCTTCGGGTAAAATAGGAAGTGAAATGCGTGCGTTTTTTATGTTTCCTTCTGCTACAGTTTGTGTCCAAAAACGCGAATCTAATATAGCACGCGTTCCTTTACCAGCAATTGGTTTTTGTGTTGAATCAAATGCATGTGCCGACATTCCAACTAACAGCGAATCGCCCTCCACATTATGAAGTTCAACAGGCATAAATGCTGTTGGAATACCAATTGGAAAGTATAAATCTCCTTCTCCGCGAGCAAATAATGTGTGTATTACATATGAATTGATTGACCCATCGTTGACTTCTGCATTTTCGAGAAGAACAACAGCTGTGGAACTATCAGGATACACAAAACCATCGGTTAATGTAAACGACGAAAGAATATTAATATCAGAAAGAACTCGTTTTGTACCTCCACCTTGAATAAACAAGTGATTAATAGTGTCTTGATTAAAGGATATTGATTGATCACTACCTACAAGATACACAGCCCCCGTAGGAACATATCGTCCTTGGTTTATAAAATCACCTTGAATAAACAGTGCACCTTCATTTAAAATACTTCCGTAATTATATATGTCAGATGAAAACGTAACCTCTGCATCTTTTAATACAGTTATTGACGCATTTGGCTGTATGTAAATTTGTCCAAATGAAAATACTGGTATAATACAAATGACAATAATATAGAAAAAAGTACGCGTCATAATTTTCATTAGTATTGAACAGTAGGTTGTAATAATAATAGAACAGAATTCATGTGAGTTATTTGAGACTCCAATCGAGTAATTTGTTCTTGCATTGTTTGCAATTGCGATAATTCTGTTTGCATTGAATTATTCTGTGTTTGCAACTGTGCTAATTGTACTTTTTGAGCATCTATTATAGTTTGTTGCTCTTTTATAGCCTCAATTAATACTGCAACAAGATTTGCATACTCAACTGCCTTATAGCCAGACTCATCGGTAATAACTAACTCGGGGAATACTGTTTCAACTTCTTGAGCAATAAGTCCAATTTGTGTTCCTTTACTAAAATTATGCTCAGGAAATTCATCTGCTTTCCACGAATATGTTACTCCTCGTAATTGCTGCACCTTAGAAAGTGCACTTTCAATTTGTAAAATATCTGTTTTCCAGCGAGCATCAGACGAGTGATATATTTTTTCTGTTTTAAATGCCCCTGTAACTTGCAATGCGTATGATGTGCTAATTGTATTTCCACCAATATGCACGTTTCCAGCATTATTATCCCAAATAGAACTATTTGTAAATTGATTGTTTGCATTATCCCATCGAGGCACATTGTTTAAATCTAAATTCGTACTGTTTTTTAAAGCAAATGTGGTAGATGTAAGTGAAAGTCCATTACCTGCAGAATATGTTGCTGCATCTCCCCAAGAAGGAGCAGCTGCACCATTTGATTTAAGTACCTGTCCTGCTGCTCCGGTAGGTAAAAAGCCAGTTGTATTTGCTGCGGTTTGATAGAGAATAGTACCTGCAGAACCGCCAGCTATATTGGTTGCAGTAGTTGCGGTAGTTGCAGTAGCAGCATTACCAGTTGTGTTTTGATTTAATATAGGAACATCGGTAGCTACAATAGGCGATAAAGTTATATTTGTTCCATTACCTCGTAAATAATATCCAGACGTAACATCACCTGCAAGTGCGTTTATAGCTGCCTGTGCAGTTGTTGCACCCGTTCCTCCATTCGCAATAGGTAGCGTGCCTGTTACATTGGTGTTTCCTAAATTAATTGCGTTTGCTGTAATTGTTTGTCCAGAAAGACTTAGATAATTTTGCCCAGAAAGCGACACATCTCCAGAGTTAGTGTTACTTATATCAAGCATGCTTTTTACGGTTGCTATAGATAATTGTTCTGCCGTGCCTGTTCCAGCAGCAGAGCGACCAATAAATGTGTTCGTGTTAATATCTTGTATTTTAGCAAGTGTTATATTTTTGTCAATAATTTTAGCTGTACTAATAGAATTATCAGAAATTTTTGCAGATGTAATAGCGTTATTTGCAATTGTAAGCGTTCCGTCTGAAGCAATGCTTGCATCGCCTTGCATTGCCACACCTTCGGCTTGGTTAGAAGCATTACCAACAAAAATATATGAAGACGTAAGAGAAATACTATTTGGGTCAACCGAAATACTACCAGGATTTGTCCATTTAAACGAACCATCACCTTGTGATGTTAATACATAATCGAGTGTTCCATTTCCAAGAGGCGTTCCACTTCCATCAGCTGCAAGTTTAGGAGCATCTATCACTCCATTAGACAAGCTGGTTACTCCTGCATTGTCAATACTTATAGCTCCACTCATAAGCACAGCACGTGCGGTGTCCTCAGCGTCTCCCACTAATATGTATCCATCATTTAAAGAGAGATTTGGATTTGATATAAGATTTGTAACTTGATTTGTAATATTTGTTACGCTATCGTATAAGTTTGTTACGTTAGTATTAATATGTGTTACACTATCATACAAGTTTGTAATGTCTGTATTAATGAATGTTACACTATCATATAAATTTATAATATCCGTGTTAATATGCGTTACGCTATCATACAAGTTTGTAATGTCTGTACTAATGTTCGTTACGCTATCATACAAGTTTGTAATGTCTGTACTAATGTTCGTTACACTATCATATAGATTTGTAACATTTGTATTAATATGCGTTACGCTATCATATAAGTTTGTAATGTCTGTATTAATGAATGTTACACTATCATATAAATTTGTAATATCCGTGTTAATATGTGTTACGCTATCATACAAGTTTGTAATGTCTGTACTAATGTTCGTTACACTATCATATAGATTTGTAACATTTGTATTAATATGCGTTACGCTATCATATAAGTTTGTAATATCGTTGTGAATATTTGTTACACTATCATATAAGGTTGTAATATTTGTATTGATTTGTGTAACACTATCGTACAGGTTTGTAATGTCATTTTGAACCGTAGTTATGTTATCGTCAACATATTTTTTTGTAGTAGCATCTTGATTTGTAATTGGATCAGCTACATTTATCAGTTTGTTTGTGCCTATGTCAATGTCAGTTTCAGCAACACCAAATCCACTTAAAGGAATATTACTTTTATCTAAATCTTGATTTGCTATAGTTCCGTCTAAAATTTTTGCAGATGTAATTGCATTATTTTCAATAGTAAGTGTTCCGTCTGTAGCAATGGTTGCGTCGCCTTGCATTGCTACGCCTTCAGCTTGGTTAGAAGCATTACCAACAAAAATATATGAGGATGTAAGAGAAATACTATTTGGATTAACTGAAATATTTCCAGGACTTGTCCATTTAAATGAACCATCACCTTGTGATGTTAATACATAATCGAGTGTTCCATTTCCAAGAGGCGTTCCACTTCCATCAGCTGCAAGTTTAGGAGCATCTATCACTCCATTAGACAAGCTGGTTACTCCTGCATTGT
>Ga0265293_10008604_pt1 | contig 15045 bp, 14 predicted proteins | sample Munlanlewell138R_FD_192505 | JGI IMG/M metagenome (GOLD analysis project Ga0265293, IMG submission 192505) | Leachate microbial communities from a municipal landfill in Southern Ontario, Canada - Leachate well 138R | ecosystem: Engineered > Solid waste > Landfill > Unclassified | place: Canada...
GATGCCGTCATTTTTCGCCTCTAGGATGCGCCCCAGGACAAGCCTTTCGGGCTTGCATCCCCGCTCCACCACCCGTACACGAGCAAGAGGAATCAGCAATGTTCAAACGAGTTTTCAAACAAGTGGCGTTTGGCGCCGCTCTCGGCGCCGCGGCGCTGACGGTCCAGGCGGCCAACATCACCGGCGCGGGCGCTTCGTTTCCGTATCCCATCTATGCCAAGTGGGCTGCGGCCTACAAAGATGCCACTGGTAGCGCGGTCAACTATCAGTCCATCGGCTCGGGTGGCGGCCAGCAGCAGATCAAGGCCAAGACCGTCGACTTCGGCGCTTCGGACGATCCCTTGACGGCCGAAGACCTGCAAACCAGCGGCCTGCTGCAATTCCCGGCCGTGATCGGCGGCACCGTACCGGTCGTCAACATCGCCGGCGTCAAGCCGGGCGAGCTGAAACTGTCGGGCGAGCTGCTGGCCGATATCTTCCTGGGCAAGATCAAGAAATGGAATGATCCCGCCATCGCCAGCTTGAACCCGGACCTGAAGCTGCCCAGCGCCGACATCATCGTCGTCCACCGCTCCGACGGTTCGGGCACGACCTTCGGCTGGACCAACTACCTGTCCAAGGTTTCACCCGAGTGGAAGTCCACGGTGGGCGAAGGCAAGGCCGTCAAATGGCCGGTGGGCCAGGGCGGCAAGGGCAACGAAGGCGTGGCCGCCTACGTGGGCCAGTTGAGCAACACGATCGGCTATGTCGAGTATGCCTACGCCAAACAGAACAACCTGTCATGGGCGCAACTGCGCAACCAGGCCGGCAAGTTCGTGCAACCCGAGCAGGAAGCCTTCGCCGCCGCCGCCGCCAACGCCGATTGGGACAACGCTCCCGGCATGGGCGTGGTTCTGACCAACGAGCCGGGTGATACCTCCTGGCCCGTGACCGCCGCCACCTTCATCCTGATCCACAAGGAACAGAGCGACGCCGCCCAGGGCAAGGCCGTGCTCGAATTCTTCGACTGGGCCTGGAAGAACGGTGCCGAAGCCGCGGCCGAACTCGACTACGTGCCGCTGCCCGACGAAGTGACCGACAAGGTTCGCAACGTTTGGAAGACGGAGGTCAAGGCCAACGGCCAGGCTGTGTGGCAATAAGCCGAACCAGCGCTGCGCATGCGGATCGCCTAGCCGGCACCGGCAGCGGCTGATCCGCGCAGCGATGGCCCGCACGCGGCGGGCGCATTCCCGCCGCTTTCTCTTTTTATCGACATCCCGACACCTTTGGAACGTCCAACCATGAGCGCGGTACTGGATAACAATGTGCCGGTTACCCCGGCGGAGCCGGTGGCCACGGGCGCCCCCACTCCCAAGAATCGCAACCGCAACGCGCTGATGGATGCGCTGTTCAAGAACCTGACACGCACCTTCGCGTTTCTGGTTTTTTCGCTACTTGCCGCGATCCTGATCTCTTTGGTTTACGGCTCCCGCGAAACGCTGTCGGCCTACGGCCTGGCCTTTCTGTGGACCAACGAATGGGATCCGGTCAACGGCGTCTATGGCGCCCTGGTGCCCATCGTAGGCACATTGCTGACGTCCATCATCGCCCTGATCATCGCCGTGCCGGTGTCGTTCGGCATCGCCATGTTCCTCACCGAGCTGGCGCCAACCTGGCTGCGCCGCCCGCTGGGTACCGCCGTCGAGATGCTTGCAGCCATTCCGTCCATCATCTACGGCATGTGGGGCCTGTTCGTTTTTGTACCGATCTTCCAGGCTTATATCCAGCCCGCCCTGATCGCCACGCTGGGCAGCCTGCCGCTTATCGGCGGCTTCTTCTCCGGGCCGCCCTTCGGCATCGGTATTTTCACGGCCGGCTTGATCCTCTCGATCATGATCATCCCCTACATCGCCGCGGTCATGCGCGATGTGTTCGAACTCGTGCCGTCCATGCTTAAGGAATCGGCCTACGGCCTGGGCAGCAGCACGTGGGAAGTCATGTGGAAGGTCGTACTGCCCTTTACCAAGTCCGGCGTCATCGGCGGCATCATGCTGGGCCTGGGCCGCGCGCTGGGCGAGACCATGGCGGTCACCTTCGTCATCGGTAACGCCTTTCGCATGCCCGACTCCATCTTCGCGCCCGCGAACTCGATTGCCTCGGCCCTGGCCAATGAGTTCAACGAGGCGGGTGGCATGCAGAAGTCGGCTCTCATCGAACTGGGGCTGATTCTGTTCCTGATCACCACCGTGGTCCTCGCCCTGTCCAAAGTACTGTTGCTTCGCCTGTCGCAGGGTGAAGGCACCAAGACCTGATTTAGGAAGGCATCGCCATCATGCCGGTCAACTCCGTCATCACCATGCAGAACTCGGTCTATCGCCGCAGATACCTGCTCAATCGCATCATGCTGACGCTATCGCTGGCAGCATTGATCTTCGGCCTGTTCTGGCTGTTCTGGATCATCCTTACCTTGCTGACCAAGGGAGGCGCGGCACTCTCATTGACGCTGTTCACCGAAATCACCCCGCCGCCCGGCCAGACCGGCGGCCTGGCCAACGCCGTCGTGGGCAGCGTGCTGATGGCCGCAGTGGGCACGGCCATCGGCACCCCGGTCGGGATTCTGGCCGGCACCTACCTCGCGGAGTACGGCAAGACCGGCTGGCTGGCGCCGGCCACGCGCTTTCTCAATGACGTCCTGCTGTCGGCGCCCTCCATCGTCATCGGTCTGTTCATCTATGCCGTCTATGTGTATCAGGTGGGACATTATTCCGGCTGGGCCGGCGCGCTGGCGCTGTCCATCCTGGTGATCCCGGTCGTGGTGCGCACCACCGACAATATGCTGGAGCTGGTGCCCAACAGCCTGCGCGAAGCCTGCGCGGCCCTGGGTTGTCCCAAGTGGCGCATGATCATGATGGTTTGTTATCGCGCCGCGCGCTCGGGCATCATCACCGGCGTGCTGCTGGCCGTGGCCCGCATCTCCGGGGAAACCGCGCCGCTGCTCTTCACCGCGCTCTCCAACCAGTTCATGTCCTTCAACATGAACGCGCCCATGGCCAACCTGCCGGTGGTCATCTACCAGTACGCCGCCAGCCCCTTCAGCGATTGGAACACCCTGGCCTGGGCCGGCGCCGCGCTGATCACTTTGCTGGTACTGGGCATCAATATCCTGGCTCGCTCCCTCTTCCGCAAGTCCTGAAACCAATCCAGGCGACCCGGCAATGACTTTCACCACAGGATCCCTAATGGATAACGAGGCTTCCGCAACTCCCGCCCTTCGCTCCAAGCTGGAGGTCAAGAACCTGAATTTCTACTACGGCAAGTTCCAGGCTATCCGCAACGTCAGCATGCCGATTCGCGAGAAGAAGGTCACCGCCTTCATCGGCCCGTCGGGCTGTGGCAAATCGACGCTGCTGCGCATCTTCAATCGCATGTTCGAGCTATATCCCGGCCAGCACGCCGAGGGTGAAATCCTTCTCGACGGTGAGAACCTGCTGACGACCAAAACCGATATCTCGCTGATCCGCGCCAAAATCGGCATGGTCTTCCAGAAGCCCACGCCCTTTCCCATGAGCATCTACGACAACATCGCCTTTGGCGTTCGTCTGTTCGAGAAGCTCGGCAAGAGCGACATGGACGACCGCGTGGAATGGGCGCTGAGCAAGGCCGCGCTGTGGGGCGAGGTCAAGGACAAACTGCACCAGAGCGGCAACAGCTTGTCGGGCGGGCAGCAGCAGCGCCTTTGCATCGCCCGCGGCGTGGCCATCAAGCCCGAGGTGCTGCTCCTGGATGAGCCCTGCTCGGCGCTGGATCCGATCTCGACGGCCAAGATCGAAGAGCTCATCGCCGAACTCAAGAACGACTACACCGTCGTCATCGTCACCCACAACATGCAGCAGGCGGCGCGGTGCTCCGACTACACCGCCTACATGTACCTGGGAGAACTCATGGAGTTCGGCGAAACCGAGCAGATCTTCGTCAAGCCCGCGCGCCGCGAGACGGAAGACTACATCACGGGCCGATTTGGCTAGAAGCGCCGGACCCGGCCGCCGCTCGATAACGCGGACCGGGCCGGCCGGAGCGCTGGCGCCTTGGCTCCACTGAGCAACCACCGCCTTCCAGACTCCCGCGACTCACGGGCCGCCCGCCTCATTCCCGCAGGCCGGTCTCCTGGATGACGATATCCAAGCGTTCTTTCAGTTCGACGCTGTCCTGTTGGACGTCTGCGGGGCTGTTGGCAACCGGCACCAGGCCCATCGCTTCAAACCGCTCCAGGACCTCTTCGTCGGCCGTAACCTGACGCAGCGCGGCGTTGAGGCTGTCGACCGTCTCGGCCGGCGTGCCCCTGGGCACGAACACGGTGAACGGTACCGGCAGCAACAGCGGCTCGGCAATGCCCACCTCCCGCAGGGTGGGGACGTCCGGAAACTGTGCCGAGCGTTCGTCCGAACCTTGCGTGAGGACACGAATTTTGCCGCTATCCATTTGTGGCAGGACGACCGTCGGGCCCGCGATCAAGGCGTCGATCACGCCGCCCATCACGTCTTGCAACGCCGGGGACATGCCTTTGTAGGGTACATTGACGAACTCGATCCCCAGATGCCGGCCGAGCAGTTCCGTACTCAGGTGCGCACCGCTGCCCACCCCGGAGTTCCCAACCGCGACTTTGCCAGGATTGGACCGGGCATACTCCACCATCTCCTCCCAGGTTTTAAACGGGGCGTCGCTGCCGACGACGAAGAGAAAATCCAGCTTTGCAATGTCACTGACCGGCTGAAGCCCATCCGGGTCGTACGGCAGATTGCTCAATCGCAACGGGTTCACGACGGTGGTGGTCCGATCCACCAGAAGCATGGTTGTGCCATCCGGCTTGGCCCGGCTCACGGCCGAGATCCCGATCGCCGAGTTGGCGCCGGGACGGTTCTCGACCACGATGGTTTTGTCGATGATCGGCTGCAGCTTGGCGGCGACCACGCGGGCCAGCACATCGGCACCTCCACCGGCCGCCGCTGGCACCACGATGGTCGCGTGCTGCGCCTGCGCCGCCGCCATCAGTGGTGCGCAAGCCATCAAGCCAATGCCGAGTTTTAATGCGATCTTTCCGAACATGCCGACTCCTTTGATGCGGCGGGCCAGAAACACCCGCGACGCTTGCCAACCAAATATATCCATTATCATATTATTACCAAGAATAGTGTTTTAGGATATACAGGTTTGCCCTATATCGCCCCTTGCGCCCCCAACAAATTCAGTAATCTCCAGATCGACGCCATAGCCCGCCCCGCGGGCTTTTTTTGAGTCCGCTTCACGCGAGCCCAACCTCGATGGCGCGCTTGAGCGCCTCATTCGTTCGGACTTCCCAGTCCGGTCCCCGGCGCTGGCAGTAAGCCAGAACGTCCGCATCGATCTCCATCTCGACGGTGATCCAGTCGGCCGGCACGCCCGACTCGTCGCTCATGCGTGCGCGGGCTCGACCGCCAGATCCTTACCTGAGCGCTCCGCCTGCCAGAGATCGTAGGCGACTTGGCCACGTAACCAGCTCTCGGCGCTGGGGCCACGCCCGTTCGGCTTACGCAGCCAGGCTTCGAGGCGGCGCGCCAGGTCAACCGAAATCGCCGCACGGCCGTGCAGCACGCGAGACAACGCAACGCGGCTCACGCCGAGCTGACGGGCGGCCTCCGAGACCGATAACTCCAGTGCGGGAAGGACGTCTTCACGCAGCGTCTCGCCGGGATGCGGAGGGTTATACATACGCATGAGGATCTCCTAGTGATAGTCCTGGTAGTCCACCAGGATGGCGTCTTGGCCTTAGAACTTGAACGTGAGCCGCCAGTTGCCGTTGACCCACACCGACCAGTGTCCTTGTAGGCCGGCTCCCCTCAAAGGGTGCAGCCGCCAGCCGGGCATGTCCATGTCATCCGGCCCCACGGCATCGTTGAGCTGGCGCAGCTGCCGCGCAACTTGGGAGCATGCGCCGCCTGGATGCCGGCGTGGGTCGCGAAAGCCTGTACAAGGCCCGGGCCCCTGGAGCCAAGCCGCGCTACGACACCGTACTGAAGCTGACGCGAGCTGCCGGCGTGAGGCTGACGGTGGTGGCAATGGCAAACGCTGGGCAACGCCAGACGACAAAAAACCCGCAGAACGAGTGTTCATGCGGGTTTCTGGGCAATTTGTGGCGTTGCCAGCCAATATTCTGGTAGGCGGTATAGGAGTCGAACCTACGACCTCTACGATGTCAACGTAGCGCTCTAACCAACTGAGCTAACCGCCTGTTGATGCTGAGCCAAAAATACCCGGCTCATCGATCAAGAACGCAACTATAAAACGGAAAAAAAAACCTGTCAAGAAGCTCACGCTACTCGAGGCTCACACCACTCGAGACGCATGAACTGGGCCAGACCTGGCGCGTCAGGGCCGCATCTCGAACGCATTGAGGGTGTAGGCGGTAAGTGCGTAATAGCCGAGGATACCCACGAGCTCGACCATGCCCTGCGTGCCGAATGTCGCCAGCCCTTCGGCATAGAGCTCGTCGGGCCAGCGCTTGTCCACCAGCAGCGTATCGGCCAGGCGCACCAGCAACGCTTGCCGGGCGTCGGCCAGTTCGGGCGTGCGATCGGCGCGCAGCGCGGCAACCGCCTCGGCGGGCAAGCCCGCCTGGATGGCGATGGGCTCATGGATCAGCCGCTCTCCTTCGCAACGGTAATGGCGGGCGACGCACAGAATGAGCAGTTCGGACTCCACCAAGGCAAACGACGTGCCATAGCGGCAGAATGCTCCCAGTCGTTCCGCCGGCGACGCCAGTCCCGGTACTTGCAGCCAAGCCAGGAAAGGACCGGACAAATTGCCGCGCGTGGACAAGATGGAATCGTGGATGCGGCGCTGCTCGGGCGTGAGCCCGCTCGGCTCTGGAAGAGGAAAACGTGCTTGCATGATGGAACTGCCGGGTTGTAAGGACGACGGACGGGCTCCGGGGTGGGCGAATGCACCCAGACGGGCACTCGCGGTCGCCTCCCAGGCCGACTGGAAAGGGATCATACACGGGCGGCGCAAGGCGCAGCGGCCATCGGCGGGCCCGTTTTCACCAGCCGGCAACGTGCCTGCACCGGTCGAGGCTTCTTGCCGGAGGAGCACGAAAACCGGTAGTCCGAACACAACCATTATCCAGCGAACGGGCCGGCATCATGCCCGCGGCAATACCAGGCTGGCGCTCAGCCCTCCTTCGGGCCGGTTGTCGAGTTCGAGCCGGCCGCCATGCGCCTCGGCCACGGCCTGGGCAATGCTCAGGCCCAGGCCGTGGCCTCCGGTTTGCGCATTGCGCGAGGACTCGGCGCGAAAGAACGGTTCTTTGATGCGCTGCAGAAGTTCCGCAGGCACGCCGGGACCATCGTCGTGCACCGAGATCCTCAGTTCCCGGCCATCGTCCTCGATTTCGATGCGTGCCCGGCCGCCATAGCGCACGGCGTTGTGCGCCAGGTTCTGCAGGCAGCGGCGCAGGCTCAAGGGATAGCCGAGGAAAGGCTCGCGGCTGGTGCCGCTGCGCACGACATCGTGGCCCATGTCCTGCATGTCGCTGCAAAGGCTATCGACCAGGGAGTCCACATCGATCCGTTGCACCGGCTTCTGTGTTTCATCGGTGCGCACATAGTCAAGCGTGGCATCCACCAACGCTTCCATCTGTGCCAGATCGTCATAGAGCTTATCGCGCGTCGCGCCCGGCTCCAGCCATTCCATCCGCAGCCGCATGCGAGTGATCGGCGAACGCAGATCGTGCGATACCGCCGCCAGGAAGCGGGTACGCTCGGCCAGTGTATCCATCAGTCGACGCTGCATCACATTGAAGGCGCTGGCGGCGCGACGCACCTCCAGCGGGCCGCGCACCGGCAGCGAGGGCCTGCGGATATCCTTGCCCAAGGCCTCGGCGGCGCGCGCCAGGCGGTTCAGCGGCCGGGTCAGCATGCGCACCACGAGCAGCGCGATGGCGGCCAAAATCACCATGCGGACCACGTAGATGCGCAGGAAGTAATCCACGAAATGGCTTACCGGCGCGCGGGTACTCCAGGCCTGCTCCTGTTTGGCGGAAACCCGCAGCCATCCGCCGTGCGCCAGCGCCACGTCATACTGCAGGTAAGCCACCAGGGGCTCATTGCCGAACAGCGCCAGCAATCCCGCCTCGTCGTCGTAGCCGTCCTGCAGATCGGCTTCCGCCAATTGCAGGAGCACCGGCCGTCCCAGGCTGGCCTCGATGGCGCGAATCAGTAGCGATTGCGTATCCACGCGCAGCGCCAGCGGCACACTCAAGCCACTGGCATATGGCGACCCTTCCGCCCGGGATACCAGCTCCAGGTCGAAGTCACGCTGCCGGAGCGCGGCCAGCGCCGCGGCCCGTGCCGCCGCGTCGTCGGGCGGAATGGCTTCGATCACCCGCATGGCATGCGCGGTACGGGCGGCCACCAACCGCGCGGGAATCTCCATCGCTTCGCGCTGGCGGATATCGAACCAGATGGTGCTGGTCAGCAACTGCGCCGCCAGCAAGCCTCCCAACAGGACGCAGACCATCTGGCCGAACAGACTGTCGGGCCACCAGCGCCGGGGGCGGCGCTCACCGCCGGTATCACCCGCCGGTAATTTGCCCATGACGACCGGTGCCGCCGGCCGCCGTGGATCACGGCCGGGGTCCGTCATTCCAGGCGCTCAATCTGATCGCAGTACAACATATAGCCTTCGTGGCGGACCGTTCGGATCAGCGTGGGCTGCCGGGGCACCGGCTCGAGGTGCTGGCGCAGGCGGCTGATGCAGACGTCGATGGCACGGTCCATCGCCCCCTGGGGCCGGCCAAAAGCTCGCTGCACGAGGACGTCGCGGCTCACCGGCTGATTGGGTTGGGAAGCCAGCGCCGCGAGCACGCGGAAATCGGAGGCGGGCAGACTGATCACCAGGCCCTCGGGCGACACCAGATGGCGGGCCCGCATGTCGAGCTGCCAGCCCAGAAAACGATAGGCCAGGGGTTCGATCTCTTTGGCGTCGGCCGCTTCCGTCGCGGCAGGCGAGCCGCCGGGCGCCGCCCGCCGCAGCACCGCGCGGATGCGCGCCAGCAGCTCCCGCGGATCGAAGGGCTTGGTCACGTAATCGTCGGCGCCCAGCTCCAGGCCCACCACCCTATCCACGGGCTCGGCGCGCGCCGTGAGCATGATGACGGCGCTTGCCGTACGATGCCGCAACTGGCCGCACAAGGCCAGGCCGTCTTCACCCGGCATCATGAGATCGAGCACGATCAGATCGTAGGGATATCGCTCGAGACAGTCCCACATTTGCGCGCCGCTGGCGGCGGTATCGGCGACAAAGCCAGCCTCGCCGAGATAGGCTGACAATAATTCTCGGATATCGGGATCGTCATCGACGACCAGAATGCGTGTGTTCGACACCGGTCAGGGATCCTTTGGTCCAGAGAAGCCGGCGCCTCCGGCCGGCCTCCAAGATATTTCAAAATAAAAGACGCGAAAAACAATACATTCCGAACCGGCTGATACTGGCCAAAGAGGAACGAATCCGTCGATTTCAGGCCGGACGGCAAGTTCGGCGCCAGCCACCCAGCTCCGCCAAGGCACCCTGGGCATACTGCCAGCGCCTGGCGCAAGCGGCGCCAAAGCCAGGATTTATGCGGCCTGGCGAGGGAGCGACACTCGTGGAGCCTCAGCCGGCAATCGAGTGGCGGGCGCGAGACACCCAAGCAGCGCCGGCACAATCTACCATGCCAACATGGCTGGCCCGCCCATGCTGGATGATGGGCATGGGCTTCAGGCGGGGCCGGGAGACCTCGGCACCATAACGCCCCGCCTCGCCAGAATCGCATGCGCCGCAAGGCACACCTGCCGACGGGCGCTCAGGCACTATCGCGCGCCACCAGGGAGAATGCCAGGTGGACCACGCGGCTGCCGCCCTCGCGTCCCGCCACCCGGAGCAGCTCTATCAGGCACTCACGCGGTGGGTGGAACAGGGCGAGGCGCCCGGCACGGTCACAGCCAATGCCCGGGCCAGCGCCGACGCGCCCGCCAAGAGCCGGCCCTTGTGCGTTTTTCCGCAGCAGCCCCGCTACGAAGGCGGTGACGCCAACCAGGCGACCAGCTATCGCTGCTCGTGACCCCATGGCGCGGGCAGTCGAGTCGTAGCACACCGGTCCACGACCCGGTTCGAGGCGCATCGCCGCGTTTCGGGGCCCGGCGGCGTAATTTACGCTGGCTTCATGACGGCCGCGGCAGTATGGTTATCGTTTGCCGAGGCAATGACGCACGGCTACAACGAGGGAGCTCTCATGGCTGGCCCAGCCTTCATCGCTCTGGCACTTGCCCTGTCGCTCAGCACATTCGCAGGGCCCGCGCAGGCGCGGGGCAATCCCGCATGGCCCGCTGCCAAGCCCCTGACCTTCGTCGTACCATTTAGCCCGGGCAGCGGCACCGATATCATCGCGCGTATCGTTGCCGACACACTGGGCACCGCGCTGGGTCAGACCATCGTGGTCGAAAACCGGCCCGGCGCCGGGGGCACACTGGGCGCCGCCGCCGTGGCCAAGGCCGATCCCGATGGCTATACCTATCTGGTCCATAGTTCGGCGCATGTGATCAACCCCGCCATCTATCCCGGCCTCCCCTACGACGCCCTCGCGGACTTCGTCGGCATCACGCCACTGGCCAGTTTTCCGAACGTGCTGGTTGTCGCGCCAGGCAAGGGCTTCAGGAACGTGCCGGATCTCGTGGCCAAAGCCAAAGCCGCCCCCGGGGGGCTGTCGTACGCCAGCGCCGGCACCGGCTCGGCCACGCATATGAATGCCGAGCAGTTCCGGGTCGCCGCGGGCATCGATGCGCTGCATGTGCCCTTTCGGGGCACGCCGCCCGCCATGAACGAAACCTTGGCGGGCCGCGTCGATTGGTTCTTCGCCCCGTTGGTCTCCGCCCTGCCGCTGGTACAGTCCGGCCAATTGCAGGCGCTGGCGGTGAGTACCGCCGAACGTTCCGCGACGCTTCCCGATGTGCCCACCCTGACCGAGGCCGGTCTGCCCGAGGCCACCTACCGATTCTGGGTGGGGTTGTTCGCCCCGGCGGGAACCTCGCCCGGGATCGTGGAGCAGTTGCACCGGGAAACCCTCAAGGTGTTGAAGCGGCCAGAGGTGCAGGAGCGTTTCAAGGGCATGGGCGCCACCGCCTTCTCGATGGACTCAACGGAATTTGACGCCATGTTGGCCCGCGAAACCCGTCATGCGGCAGAGCTCGCGAGGATCGCCGGCATTCAGGCCGACTGACCCCCGCTCCGATGCTCAATCGGCGGCAAGGCCGCGCCAGTCGCCGCCCTCTTCGATGACCCCGCCCACCGAAACCGCCGTGGCGTAGTCCAGCTCGGGATTGTCGGCCAGTTCGGGAGCCTGGCCGTCCATGAACTCCCGCACCGACTTGAGCAGTTGCCGCCGCAGTCGCACCACCGCGCCGTCGGCCGACGACAATTGCTCGTCGGTACGGTCGTGGATCGGCCCCTGGCCCAGGAACATGGCGAAGTCCTCGGTGGCGAACGACTGCGGAAAGCCGGTGAAATGTCCCATCTTCATCAGCTTGCGGTCTTGCCCCCAGTTGTTTTCGGGCTCGCCGGGCGGCAAGGGCGGCCAGTTCCAGGAGTCCGAACCTCGCATCAGGGCGGAAACCCCCAGCGGCCGGGAGGGATTCCACTGCACGATCCAGGCGCGATGCGTGGTGTCGTCCACCGGCGTGGAAAAGAAGACGTTGGCGTTGGCTCCTTCCTCGGGCGCACAGATCACGCCAAACCACGGCATGACGAAGTTGTTGAGCCGCACGTAGGTTTTGCCATTGCCCAGATCGCGCAGCGCGGCGTAGCGGTAGCCATACGGACGGTCTTCGAACTCCAGTACCGGCGCCTGCACTTTGGTCATGTGGACGCGGCCGCTGCTCTTGGCGCCCAGAGCCACGTTGGTGGAATGCAGCACGCCGACATGGGAAGTATCCACCGAGGCTTCGACGCCCTGCAGCCAATTGGTGGCCACCTCCTGACAGCCGACGATGACCTGGTCGGCGGGTACTCGGGTAAAGGGCAGGTCCGGAAACAGCGGTGCCCGCTCGCCCTGGCCGAGCCAGACCCAGACGATGCCGCCCCGCTCTTCCACCCGATAGCGGTTGACCCGGACGTTTTCGCAAAACTTCCGCTGGTTGCCTACCTGGTTGGGCGCCTCGGTCACGCTGCCATGGACGTCGAGCTTCCAGCCGTGATAGATGCAGCGCAAGCCGTTGTCTTCATTGCGTGCCAGCAACATGGAGGCGCGGCGATGCGGGCAGCGCTCATCGATGATGCCCGCCGTGCCGTCGGTGGTACGGAAGGCCGCGTAGTTGTTGCCGAGCAGGCGCACCCGGACGGGGGCACCGTCCGCTTCGAGCTTGTCGGACGGGATGGCCGGCAGCCAGTAATGCTGCCGGATCATCTCGCCCATGGGCGCGCCACTCTCCACACGGGTCAATAGATCATTTTCTTCGCGGGATATGGCCATGATCGTTTACCTCGCCGGACTTATGGCTTGATCCACAGATGCCCCATGTCGAGCCCCACCCAGTTCGACGGAGACACATGGTAGTTCTGTACCTTGGAATCGACCACCATCACCCGGTTGCCCCACATGAACGGGATCAGATAGCCCTGCTCGAGGATGTAGGCCTCGGCCTCCTGGAGAATGGCCTTGCGCTTGGCGGGGTCCATCTCACGCTTTTGCGCTTCATAGTAGGCGTCTACTTTGGGATCATTGAAACGGCCGAAGTTGGTGGGCGTGGTGTCGTAGGACGTGAGGTTGTTCCACTGGATCGTGGGATCGCCGGAAAAGTCGGAGAACGCGCTTAGGATGATATCGAAGTCACCCGAGTCGCGGCGAGCGAAGAACTGGGGATCCTCCGGCTGCTGGTGGTCGACATCGACACCGACCTGCCGCCATTGGTCGATCAGGAACACGCCGACATACGGGAAAAAGCGCCGGTTCAGAAAGCTGATCTTGAGGTTTTCCTGGCCGGCCTCCTTCAGCAGCGCTCGGGCCTCTTCGCGCGCGGCCTTCATGTCTTTGCGATAGCCCGGCAGCGCGCTGAGTTCCTCGGGGGTACGGGCAAACTCCGAGCCGGGCCGCAGCAGCCCACCCGGCGCGTTGCTGTGGGTGGAGCGCGCCACCAGCTTCGAGCCGCCCCAATGGTCGAGCGACAACGCCAAGGCCTTGCGCACCCGGGGGTCGGCCAGCGCCGGGCGTTCGACGTTGGGCAGCATGACCAGCAGCAGGTTGTGCGAGCCGTCGGTGTGATACACCTTCACGCCGTCGCCCTGCGTATCCTGGATACGCAGGGCGTCGGCCTCGGTCATGCCCCGGAAATCGGTCATCACCTGGCCCGAGGCAATCGCGTTGATCATGGCCGGGGTGGCCAGCGACAGCGAGCGCACCCGGTCAAGATATGGCCGACCTTCGATAAAGTAATCTTCGAAGCGTTCGCCCACCCACTCGGTGCCCGGTGTGTAGCTCACGAACTTGAATGGCCCCGAACCCATCACTTTCTTGGCCGGATAATCCGGATCGGACTCCAGCAACTTGGCGGAATAGATGCAGCCGGTGGGCGCGGCCAGGATTTCCAGCATGGTGGCGTTGGGCTTGTCCAGCTTCACCACCACGGTCTCGGCGTCGGGGGTTTCCACCGCGACGATGTCTTCGTACATCGTCTGACGTGCCGAAAACACCCCTTCCGGCGGCGCCCGCATGCGATCTAGCGTGACCTTGACGTCGTTGGCTTTCAGTGCGCTGCCATCGTGGAACTTGATGTCCGGGTGGAGCTTGAAGGTGTACACCAGTCCATCGTCGGAGACGGTCCAGGATTTGGCCACGTCGCCGACGATCTTGGGATAATCGGTGGGGTCCACCTTGAGCAGCGTGGAATAATGCGGTCCGACGCGCAGCAAGGTGGTGATCGAGGATCCCGCATGGCAATCGAAGGTGGACGGATCGCCCTGCGACACCGAGTACACGAACTCCCCGCCACGCTGCGGGGTCTCGGCGGCATGGACGCCGCCGAACATGAACGGCGCCACTGCCAGCAGGCATTGGGCCGATAGCTTGAAGGTTCTCATGGTTGCTCCTCCTGGAGTCGGGAATAACGGCCTGGCGATGTGCCGGACCGGTTGTGCGGGAAACTCACACCACATGGCGTCGCCGGAGTTCGGCGATGCGGGCCTCGAGCAAGCCGATCTCGCGCAAAATGGCGTCGGTATGCTCGCCCTGGGCCGGCGAGGGTCGCGCCACCTCGGCGCGGGGGTGGCGAGCGAAGTCAATCGGCTGCGCAACCACGCCGACGTCCCCCGCCTCGGGGTGATGCATGGGCCAGCGCATCCCCAGGTGCCGAACCTGGGGGTCGGCAAACACCTCATCAACCTGATGGATCGGGCCGCAAGGCACACCGGCGGCAAGCAGGCGTTCGGTCCAGTCTTGCGAGGAACGAGTACGCAGGATGGGCGTAATCGCCGCATTGAGCGCGTCACGGTTGGCCACCCGATCCGTGTTCTCCGCAAATCGGGCATCCGTTGCAAGCCCGGGCCGCTCGAGCGCCTGGCACAAACGCCGCCACATGTTGTTGCCGATGGCCGCCACGTTGATATGGCCATCCGCCGTGGGATACACGCCGGTGGGTACGGTCATGGGATGTTCGTTGCCTATCTGTGCGGGCACGACGCCGGAGAAGGTCCATTGCGCCGCCTGGAAGTCGAGCATGGCGATCTGCGCCTGCAGCAGCGAGGTCTGCACCCAGTCGCCCTGCCCTGAGCGCTCGCGCTCGTGCAAGGCGGCGAGAATGCCCATGGCGCAAAAATGGCCCGCGCACAGGTCGGCGATGGGAATGCCCACGCGCAACGGCCCCTGGCCGGGCTGGCCGGTGATCGACATCAGCCCGCCCATGCCCTGGGCGATCGAATCGAATCCCGGGCGATCCCGGTACGGCCCGTCTTGGCCAAAGCCCGAGATGCTGGCATACACCAGGCGCGGATTGATCGCCCGCAGCACTT
>Ga0265293_10008605_pt1 | contig 15045 bp, 14 predicted proteins | sample Munlanlewell138R_FD_192505 | JGI IMG/M metagenome (GOLD analysis project Ga0265293, IMG submission 192505) | Leachate microbial communities from a municipal landfill in Southern Ontario, Canada - Leachate well 138R | ecosystem: Engineered > Solid waste > Landfill > Unclassified | place: Canada...
GTATTCTTTTCTCTTTTAAGGCTTGATAAAGTGCCTTTTCTTCCACTATGCCCCCTCTAGCACAATTGACTAAAACAGCATTTGGCTTCATTTTAGAAATACGCTGCTCATTTATTAGGTATTTTGTCTCGGGAAGCAAAGGACAATGCAACGAAATCAAGTCGCAGGTACTTAACAAATCATCAAGTTCCAAATATGTGACATTAAGTTCCTTTTCTTTTTCCATTGATAGTCGAAAAATATCATAATAAAAAACTTCATTACCAAAACCCAAAAACAACTGTCGTAAATTTTGTCCTATATTTCCAAAACCGATAATGCCTACTTTCTTCCCTGAAACATCATAGTTATTGTCGCGTAATACCGTTTTGAGCCATTTACCCTCCCCCACTAAGGAATTATGTCCTTTTACAATTTGCTTGTAAACTGCAAGTGCTAATGTCAAAGCATATTCCGCAACTGTTCGGGCATTGCCGCCAATTATTGCGCCAACAGGAATGTTTCGTCTATTAGCATCATTTATTGCAATATTATTGACCCCGCTCCCGTATTTTTGTATATAAATGCACTTTGAAGCCTTTGAAAGCAAATCGGCATGTATTCCTTTTGTGCTTGTTATAAGCACATGTGCATCCGCTATATATTTGTTATTGACTTCAGAATCATAGTTGCTGAATATTATCTCGGCTTTCGGTGTTATATATTTACGTGTAAATTCTTCTGTTTTTTCGGAAATACCATCGACGACTAATACTAATGATTTATCCAATTCTAAAAACACTCCTTTTGCATAACTTTAGGATATTGTTTAATTTCTAACTCTCAGTACTGTTTTCTTTTTAACTATGGCCTTTATTTCCTTTAGTGGACGTTTTTGATTAATCGCTTCTTCTATCTCTTTTTCAACTTCCCAAATCATTTCACATTGATACATTATATCCTCCGCATACTCGGAAGGAAAAGTTACTATACCGTCGGCATCCCCAAATATATAATCTCCCGGGTTGATTCTGATTCCTGATATTTCTAATGGAATATTATAATCAGTATAAATCAACTTTCCTTTTTTTAGTTCAATTGCCGGTCCCATGCCAAAAACCGGTATTGCCCTCTTTTTTATTTGCAGATAATCACGGCAACAACCGTTAAGAACGATGCCTCCTAATCCCCATCTCTCTCCGACATGCACAACGTTTTCACCCATTAAGGAATAATCACCGCCTTTACCGTCTACAACCAAAATATCATCTTTATTCCAAGCTTCGGCAAGATCGTATAGAACATAATCTTTTTCACCTTTATGTTTTGGTCTTGTACCTAAAAGTGTAAATGCAGGACCAAAAATTTTATCTTCTGATTTTAACGGAAAAATGCCGGTTATCCAACCGCTCAAATTCAGCAAATTCATAGCATCCGTAACAATTCCTGTCTCTACTCTCATAAAAAAGTCTTTTATTCTTTTATCCATACCTTAACCCCCTATGTTTTAACCGTATCATATAATTTTTTGCAAGTATTCATAATATGAAAAAGACATTTGTGCTGCAGTGGCACTATCAGGAATTTGTATAATTTCTGTGGAAAAAAAGCCTTCATATCCCATGCTCAATAACATGCTTATAAACTCTTTTACTTGAATATCACCAAAGCCCATAAGAAGTCTTTTGCTGTCAGAAACATGTATAAGTCCTACTTTTTCTATCGTTTTAAGAATATTTCTAAATATAAATACTTCATTATCAGCAATTTGGAAAAAATCCAGTATCAAGCGTAAATTATTATAACCGACTTGCTCAATCCAATCCAAGCCTTCGTCTATTGTATTAATATAGTTGCTATTTTTTAGTCCCTGGGGTTCCAATAATATTTCTGTATTAATTTTTTGTGCAAAATCGCAAATTTTACGAAAAGAACTTTTAGCGTTTTCTAAATTGTTGTTTTCATCCTCTTCATTGATAAACCCGCGAAAACTGCCAATACAAAAGGGTGCCCCAAACTCTGATGCCAGTTTAATAGCTGATAAAGCCCTTTTAATCGCTTCTTCTCTCATTTCTTTTTTTGAATGGGACAAAGTCAGTTTATCTTGCAAGACCATGGGTGTAACCCCCACGGCAGCAAGTACCAGTCCATATTTGCTTAATAATCTTCTTAGGTCTTTAATATTGACTTTATTAGGATCGCGTATCATAAGCTCAATGCCATGAAAACCTATTTGATGTAATGTTTGCAGTCCTTTTTCAAAGTCCCCTCCCATAGCCATGGTTATATCGCCTGATTCCGGTCCGGTTATAGGGTAGCAAAGTTTCATAACTATCTAACCTCCATTATTTTTTACTTACCTATGCATACAAAAGCTAATCCGGTACATCTTATAACTCCATTCCCAAAATACGTCGGGCCTCCGCAGGAGATGCGATTTCCCGTCCGATAGCTTTAGCAATATCCAAGATTTCTATCATCAGTTTTTTGTTGCAGGCCATAGCCCCGTCCTTGAGTATCAAAACATCTTCCAACCCTGTGCGAACATGACCTCCCATAGCAATTGCCATTGTTAACATTTGAATATGCGATCTTCCGATGCCGGTTACCGTAAAAGTCGACTTCTCAGGCAAACTTTCAATCATATGAAGTAAATTCTTTGGTGTACCTGAAATAGAGCCGGGAACATTCATGACAAGATTAAAATGGATAGGTGATTTTAACATGTTTTTCTTAAGATAATATTTAGCATTGTCAATCATAGCAATATCAAAAACCTCTACTTCAGGCTTAATTCCGTTATTATTCATCTTACAGATCAGATGTTCTATCAAATCAGGGGAATTGGAATTAACCGAATCAGGAAAATTTGATGAACCCGTTGAAAGACTGGCCATTTCAATATCCAAGTCCAACATTTGTCCTCGCCATTCTGCCGTGTTTTTACCTCCCCTAGCTCCCGTTGACACTTGTCTTATCATGTCCAATCCTTTTTCATCCATCAAATCAAATATTTTTTTAAATATTGCCCTCTCGCTGCTGGGTTTTCCTAAAGAATCTCTGACATGTATATGTGCTACAGATGCTCCTAGTTCCTTACATTCAATCAAATCTTCAACAATTTCTTTTGGGGTAAGAGGAGTGTTTATATTTAATTCTTTCGTAGGCACATTTCCGGTAGGTGCAATTGTAATAATCAGCTTATCCATTGTTTTCCTCCATATCGTAAGCATAATCCTTTTTTTAGTAACCATATTTTATATCAAAATAATCCTAACAGTCCTTTTAATGCTGTATAGAGCCTACGCTAAACATATCGGATTCCATCGCTTAATTAAAAGGCTGTTTTTATATCATAGTAATTTCAAAAAATAAAATATTTGCATTTATTCAATTGGATACATCAATATACCCGAAGCATAGGTTTTACCATGTTTATCAATGTTTATGGACCTTGTCACTCCGCCGCTTAATGCATCTTGACAAACAAAGTTAAGTGCATTAATTTTGGGAAGTTCATATCGCTTAACCTCACCTTTGATTTTGCCTTTAAAATAGTCTTTAACTGCCTCTGCCGTTAAAATATTTTTAATCATTTCATAGTTTTCCTTCTCAAATACTATAACAGCAATATTGCTTGTATTACCTTTATCACCGGCTCTGCTATGCGCATAATCTCTTAAATATTTCATAAGTACTAGACCTCCGTTAATTGAATTTTAGGAATTACCACATCTCTCGGTATCAAAGCAGATTTAATTGCAATAATCTCCTTGATATTTAAATCAGAACCGCCATAATATGCAGCTCCGTTATGCCCGGTTATCGCTCTTAATTCATTTGCAATAAAGTATAAAATTTTTTCATCTTTTGTTTCAATCCTTAATGCTATTCTTAATCTCACTTCATTTGGTATAACCTTCTCTGGATAAAACTCTTCGGAAAAAATCGAATTATACCCGATAATATCAACCTTTTCCTCCGTTATGGGCATATTAAAACGCTTTAGCCTTTTAAGTGCCGATTCACCTGTAATTTTTGCCCGCTCAACACAACCAAATCCGGCATAAGAGACCTCGGCCACTATCAAAGTACTATCTCTATAACCGACTGCTGTTTTTAGGGTATCTGTTTTACTTTTACCTGTCGCTCCGATAACCTTAACTCTATCTTTGTCAACTTGTTCAAAGCTTACGTTAGAAAAATCTGCAACCACATCCGGTGTTATATATTCCGACGGATCGTGTACCTCATACAATATTTGTTCGCTGCATGTTCGTACACTAATTTCTCCTCCGGATCCCGGCAATTTAGTCATAATAAAATCTCCATTTTCACTAAACTCACATATTGGCGGACTTAAATTATCCAATCCATCAATATCTTTTGCACCCGGATCCGTAAAGAAAGCTCCCGTAACATATGCGGCACATTCCATTAAATGACCTGCACAGGTTGCCTTACCCAGCTTGTCCCAATCATCAGATTTATATCCGAATTCGTATGCTATGGGTGCAACAAATAATGAGGGATCTGCAACACGCCCTGTTATAACTATATCAGCATTTTGTGCGAGAGCATTTATTATAGGCAAAGCACCCAGATAAGCATTAGCCGAAACAATATTATCTTTCCCCAATTCACTTATTCTTTTACCGTTCTCCATCATTACCGGGTTAATCTCAAGAATTTTTTCAATAACATCATCACCGGTCACAGCGGCAATTTTAAGGTTGGCAATTCCTTGACTTTCGGCAATTTCCTTGACTTTTTTAGCGGCCTCAATGGGATTTGCGGCACCCATATTTGAAATTATTTTAATATTTTTCTCTTTGGCTTTTTTTATAATAGGTTCGATTCTATACTCCAGCCATTTATTATAACCGAGCATAGGATTTTTTAGCTTAGCGGTCAATGCCTCTGCAATTGTACGCTCCGCAAGGCATTCAAAAACAATATAATCTAATTCACCGTAGTTCACCAAATCAATGCCATATTGTATCCTGTCATCTGCAAATCCTGCCCCAGCTGCAATCCTTAAAGTTTTCATTGAATGTCCTCCTTTAAACGTTAAACTGTTAATACTTTATAAACATTTCGTACAGAATAATTAAATTATTATTCCTGTAAGATTTACTAACACCGGTTTCCACTCCTTTAGTGAAAAACCGCTGTCATTGCTCTCTTTCAAGCGTTACACTGTTCTATTTAAGATTCGCGAGAAATTTTTAATACTTTTTCGAAGTTTTTTCTAATCAGATTTAAGTCATGCCCTAATGTAATAATATCGGCACCCTTATCCTTCCAGTAAGATACATTCTTCGCAAAATTTTCAGCAGTAGGATCCAGATTAACCGATATACTTTTCCCATGACTTTTAGCTTCCTTGAAAATTCTTTCTTCCAATTCAAGTACAGCCGGATGATTTTTTTGTCCCGGCAATCCCAAAGAATTAGCCAAATCACCGCGACCGCTTAAAATGATATCTATTCCTTCAGAAGCTTCTTCCAATATTTCTCCTAATCTATTAGCAGCCTTTTCAGTTTCAATCTGAATCCCCATCAAAATTTCTTCATTCGTCCACTTTACATATTTATCACTACCGATACATCCATATCTGGAAACTCTTGCTGCACTGAAAACTCCCCGGTCCCCGATAGGATAAAATTTTGCAGCGTCAACTGCCGACCTTGCCGCACTCGGGCTTTCTATATCTGGTACCACAATACCCATAGCACCCGCTTCAAGAATCCTCTCAATACTGTCTTTATCATTATTAACTCTAAACATGGGACAAACACCGCTTAATTCTGCCGCACGTATCATATTCTCAATTGTGAGCAAATCTGCTTGCATATGGCTGATATCAATCCGTACAAAATCAAAACCGGAATATCCCGCCATTTCAACAAGTGTTGGAGACGGTATTCCAATATATATCCCGAAAACCGTTTCACCTTTATTAATCTTTTCCTTTATAACATTTTTTTTGAACTCATTATCCATACTATATTCCTCACTTTAACTTTAGATTTTTTGTTACTGCTCATACCTTAACTATTTCTGATAAGCCTTTCCAAAAACGCAATCTTAATCAAATATTAATAATCTGCAATAAAAAATGTAAATATATACAGTGTCTGAACTGTAACGGATTTTTTAGGCTTTATATCCTAATTTGTCACTTACCCTTTATTTCTTTTTAATCATTTATTATAATATAATTAATATACTAAAATAGCTTTAGCTGGGAGGCTGCTTATCTTGAATGAACGTGACTGGTTAATAATTACTACATTGCATGAAGAAAAAAATATAACGAAAACCGGAAAACGTCTTTATATTTCTCAACCTGCTTTAACCTATCGTATTAATCAGATTGAAAAGAAATTTGGCGTTCTTTTGTTTCACCGTGGAAGATACGGAATCGACTTTACCAAAGAAGGAGAACTTGTCGCATCTTATGCCGCTGAAATGCTAAGAAAATTAAAAAATCTTCAAGAAAACCTATCAAACCAAGGCGAGCAAATACACGGTATATTACGTTTAGGTTCTACCAGGACTTACTCGTTATATAAACTTCCAAATCTTCTTAACAAATTCTCCAAACTCTACCCCGGCATAGATTTCAATGTTATTACAGATGTCAGCAACAATTTAATTGATTATGTTCTTAAAAATAGATTACATGTTTGTTTTATAAGGGGTAATATACCTTATTGGCGTCATCAAAAACATACTGTAGCTACGGAAAAACTTTATATAGTCAGTAATAAAGAAATCCATATTGAAGACCTTCCATCGCTGCCCCGCATTGATGGTGCTAGGGATCCGTCTTTAAAAACACTTATTACGGATTGGTGGAATGAAAACTTTTCAGGTCCACCGTTAATCGCAATGACCGTAGACAACTTAGAGATCACTAAGAAAATGGTTGCAAATGGTTTAGGTTATACAATATCCCCCAGCATGTTATTTGATGAAGACGAAAAAGACTTTTTCACAATTCCCTTAAAGGATAATAAGGGACATCCTTTGCTTTGGGAAACCGCTATATATTACAGAGATAGCGTAAAAAAACTTGCTTTAGTAAAATCTTTTATAGAATTCATTTTTGAAAATGCAAAGTAACCTAGCTTCCAATATTTATTTTTTAAAGATCCAAGCCTCCGGTATCCAAATTTATACTATCATCTTTAATATCCCCATTTTCTTTTTTTCTTGAATTAATTTTAGAATAAGCTATACTAGCAATCATAAATGCTATCAACAGAATTATGCATATAGAATATGGCCTGGTTACAAAAATACTCCATCTTCCATTTGAAATCATTAAAGATCTCCTAAAACCCTCCTCCAATATCGGTCCAAGTATAAAAGCCAAAATAAAGGAAGGTAATGAAAAATCAAGTTTCCTTAATATAAATGCTATTCCGCCGACTATAATAGCAACCCAAACGTCAAAGATATTTGCGCGGGGAACATATGTCCCTATTAAGGCTAAAAATAATACTATGGGGCTTACAGCGTATTGAGGAAGAGTAAGAAGTCTGGCAAAAATCGTAGTAGTATATTTTGCATATATAAACATAGCTATAACAGCCAGCAAGAAACCCCAAAATATCCCATGTATCAGCTCCAGATCGTTCTTCATCAGTAACGGGCCCATTTTAACTCCGTGAATCATTAATGCACCCATGATGACCGCCGCTGCAGGTGAACCCGGTATCCCAAGTGTCAATAAAGGAATCATGGATCCGCCTACTACCGCATTATTTGCTGACTCCGAGGCTACTATACCGTTAGGCATACCTTCACCAAATTTTTCAGGTGTTTTTGAGCTCCTTTTAGCTTCCGCGTAAGAAAACCAAGAAGCCGGCCCCGCACCCAGACCCGGGAGTATTCCTATTATGGTACCAATAATGCTTCCTTTGAATATATCTTTTGCAACATTTTTAAATTCCTTCAGCGTGATTCCAACTTTTAAATTTTTCTTATCCGTAACATGTCGTTTACTAAGATCGCCTTCCAACATAATCAAAGCTTCCGAAACAGCGAAAAGGCCAATCAATAATGATACTAAAGTAAAGCCTTCCATTAAGTTTATGCTTCCGAAAGTAAATCTCTTGGCTCCTGAAAAAAAATCTACTCCAATCAAACTCGTTTGAATACCGAGGAAAATAGAAACCGCACTTTTATACACATCTTTGGAATCTAATCCGGCTACACAGATTAAGCCCAACAGACCTAATAAAGTAAACTCAGGATCACGAAAATTTAAGGTTACCTTGGTCAAAGCTAAAGTCAAAAACATTAAACATAAAGCTCCGAATATTCCTCCGATGGTTGAAGCCGTTAAGGAATAACCTAAAGCCTTCCCCGGATAACCTTTCTTAGACATCGGATACCCATCCAATATAGTTGCGGTTGCACCCGGTGTTCCCGGTACTCCCAGTATTATTGATGAAATGGAACCGCCGTATTCCCCGCCGTTATAAAGAGCCATAAGCATCAATATTGAGGTTAACGGGGTCATTTTATAAGTCAAAGGCAGGAGAAGGCAAATACCGATAGTCGCTCCCAAACCCGGCAGTGCCCCGATTAATAAGCCGAATAATGTCCCAAACGAAATCACAAGGAATATCTCAAATGAAAAAATTTGAACAAAATTACTGAAAAGCAATTGCAAAACAAAAGCACCTCCGTTTCTTTAGAATCTGATTGATAAAACCTTCTCAAATACAATAAAAATAAATAAATTAAGCGATAAGGAAAGAATGAATGCATTAATCAATTTTTTCTTTATTTCCTTATTCGGGTTATAAACGAAAACCAAACCAAAAATAAGGATAAATGCGGACAAATAAAATGCTTTGGCATATTTCCATATCGCTACAAAGATTAACAGCCATACTAAAGTGAAAATTATCAAGCCGAGTTTTTCAAACTTTATAAACTTGTCTTCCTTTTTGAAAGTCCCTATAGCACCTAAAACACATGCAATAATTAGCAGTACACTGTTTATCTGCGGAAAAAGCTCGGGACCCACTGATTTTATTCCACCATGATTTATAAATGATGTTGACATTATAAAGAAAACTACACCGATTATGCTAAAAACCGCTAAAGTAATATACGTTGCTTTCTTATAACTCATATGCTAACCTCCCGTTTTTTCAGGTGTGGGGGAAAGAAATCCCCCACACACCCGGATATTAATTATTTTCCTGAAAAGAATTTAGTGCCAACATCAATAGTCTCTTGCCATATTTTTTGGAATTCATCAGCGGTAGCAAAATACAAATCATCTGCCGTTGTTTTCATATAATCGTCCCATCTGGGATCTTCAACAGCTTTTTTTATAGCTTCTTCCCATTTATCCACAATATGCTGAGGTGTTCCCTTCTTTAAGAAAAGGCCTCTCCATAAGAAATCATTCTCCAGTGACGTATAACCGCATTCAGAAAATGTGGGTACATCCGGATAATCAGGATGCCGCTCGGAACCGGTCATAGCCAATATTCTCATCTCGCCTGATTCAACATAAGGTGCCGGGGCAGCCAATGAGGGTGTTGCCGCTACAATATCTCCACCCAATAAACCCAGCATATTGTCTCCGCCGCCTGAGTATGGAACATATTGACAATCTATTCCTGCCGCTTCCATCAGTTTAAGAAATACTATATGGTTTGACCCGTTCAAATGGCTTCCGCCGCATATAACACTACCTGGATTAGCTTTAGCATGTTCTACAAAGTCTTCCAATGTTTTAAAAGGACTGTCAGCTCTTACAACTATTGTTTGCGGTGCAGCAGTAACAATCGCAAGGGGAAGTATATCATCGGGATTCACATCTATTCCACCTGAAGTAATCGTATATGGCAGTGTTGAGGTTTGATGGAATATAGTGTAGCCATCCGATGATCTGGAAAGCATTTCGTTTAACGCAACAGCACCGCTGCCGCCTTCCATGTTTACAGGGACAACCGGTTGTCCAAGGTAATCAGAAACAATAGGCGCAAGGGCTCTGATAAGAATATCACCTGAGCCACCCGGCCCCACGAAGATTAATGCCTCCGCAGGTTTTGTCGGAAATTCTTCCTGCTTAACATCGCCTTCTGCCCCCTGGCCTTCTCCGGAAGGAGTTGTGGGTTTTGAAGAACAACCTGTTAAACTAATTAGCATAACTACAACAATCATAAGGGAAATTAATAAATACTTTTTTTTCATCATAATCACTCCTCATTTAAAATTTGAATTTTAATTCTGTTTTTTCTCTTTTTTTTTGATACCCTCCCTCTAACTAAGATGAATCAATATTCCTAAAACATACTTCTTATAGAAAACTTTAAATCATATATAATTCTGTTTTTAAATATAAAAACATAGTATAGGTTTTATAGTTTTTTATCATCATAGAGCCAAACCGCACCCTTTTCAGCACCGCTGACTCCCTCTCGGTAAGCTTTCAGCACTCCTTTTAAACCATCGGACTCTTTTTTATCGAATTTTTCTTTACGATTTTTCATTTCTTCCTGTGAAATCAATACTTCAATCCTTTTTTCTTCCAAATCAATTTCTATAATATCTCCGTCGTTAACGTATGCTATCGGACCTCCAGCCCAAGCTTCAGGCGAAATGTGTCCGACACAAGGGCCTCTGGTGGCACCGGAAAAGCGCCCATCAGTAATCATGGCTACAGATGTATGCAGTCCCATACCGACAAGCATAGCTGCAGGTATTGAAAGTTCTCTCATACCCGGACCGCCTTTTGGTCCCTCATATCTGATGACAAGCACTGAACCGGGTTCTACCTTTTTGTTCAATAGATAGTCGCGCACCTCTTCTTCGGAATTAAAAACAACGGCAGGACCGGTGTGCTTATACATTTTCGGATCTACACCCGTCTTTTTAACCACCGCCCCATCCGGAGCTAAATTGCCTTTTAATATTGAATAACATCCGTTTTTTGATAAGGGATTTTCTATGGAATGGATTACACTCCTGTCTACAGATACTTTAAATTTTTTAAGGTACTCTTCTAAAGTTTCTCCCATAATCGACGGAACCTCAAGGACCAAATAATCCCTTATAGATGAAAGGGCAGCTAAGACTCCTCCTGCTTTATGAAAATCGTTTATATTAAAATCAGAAGAAGGTTTAAATTTCGCTATTACCGGTACTGAAGATTGTATTTCATCAAATTGTTCAAGAGTAAGGTCTGAATCCATTACTTGAGATAAGGCCATTATATGAAGCACAGCATTTGTTGAGCCTCCGGTAGCGGAAATATATTTAATTCCATTAGCTAAAGAGCTTTCGTTAAGAAAATAAGATATATTTTTCTTTTCCTTTACAAGTTCTACTGCACGTTCCCCTACATTTCTAGCCTGATGAAACTTCGCCGATTCACAATAAAGCATTGTAGATGAACCAAAAGGTGCCAGTCCCACAGCCTCTAAAAAAGCACCCATAGTATTAGCGGTACCGTACATTGAGCAGGTTCCCATTGAAGCACACATATTGCCTCTCCATCTGTCAAATGTTTCTTCATCAATTTCACCGCTATTACGCTTCCCTATGGCTTCCTTCAAATCTGATGTAACAAATTCTATGCCGCACTCTTCGTAAGGCAGCATAGCTCCGGCTGTTAAAAAAGCTGAAGGAAGATTGATGCGTGCGGCAGCCATAAGCATGCCGGGAATGATTTTATCACAAGAACAAAGAAAAACCAATCCGTCAAAACCGTGGGCTTCAACCATAGCCTCTATCGAAGCAGCCAATAAATCCCTTTGAGGCAGGACATAATGCATACCTTCGCCCTGAGCCATACCATCACAAGGTGCAGGAACATTGAATTCTGCAGGAACACCACCGGCTGCCCAAATACCCTCTTTTACATATACCGCTAATTCTTTTAAGGGCTTATGTCCCGGATTGACATCATTCCAAGAATTAACCACACCTATAATAGGTTTCGATAAATCCTTTTTTCTATAACCCACTGAATTCATTAAACCGACATAGTAAGCCTCGGTTGTATCATTCAGGTCTCCTCTTCTAGTCACATTTATCAACCCCTTTTTTTGAATTTATTAAGATTTATACTCTACGTCCAACAGCTTTTCAAAAACATTAATCATGGAGCCTTTATTTTTGTCTCCGTATCCTTGAAGCAATGCCATTTGATAAGTAGTAGTAGCAGCGTGCAATACAGGTAAAGGTATGCAAAACTTTGCCGAAATCTCCGCAGCACTGATTAAATCCTTATATGCATTTTTCAATTGATACCCTTCGGTAAAATCCCTTTTTATGTTTCGGGGTATGAAAAATTCAGATGCAAAACTTCTTCCGGTACCATTATTAACAACTTGACCAACTTTTTCGGAATCTAAGCCCATTTTAACCGCCATGGGGAGAATTTCCGATAAGGCGGCAACATTAATATCAAACAGTAGCTGATTAATCAACTTTGTAAGCTGTCCGCTCCCCGATTCCCCCATATAAAGAATGGTGTTTCCAATAAGCTCCAAATAGGGCTTAATCTTGTCAAAGGCCTTTTGAGAACCGCCACACATTACAGCTAATGTAGCTTCTTCAGCTTTTGCCTCCATTCCTGAAACCGGTGCATCAATAAACTCAATCCCCGACTTTTTAAGTATATTAGCAATTTCTATAGTTGTTTCATATGTTATGGTACTCAGATCAACTATTATACAATCTTTCTTCAGATATTTAATAAGGCCATTTTCCCCTATAACCACATTTTGTACCACTTCACTGTTAGGTAAACTTAAAAAGACAATATCCGCTTCAGCTACCTTTTTTATGTCAGTGGTACAAACAGCACCTTTTTCTTCAAAAACAGGAAAATTATCGCTTGCAACATCGTTAACTATGAATTCATCCCCGCTTTTTAACATATTCAATGCCATATACTTACCCATTTTCCCTAACCCTATAAAACCAATTTTCATAATTTGTAACCCACCTTTTTATAAATTTTAATATAAAGAACTTTCTAATTTTTATGGCTCAGAAAGCTCAAACTTAATTCCTTTTAAACCTCCACCTTTTGAAAAGGCCACCTTCTTACCCCTTAAACCTATATTAGGTTTATTATTAACAAATTGGAGATCTTGTTGTTTCAACTGCTCCATATCACCTTCAATATTATCTGTAAGGAAACAAATATGTTCTATGCCGTCACCATTTTCTTTCACAAAGTTTGCCACCCTGCCATTTTCGCTACTATCTTCCAGAAATTCAATGCCTACACCGCCAATATCAATAACAGCAAACCTCATATTTCGCTCAGCTGAAAACCCTATTTCAGGAACTTTTACGTTAAGTGCTTTAGCAAATGCCTCTAAACTGCTTTCGATATTTTTAACACCTATTCCGATATGTGATATACCGTATATCATCGTATCACCCCTTAAAATAACCGTATTAATCATAAAATAACGTTTATCCTATTTACCTCAAAAGAATTTTAACAACCTTGCATCTTGACATTAATGAATTGTGGAGCTTTTCCTCTTTAGACATGGAATCTTTTATTAAAATATAATATATTTTGTTTAAAAAAGTTTGATAAAGATTTCACCTTTAAATAAATAATATTATAGAATTATATAAAAATAAAATACTATAATTTAATGAATATCCATAAAATTATTTTATGGATAATTTATAAACCTGATAAAATGTCATCTTTTTTTAACCAATTTACAGATTTTATTTTCACTTCAAAGCCTATACAGATGTAAAATCTACCAGTTAAATAGTCAAATAATTGTCATCCTGAATCATTGTAAACAATTTTAATATATTGGAAACACAAAATTTATAGTGTCACCGGCTTACCGGTGATTGTAATTAAGTAAAAACATAAAAAAAAGCGGCTTCGCCGCATTAGTTTATTAACTTACGTTGTTAAACCATATAGTTGCTAATAGATTTTTAGTATGATATATGGAGAAAAGGCCGCTTTTATAGCCATGTGCCATTTCCGAATAAAATGAGGAAATATTGGCACGGCATATAAGTAAATTGTTTTTATCGTTATCTAACCTCCCTCAACTTTTTATCTGTTTATCTATCTTACAAAACCAAGGCATTTTTTAATACCTCTTCTATGCCTTTCTTTTCTTCTTCTTTAAGCGGTAAAAGTGGGCTTCGCACACTGCCCCCCTTATAACCTAGTAAATCACAAGCATATTTAAGACCTGCAATACCATATGTACCGGTTACGGCGGTATTAATCGGGAAAATCCTTTGATATACTTCCCTAGCATTTTCCCAATTGCCTTTATCGAATTCTTCTTTAACCTTTGCGCATTCATTAGGATTGCAATTTGCTAAAGCTAAAATGCCGGCCTTTATATCCAAGGTAAGGGCCGGATACCATGCTGACGCTGTTCCGACCAGTAGATTGAAATCGTCAGGTATAATCCTTTTAAAAGTTGCAAGTTGAGGTACATCGCCAAGACTGTCCTTCATCCCGATTATATTCGGATGCCGTGATAAAACCTCTACAGCATCAGATTTTATGTTAATATGAGTAAATTTAGGTACATTATAAATTAATATTGGTATATCACTGTTATCTGCAAGCTTGCTAAAGTAGTTGATTAAAGCCTCGCTTGTCATTTTACCGCCGTAATAAAACGGAGTAAGTACCAGTGCGGCGTGCACTCCTAGTTTTGCTGCCAGATTTGTAAATCTTACTGTTTCTCTTAAGGATTCCATTCCACTGCCTACCAGTATGTGTCTGCCTTTTTTTGCACTGGAAACAGTAATTTTAATTAACTCGACTTTTTCTTCTTCAGATAAATAAACTGTTTCGCTGTTTGAGCCTAATACCAGATATCCCCCAAGCTTATCTTGATTCCATTTTTGAATATTAGTTTCAAAAGCCTTGTAATCAACATCTCCATTTGCTTTAAAAGGTGTTATCATTGGTGGTAAAATACCTTTTATTTGTTGCTTTTGCATTTATTTCTCTCACTTTCTTCTATTTTTCTTAATCCACAGCAGCTCTAATCCGAAAAACACAGATAC
>Ga0265293_10008606_pt1 | contig 15042 bp, 15 predicted proteins | sample Munlanlewell138R_FD_192505 | JGI IMG/M metagenome (GOLD analysis project Ga0265293, IMG submission 192505) | Leachate microbial communities from a municipal landfill in Southern Ontario, Canada - Leachate well 138R | ecosystem: Engineered > Solid waste > Landfill > Unclassified | place: Canada...
CTTCTAGCTCATCGATCCCTTTATGGGTTATGGCAGTTGGTGCTTTAGGTATTGCTCTAGGGCTTGCTCTTTACGGACCTGAACTTATAAAAACTGTAGGTAGTGAGATTACAGAGCTTGACCAAATCAGGGCATTCTCTATTGCTATGGCTGCAGCTATTACTGTCATCATAGCTTCTCAACTAGGGCTTCCTGTTAGTTCAACTCACATCGCTATTGGGGGTGTTTTTGGTGTTGGTTTTTTAAGAGAGTGGATGGACTTAAATACAGTCGATAGAACCATAAAAGATGATAAGCTAAGCATCATCGAAGACCGAGAAATTCTCAATGCCCTAAATTCTGAACTCATGACACTTGAAGCTAAAGAAGGCAAAATACAAGAAGATTATGAAAGAATTGTGGATCTTTATAAAAGTATAGCTGTAGAAAAAACACTTATAAAGTCTACAAAAAAGAATATCAAAAAAGCTAAAAAAGTTGAGTATGTAAAAAGAGAGGCTATCAAAAAGATTATAACTGCATGGATTGTTACTGTTCCAGCAGCGGCAATTTTAGCAGCTATGCTGTTTTTTATGATAAAAGGGATAATGATTTAAGAAATTAGGGTTGAGTATTTCAACCCTTTGATTTTTTTAAGTTCTGTAATCTGCGTTTATTTTTACATATTCGTAACCGAGATCACATCCATAAGCTTTGAAGCTACCATCACCTATGCCTAAGTCACAAGATATAGTAAACTTTTTATGCCCCATAACCACCGCACATTTCTTTTCCATCTCTGCATCAAAGTATAGGTTGCCTTTGTCATATACGCAAAGGTTGTCAAATGAGATTTTGAGTTTTTCTTCACAGGCTTCAACTCCGCTAGCACCAACTGTAGATGCTATGCGTCCCCAGTTTGGATCTTCTCCAAAAAGAGCAGTTTTTACTAAGAGTGAATCACTTAGAGTCTTTGCAACTATCTCAGCTTCTTTATCATTTTTTGCACCTGTAATATTGTAAGTTACAAGTTTAGTAGCACCCTCTCCATCTCTTACCATCTCAAGCGCTAAAAAGTGCATCACTTTAAAAAGAGCCTCTTTAAAAGCTTCTCTATCGTAAACTCCACTCTTAGAGTTACTTAGAAGTAAAACTGTGTCATTTGTAGAAGTATCACCATCAACACTTATAGCATTAAAAGTTGTCTTAGTAACCTCGTCCAAAATCTCTTGCATCTCTTGTTTTGAGGCTTTAGCATCTGTAGTTATAAAACATAACATCGTAGCCATTGCAGGGTTTATCATCCCAGCACCTTTTGCCATTGCGCCAATGTTAAAACAACTACCATCATCAAGTGTGACTTTTAGAGCTATCTCTTTTGAGAATGAGTCAGTTGTCATGATGGCTTTTGCAGCATTGCTAGGATTTTTCTTTGTGATGTCAAAAAGCTTCATGCCGTTTATAATTTTCTCTTTTGGAAGTCTCACACCAATAACGCCAGTTGAACTCATGATAGGGTTTAACATATCTGGGCAATTACTTAAAACTTCATTTATATCATTAACTCCAGCTTGACCAGTCATTGCATTTGCATTTCTTGAGTTGATTAGTATAAAATTTGTCTTAAAATTACCCTTAGTTCTAAAGTGCTTTATAGGAGCCGCAAACATCTTGTTTGTAGTAAATACTGATGCAACTTCACATTCGCTATCACTATATATAAAAGCCATATCAAGCGCGTTGTTTTTCTTAAGCCCTGCACTTATGCCATCAGCAAAAAATCCTTCTGATGCACATACTCCATCAGCTCTTTGAATTAAATTATACAAATCTTAACTCCTTAGGTTTAGTTCTCTTTCTAAGTAACTCTTTTGTTGTTGTAATATCACTCTGCATACCAATAATAAGGAGTTTACACTCACTTGTTATGAGTACGTCACCCTTTGGCATAGAGATGAATTTACCATCTTTTTTTGTTATACCTATAACTGATGTATTGGTAATTTGGCGAATATGTGTCTCTTTTATCTTCTTTAGGACTGCCCAGCTGTACTTTGGAACTTCTACTTCTTCCATATCTAAAGGGTTGTCACTCTTATACAAAAACTCTTCTAAAAGGTTTTCCATATCAGGGCGAGCTGCCATTGCACTTACTCTTTGTGCGGTTAGTTTAGTAGGTGAGACGACCGTATCAGCTCCGAGTTTTTTAAGTTTTTCAACATCATTCATAGCCTCTGCTGCAGAGATTACATAGTATGGACGTGGCAAAAAATGCTCTTTTTCAAAAAGTCTAACAGAAGCAATAAGAGCGATATTGTCAGCCATAGATGCGGAGAGAGTTATCAATCCTTTAGCAGATGCAAGATGCGCCTTTAACATTGAGAGTTCGGCGTGAGGTTCTGCTTTTAAATAGGTTTGGTAGTTATGTTCTATCGCCCATTCATGAATCTCTTCTCTAGGGTCAACAACAACAAAAGGAATGTGATTTTTTCTTAATTGTTTAGTAACTTCAAGAGTGTAATCATTATGATAACAAACAACAAAATGTTTTTTTAGTCTTGCTATCTTATATAACATTTTTCGCTCCTTTAAAATCTTAAAAATAGTACCTCTATTTAACTCTGTCGCCATAATACCTATAGCACTTGTGAAAATCGCAAAACCTGCAATAATGAGTGTTATCGTAAATATTCGTCCTGCATTAGAGACTTCAAAGACCTCCCCAAAACCAACTGTGGTAAATGTAATACCTGTTTGATAAATGGCATCCATTAGAGTTACTTTTTCTAAAAGCACATAGCCTATGGTTCCAACCAACATGGTTAGCATTGTCAAAATAAGAGGTAATCGGAATTTTTTTAAGTGAGGGTAAACTTCAGGAAGAAGTTTAACTTGGGGTTTGGGAGCAGACTCCCAATGCAGGAAGTTGCGAATCCTTTGTAAAAGATTCAACTTATTTCCCTATACTCTTACGAGTTTTTCTTTAGTGTGCGTAATTCTCTTGCAGAAATCTTTACTTTCTTAGTAGTACCATCTTCTAGTGTGATACGCACTGTTCTTAGGTTTAGTAAAAAACGACGCTTTGTTCTGTTTTTTGCATGAGAAACATTGTTCCCAGTCATAGGGCCTTTGCCGCTAATAGCACATCTTCTTGCCATGCTAGAATCCTTAATTTTAGGTTTTTAAAAGTTGCGAATTATATCAATGTAAAGCAAAACTCCAGCTTAAAGGTAATTCTATCTTTTAACAAACTAGTCATAAGCGGACTTAATAGGTATTTTATATATATACGGATAAAATGTAATAAATTTATAACATAAATGAAGAGAAAATGATAACAAAAGACAAGATTGATGAGTATATAGAGAAAATTCCTCCTGCTCCAAAGGCATTAAGAGAAACGTTATCGCTCTTAAATGATGGAGAACTTATAAAAGCCTCAAAGATTGCCCAATCAGATCTAGCTCTTGCAAAGTATCTAAAAAATCTTGTAAACAAACCTATTTATGGCTTTTCTAATGAGATAACAGATATTTCACAGATATTTGGAATCTTAGGAGTCTCTAGTTCACAACAAACCATCTATAACTATATGACTACCCTCTTAAGCCCTTCAAAATGGGTTCTATTTGGATTAAATACAAAATCTTTTCATGAACTACAAGCTAGGCTCTCAAAAAAATGGGAGATGATTTTAAAACATTTAAATATAGAAGATAAAAATATAACAAGTTCCATAACTCTTCTTCCTGCTAGTATAATAGTTGCAGAAGCCCTTTTTTGTGAAAAGATAGAGGATGTAGAGCTTTTAAGATCCACAAAACAACTTGACTATAATACTATTTTAACTCGTCTTTGTGGACTAGGCATCTTTGATATATGCGAACAAATTGCAACTAAATGGGAGATGCCAAAGGAGATAGGAGAGATAATTCAGGCTAGTTCAGGACTGAAGCCTTCTCCCAATGAAATAATCAATACACTTGCAAAGTGGATGCACCTTTTACTCTTTTATGAGCTTTCGCAACCAATATTTATTGAAGCTGGTTTAAATGATTTTGTTGATTTTCAAATAGATTTTGTAGATGATATATATGATGACTTTGCTAGATTTATGGAGATTGAGTGAGAGCAGTAGTTAAAAATGGCATAGGATTATTCACGCCTCAAGGCTTTTTAGATGCAAACAGCAGTAGCTCTTTTTTAAGTATAGATGATATTGAAGCTACTGCAGCATTAGATGTTGATATGATTTTAGTGTCTCTAAAAAGAGTTGTATTTTTTAATAAAAATGGACTTGATATTTTTATAAAACTTTTCTCAAAAGTGAGACAAAAAAACCAAGCAACCGTTGGATTTTGCGATTATGATGAGAGAAAATACAAAGCTATACATACATTTTATCAAGATAAACTCAATTTCTCTTTATACAAAACTATAGATGTTGCTTATCTTTTTTCATCTTCTTTTCAAAACCAAAACAAAAATGTTTTAGTCTATAGTGAAGACAGATCTCAACGCTCAGCAATGGCGATAGAACTACATGACAATGGGCACAATCCCATCATCGCTCAAACAAAAGAAGAATTTAAAGAGAAGTCTTCTAATAAAGCTGCTTATGATGCCATCGCTGATTTAACTTATCTAGGTCAAATGGGACAAAAAATAGCTACAAGAGTTACTGGAAATGCCATCATCTACTCTATCTCATCTTATTTAGATGCAGAAATTTCAAACAAGTTCAATATCCAATATCATAATAACTCTCTAAATGTAGGGTTTAGACTCTTTGTTTTTGATGCTTACAAAGTTATAAGCATGAATGTTCATGCACTAAATTTCTTCTCAAAACTAGCAAGTTCAGGAGCTGAGTATAATGCTAGTATCTGCTTTGTTGGTATGAATTTTGACAAGACTACTGAGACATTTAAAGATACTCTTGAAGATGCTGGTATCTTGTTTTATGATAATATAGATGATATTTTAAAAAATAAACAACTTCTCCAAGAGCTTGGTGCTTCAAGTGCAGCAAACACAAAGTCTAAGAGAGTTATAAACAAACAGACCGTTACAGAGCTACCAAGATTCATAGATGCAACTGTAGCGACTATTGAGATGATGACAAACTCTAAAGCCATCAAGCAATCAGCCGAAGTTCAAGCCATAGGTATAAAAGATAAAACCGATAAGATTGCAAGTTCTATAGGGTACTATGGTGACTTAGATGGAATGCTTATTTTGGTCTTTCCTAAGGGAATTGCAAAAAAAGCTTGCGAGCTTCTAATAGGTGAAAATACAGATGATGTAGAACTTATCTTAGATACATTAGCAGAGCTTGTAAACATAGTTGGAGGGAAAATTAAAACCCTCCTCTCAGACCAAAACATTAGCGTAGATATAACTCTCCCTCGTACATATAGCAATGTTGATAGTCTCCTAGAAGTTATACAAGATAGAAAGGGTGTTCAAGTAGAGCTATCATTTAATGATGATAAATTTATCTTTTTCTTAACTAGATAAAAGCTTGTATCTGTATAATTACAAAATTAAAATAGGAGCTTCTCTCCTACATATAAGGATCATTTATGTTAGTAGCACCTAGCGTTTTATCAGCTGATTTTGGCAACTTACAAAGAGACGTTGAAGATATATGCTCTAGCGGATGTGATTTAGTCCATATAGATGTGATGGATGGTCACTTTGTACCAAACCTAACTATAGGTCCAGTTGTTGTCTCTGCAATCGCAGCTTGTGCTACAAAACCATTAGATATCCATCTGATGGTTGAGAACAACACTTTTTTTGTTGAACTTTTTGCACCACTAAAACCAAAATATATCTCTTTTCATATAGAAGAGGAAAAACATCCTCATAGACTTATCCAAAAAATTCGCTCACTTGGTATAAAACCAGCCATAGTTTTAAATCCTCATACACCTCCAGAATCTCTTGAGTACATCTTAAAAGACTTAGACATGGTTTTGCTTATGAGTGTAAATCCTGGTTTTGGCGGTCAAAGTTTCATCGAGAGTGTTATTCCAAAAGCTGCTAAACTCAATGAGATGCGAAAGAGACTAAATCCAGCTTGCCTTATAGAGGTTGATGGCGGAGTGAGTGATAAAAATATACAGAGTCTAAAAGATGTGGGCGTTGATATTGTAGTCGCTGGAAGTTATGTTTTTAATCATGCCTCAAAAAAAGATGCGATAGCTTCACTGAAGGTTTAAAAATATAATGAAGACTAAGATTTGCGGAATAACTTCTTATATAGATGCAATGGATGCCATAGAAGCAGGTGCAGATGCTCTAGGCTTTGTGTTTTATGAAAATTCACCTAGATATATCTCGCCTAGTGATGCACAACAAATCATCTCAAAACTTCCTCCCTTTGTAGAAAAAGTAGGCCTCTTTGTAAACGCTGATGCACAAGTTATAAACTCCTACATGCAAGAGTCTGGCTGCACACTCGCCCAGATACACTTTGAAGCAGATGAGTCTCTTTATAAGCAACTTTTTGTTCCCTTTATAAAAGTCGTAAGAGCCAAGACTCCACAAGACATCTTAGAGTTTAGCGATGAGTATAAACTCGTTGATGCTTACTGTGAGAGCTATGGTGGAGCAGGTAAAAGACTCAATATCGAATGGTTTGATGGAGTTGATTGTTCTAAGATAATACTTGCTGGTGGGCTTGATGCTTCTAACGTAGCATCACTTAAAAAGTATGGTTTTTATGGAGTTGATGTAAGTAGTGGAGTTGAGATATCTCACGGTAAAAAAGATGCAAAAAAAGTAAGAGAGTTTATAGCCAATGCTCACTAATGATTTCGCACTAGATGCAAAAAGTATCCAAAAACTCTCCAATAAAGGTTTGGCACAAGAACATTTAAAGTCCCAGATAGATGACAATGAATTAGATTTTTACTTAGAACTTTGGAATTCACAAGGACTAGAAATTATAAAACATCATGGTTCTTACTACTTTTCTACAAGATTCACATCCATACCTGATGGAGAATTTTGCATAGTAGATATTGAGACAAATGGCTCAAAGATAGATAAGCATCAGATTATTGAGATAGCAGCTCTAAAAATCAAAGATGGCAAAATCATAGATAGATTTGAGTCTCTTGTTAAGTGTAAAGAGATAAATATACATATCACTCAAATAACTGGTATCTCAGTAGAAGACACAATAGGTGCACCACCTTTAAAAGAGGTGCTTTACAAGTTTAAAACTTTTTTGGCTAACTCTATTTTCGTGGCACATGATGTGAAGTTTGATTATAGTTTCATATCTCTTAGTATGCAAAAAATAGGACTAGAACCTCTTTTAAATCGCTCTTTATGCTCATTAGCTCTAGCTCAAAGAAGTATAGTGTCTTACAAATATGCGCTCTCTTATTTGAACGATTCATTCAATTTATATCCAAATGCAACCCATCACAGAGCAATGAGTGATGTTATAACTACTTATGAATTATTTAAGCTTACACTTGAGAGTATCAAAAAAACAGATAAAGATATTAAGAGTGTTGAAAATCTTATAAAGTTTAGTAAAGATGCTAAAAGATTAAAAAGACCAAAATTTGACCCTCTTTTACTAGAAAGTCAAAAAGAAGAAGAGGAAGAAGTTAAAAAAGAAGATTCGGCTTACTCTGCGTAAGCACCGATACCTGTTAGCTTTTCATATCGAGCTTGAAGTCTATCTTCTTTACTCATCTCTTTTAAAGACTTAACGCTAGATAAAAAATAATCAGCAATAGCAACAGCTGCACTCTCTTTATCTCTATGAGCTCCTATTAGTGGCTCATCTATAATGTCATCAATAAGGCCTAATTTTTTCAAGTCACCACTTGTAATCTTCATAGCATTTGTTGCAGCTTCAGCTTTTTTAGGATCATTCCATAAAATAGCAGAACAGCCCTCAGGTGAGATAACACTAAAAACTGAGTAACGCATCATTGCAAATCTATCAGCCACACCAATAGCTAAAGCTCCACCACTTCCGCCCTCTCCAATAACTACAGAAACACTTTGAGTGTCAAGTTCTGAGAGTTCCAGTAGGTTTCTAGCGATCGCTTCACTCTGGTTTCTCTCTTCAGCTCCAAGACCTGGATATGCGCCCGGAGTATCTACTAACATCAAAAGAGGAAGTTTAAATTTTTCTGCTAGTTTCGCAGCACGAAGAGCTTTTCTGTAACCTTCAGGATGAGGCATACCAAAGTTTCTTCTTATTTTATTTTTAGTTCCACGACCCTTTTGTTCTCCGATAACTACAACTCTCTCATCGCCAATATAGCCGATATAGCACAAAATTGCAGCATCATCACGAAAGTGTCTATCTCCATGAATCTCATATTTATCACGCATAATTAGATTGATGTAGTCAAGCGCATAAGGTCTATCTATATGACGAGCTAGTTGGAGTTGTTGAAAAGGAGTTAGATTGCTAAAAGTTTTATTAACTTCCTTGTCAAGGTTTGCTTGAAGCTTTGCTACTTCGATCTCATCATGACGAACACGAGCAGAGATTATATCTTCTTGAATAAATTTGATTTTATATTCAAAATCTAAATATGTTGCCATTACTAGTCCTTTTTTAGATTTTTTTAAAGATTAAAACACCGTTAGTTCCGCCAAAACCAAAAGAGTTACTCATAACTACGTTTAACTCAGCTTTTCTTGAAGCATTTGGCACATAATCAAGATCACAATCTGCATCTGGAGTTTTATAGTTGATTGTTGGAGGGATGATACCATCTCTCATTGCCATCAAACATGTTACTGCTTCTATGCCACCAGCTGCACCTAAACAGTGGCCTATTTGACCTTTTATAGAACTCATTGGAGGGCAGTTTTGACCTAGAAGCTCTTTTACTGCTGCTGTTTCATTTTTGTCGTTTATAGCTGTACTTGTTCCATGTGCGTTTACATAGTCAATCTTAGGCTTTCCTGCCATTTTATATGCTGCCATCATTGCGCGAGCTGGACCATCAAGACTAGGTGTAGTTATATGACTAGCATCACCACTCTCACCAAAACCTACGATTTCTCCATAAATATTTGCACCACGAGCTACTGCATCTTCATAGCTTTCTAAAACTAGAGCTGCAGCACCTTCACCCATAACAAACCCATCACGATCAGCGTCAAAAGGACGAGAAGCCTCTTTTGGGTTTTCATTGTTTGTTGAGAGAGCTTTCATAGCTGCAAATCCACCAACACCAGCACCAGTTACTGCACACTCAGCTGCTACAACTAACATCTTATCTGCACCATTACACATGATAGTCTTGACCGCTTCACTAATAGCGTGAGTTCCAGCTGCACAAGCAGTTACACTAGAGAGGTTAGGACCTTTTGTTCCGTGTTCTATTGAAACAAATCCACCAAGCATATTTACAAGTGCTGAGGGAATAAAAAATGGAGAGATTCTTCTAGGACCTTTAGTCGCAATTATAATAGAGTTTTTCTCTATTGCTGGAAGACCGCCTATACCAGAACCAGCACTGATTCCAAATCTATCCATATCTATACCATCAGGAAGATTTGCATCACTCATAGCTTCTGCAGCAGCTTTTAGACCAAGGTGGATAAATCTATCTGCTTTTTTAACCTCTTTTGGTAGCATAACAGTCGAAGGATCAAAGTTTTTTACTTCTCCAGCGATTCTTACAGAGTATTCAGAAGCATCAAAAAGAGTAATCTCATCTATCCCACAAACTCCATCACAAATAGCTTTAAATGCACTCTCTTTATCATTACCAACTGCATTTATCATACCTATACCTGTTACTACCACTCTTCTCATAAAACGCTCCATTACAAAAATTTATAAATACTTTAAAAAACTCAGTTACAAAATTGCAAACTGAGTTCTAAAAACATTTTAGTACGATTATTTATTTTCTATATAATCAACAACATCTTTAACAGTTTGAATTTTTTCTGCTTCATCATCAGGAATTTCAATATCGAATTTCTCTTCAAGAGCCATTACTAATTCAACTACGTCAAGGCTATCAGCACCTAAATCTTCAACGAACTTTGCGTCCTCTTTAACTTCTTCTGGGCTAACACTGAGTTGTTCAACCACTACTTCTTTAATATCGTCTAAAAGTGCCATCATAGCTCCTATTTTTTTTATTATAAAATCGCGAAATTGTAACATATTTAACTTAAATAAACTATTACGCCATGTTCAAGCCGCCGTTTACTTTTAGCGTTTCACCAGTTATGTAGCTAGAGTGATCTGATAACAAAAATGCTACTGCATCGGCTATTTCTTTTGCTTGACCAAAGCGTTTCATTGGTATTTTAGAGGTAAAGCTCTCTTTTATCTCTTGGCCAAGCGCATCTGTCATCTCTGTTGCTATAAAACCTGGCGTTACAGTGTTGTAACGAATACCGCTACTAGCAGCCTCTAGTGCAAAACTCTTGCTCATTGCAATAACTCCACCTTTTGATGCCGCATAGTTTGTCTGACCAGCATTTCCAGTCTCTCCAACGATTGATGCGATATTTACAACTGAACCAAACTTTTTCTTTCTCATTACTTTCATAGATTCACGACAACCTATAAAACATGATGTTAAGTTTGCATTTATAACACTCATAAAATCATCTGTTTTCATGCGAAGTGCTAGTTTATCATTTGTGATGCCAGCATTGTTTACAAGATATGAAAGCTCTCCATCACAATCTACTATAGTCTTGATGGCATCAACAAATGCATCTTCATCACTTACATCAAAACCTATAACTGCAGCCCTGCCACCACTCTCTTCTATTGCTTCTTTTATAGCATCAGCCTCAGCAGCGCCACTTCTATAGTTAATCCAAACTTTTAAACCATAACCAGCCAAAGTCTTTGCAATCTCTGCACCAATTCCACGACTAGAACCCGTAACTAAAACATTTTTTCCGCTAAATACCATATTTTATTTTCCTTTAATTTATTTTATAGACACAAAGCCTCGAACAAGTTCGAGGTTCCAAGAGGTTTAACTCAAGACTGTAGCCCCGAACTTGTTCGGGGCTATTAGGATTTTATGAAACACCTCTTCGGACAAGCCTGATGTTCCAAAAAGTAACTTTTAAACTAAACTACTATCCATCTCTTTTGGTATCTCTATATCCATAAGCTTTAAAACAGTTGGAGCGATGTTGTTTAGTCCTCCGCTCTTTACTTTTTTTATACCATCTGCTACTACAAAACACCAAACTTCTCCAACTGTGTGATTTGTCAAGGTACTTCCATCATCATTTTTCATCTCTTCACAGTTTCCATGATCAGATGTGATAACTACAGCATAATCTTGCTCTTTTGCGCATTTTAAAATACGCCCCAGCTCAGCATCTACTGTCTCAACCGCAACAATAGCCGCTTCTTCATCTCCAGTATGCCCTACCATATCGCCATTTGCAAAGTTTACAACTACAAAGTCATACTGCTCTTGCATAGCTTTAAGAACAACATCTCCAACCTCTTTTGCACTCATCTCTGGCTTCATATCATAAGTTTTTACATCAGGTGATGGGATTAGAACTCTTGTCTCATTTTCATAAGGCTCATCGATGCCACCATTTAAGAAAAATGTTACATGCGCATACTTTTCAGTCTCTGCAGTGTGGAGCTGTCTAAGCCCACGTGATGCGATAACCTCAGCTAAAGTGTTTTTTGGAGCTTCTTTTAAAAACAAAACTGGATAAGAAAAGGACTTATCATATTCTGTCATTGTAGCTATGTTTACACTTTTTTTTGTACAAGAGAAGCCACCAAAGCTACTGCATCCAAGTGCAGTCACTAACTCTCTCATCCTATCACTTCTAAAGTTTACAGTTAAAATGCCATCTCCGTCCATTACGCCATCATAACCCTCAAATGCGATTGGTTCTATAAACTCATCACTTTCATCTCTAGCATAAGATGCATCTATATAAGATCTTGCATCCAAGCTTGTTCTTGGTTTTGCATCTACTATCGCATTGTAAGCTCTCTGGACTCTATCCCAACGATTATCTCTATCCATCGCATAAAATCGCCCAGAAATAGTTGCTATTTTTATGCTTCTATCTATTTGAGTCTCTAAAGAATGCAGATACTTTTTTGCAGAAGTTGGAGAGACATCTCTACCATCAGTTATAAGATGCAAAAAAACTTCTCTATTATTTTTTGCTGCTATATTTGCTATGCCTATAAGATGATCTATATGAGAATGAACCCCACCATCACTCATAAGTCCGATGATATGAAGTCTTTGTGACTTCTTTAAAAGTGCTTGTAAAACCTCGTTTGACTCCAAAGTCTTCTCACTTAAAGCCAAAGAAATCTTAACAAGATCTTGATACAACACCCTACCACTTCCTATACTCATATGACCGACTTCAGAGTTACCCATCTGCCCTTTTGGAAGACCTACACTTAGTCCTGAAGTGTCTATAAGAGAGTGCGGAATCTCTTTAAAAAGTTTGTCATAAGTTGGCTTTTTCGCTTTGTAAAATGCGTTGTGCTCTGTTTTAGAGCTGTACCCTATGCCATCTGTTATGACTAAAACAGCTTTTTTTGACAAATTTACTCCCTTTTTTATTGTTTTGCAATTATACTCTTTTTTATAAAATGACCAAATGTGATAAAACATTTTCACTTTATCATACTTTTACAATAAAAAATCTATAATGTCACTTTTAAACAACGAAGGGACTAACCACTTTGCTATACGCACTTCATGAATTACTAAATATTAACATACTCGGATACATTACTATTAGAGCTGGAATTTCATTTTTCTTGGCTCTTTTTTTTACGCTTTATTTAATGCCAAAATTTATAAGATGGGCACAAAAAAACTCAAGCGTTCAACCCATCTATGATCTTGCTCCACAAAGCCACAAACAAAAAGAAAAAACCCCAACTATGGGCGGCGTCGTCTTCATTGGTGCTACTATCTTGGCATCTCTGCTTACAATCAAGTTGTCAAACATGTTCGCCATCGGGGCGATATTAACGCTTGTTCTTTTTGCTCTTATTGGGCTTAAAGATGATTTAGCGAAGATAAAAAAATGCCAAAATGGAGCAGGTTTAAAGGCAAGAACGAAACTGTTCCTGCAAATCCTAGCTTCTATTATCGTAACAGCTTTTCTATGCCTTAGCGCTGGACTAAACACTGACCTATATGTACCATTTTTGAAAAATCCCGTCTTAAATATGGGGATGTTTTCTATGATATTTTGGTCGATAGTTATCATCTCAACTTCAAACGCAGTAAACCTTACTGATGGGCTTGACGGCCTAGCTACAGTTCCTTCTCTTGCAGCTCTTGCATCTTTTAGCATTATCATCTATTTTACTGGTAATGCAGTTATTAGCAGTTATCTTTTGATGCCAAACTTTGATGTGGGCGAAGTAGCCATAGTTGCTAGTGCCTTGATGGGAGCCTTGACTGGCTTCTTATGGTACAACTGCCACCCAGCTGAAGTTTTTATGGGAGATAGTGGTTCTTTAACTGTTGGTGCATTTTTGGGCTACCTAGCCATCATCTCTAAAAATGAGATTTTACTTCTTCTTATAGGCTCTATCTTTGTTATAGAGACAGTCTCTGTAATACTTCAAGTTGGAAGTTATAAACTTAGAAACAAAAGAGTCTTTTTGATGGCGCCGATTCATCACCATTTTGAGATGAAAAAGTGGGCTGAGAACAAGATTATAGTTAGGTTTTGGATTATCGCAATTTTGTCAAACCTTATCGCACTTATCACTCTAAAGATTCGCTAGATGGTCTCTCTATTTGGCTACGGCAAAACTACAAAAGCTCTTGCTAAAGTCATAAAATATGCTGTCTTTTATGATGACAAATGCCTAAAACCTTTTCGTGATGAAAATGGATTTATGGTAAAACCATCAAGCGAGTTTAACCCAAAATACTCCTCTTTAGAGATTCCATCACCTGGAATTTCCCCATCGAACCCACTTATAAAACGCTCAAGAAATCTTATAAGTGATTATGACTACTTTAGCGATGCACAGCCCCTAAAAGTTTGGATAAGTGGAACAAACGGAAAGACCACAACAACTCAAATGATGCAACATCTCTTAGAGAGTAAAGGAAGTATTTGTGGTGGAAATATAGGAACTCCACTTGCAGAGCTTAACACAGAATCAAAGATATGGTTGCTTGAGACTAGCTCTTTTTCCATGCACTACACAAATAAAGCAGCGCCAAATATCTATGTTCTTCTTCCTTTAAGTCCAGACCATATTAGTTGGCATGGAAGTATGAAAGAGTATGTACAAGCAAAGCTAAAACCTCTCTCGTTTATGAAAGAGGGAGAGATAGCTATCGTCCCAGAAATCTACAAAGACACACCAACAGATGCGCATCTTATCACTTACAAAGATGAAGCTTCTCTAGCTAAATATTTTGGTATAGATACAAGCAAAGTAAAGTTTCAAGGTGCTTTTTTAGCAGACGCACTTCTAGCTATGGCTGTTGAGAAGATTTTATTTGATGAGATAGACTATGAAAAAATCAACTCATTTACACTTGAAGCTCACCGTCAAGAAGAGTTAAGAGATGCAAAAAACAGGCTTTGGGTAAATGACACAAAAGCGACAAACATAGATGCGACTATGGCGGCACTAAAGAGATATAAAGACTCATTTATTCATCTCATTTTAGGTGGGGATGATAAAGGCGTAGAACTTGATGAGTTATTTGTTTTTATGCAAAACTTCTCGCTTTGCATCTACACCATAGGCTCAAACAAAGAGAAACTCTCAACTCTTGCACAAAAATACAAGATAGAGTTTCATACTTGCAAAAATCTATCAGATGCCATAAAAGAGATAGATAAAAGGCTAAAAAAAGATGAAACTGCCCTACTCTCGCCAGCTGCTTCAAGTCTCGATGAGTTTAGCTCTTATATGCAAAGAGGCGATGAGTTCAAAGATGCAGTTCATAAGCTAAAATTCAGTACTTAAAAGATACAATGTCGCTCTTTAAAAGATGGCCAATTAGCTCAGTCGGTAGAGCAGTTGACTGAAAATCAGCGTGTCCTTGGTTC
>Ga0265293_10008608_pt1 | contig 15042 bp, 12 predicted proteins | sample Munlanlewell138R_FD_192505 | JGI IMG/M metagenome (GOLD analysis project Ga0265293, IMG submission 192505) | Leachate microbial communities from a municipal landfill in Southern Ontario, Canada - Leachate well 138R | ecosystem: Engineered > Solid waste > Landfill > Unclassified | place: Canada...
TAAGGCAACCCAATATGCCCGTTCCTTTTTGCGGAATGTTGCCAACTCTGATGATTTGCAATTTAAGGTCTTTAAGGTTTATTTGGAAGTGTGGGAAAACGGTCTTATTAAAAAGTGCTGCAGAGAGGAATCTTGGACAGGCACTCTAAAGCTCCCTATGGGTGTAAAGCCTCAAGGCACTACAAAGAGCAGCAACTGTTTTTATTACACTTTTAACCCTAAGAATTGTAAAATAAAAGGCAAAGTAGATATTAGTTGGGCTAAATAGCCGACAATCAGCAAAGCACCTAAATCAAATGACGGTGGCATTGTCTTTGCGAGGTACGAAGCAATCCAGACCCGCAAAGCCTTGCTCCTAGTCTTTGCGAGCTATGAAGCAATCCAGACCCGCAAAGCCTTGCTCCTAGTCTTTGCAGGCGACGCGTTAAGCTGAGTTGCCGGTGGCAAGTCAGTAGCGGGAGCCCACGAGCAATTGCGGGAGCAATGCGAGGGCATATAAAGCGAAGCAATCCAGCTCCCAGAGCCTTGCTCCCTGCCCCACCATAACTTTTTGCCAAAGGCAAAAAATCTCATTATGAGCTCGCTCATAATATCATTTGTGTGCAAATATCATTTTGCAACTTGCCAGCAAAATATTATTTTCAAGCTGCGCTACCGTAAGCCCTGGATTGCTTCGGCACTATTGTGCCTCGCAAAGACGATTTAGAGGTAAAGTCATTGTAAACAGCCATTCACTTTAGCTAAAAAATATAAATATTTAATGCCTTTTACCTGATTTTATAAATATAAACAAAAATTTTGGTATCATTTTTTACAATTAAGCATTGACAAAGTTGGTTTTTTATTAGATAATAGCTTATAGATAAAAAAATATCAAGGAGGCTGGCGATGAGTGATAAATTGGCAGATTGTACTTGCTGTTGTTGTGAAAATTGCAAAGAATTCGACGAAATTTCCAATATCATTGATTTGTACAAAGGCAAAGAAGGCAGCTTAATCCAAGTCCTGCACTCGGCACAAAATATCTATGGGCATCTCCCGTTAGAAGTGCAAGAGTTTATTGCGGAGAAAATGGATTTGCCTTTAAGTGAGGTATCAAGCGTAATTTCATTTTATTCTTTCTTTTCTACTGTACCGCGCGGTTTGCATACAATTAGAGTTTGTATGGGAACTGCTTGCTATGTTAGAGGGGGAAAGAATTTGGTAGAAAGGCTAAAAGAGCTGCTGGACATAGAGATAGGCGGCACTACTCAGGATGGCAAGTTCACTTTCGAAATTGCACGCTGTATCGGAGCTTGCGGGCTTGCGCCTGCTATTATGATAGATGATGTAGTATACAAGCAAGTTACAGAAAATAAGCTAGAGTCCATACTCTCAAAATATTAATAGGGAGGCATCGTTATGAATGAAATTAAGATAAACAACCTTTCCGATCTCCAAAAAGTTAAAAAGATATATAACGATAATGCTAAGCGTTATAAAATGCAAATAGCGGTATGCGGCGGCGCAGGATGCGTATCCAGCAATTGCGCAGAGGTGCTGCAAGCATTCAAAGAGGAGCTTGCCGCTTACAACTTAGGAGAGCAAATACAGGTTATCGAAACAGGATGTATGGGACTGTGCGCAGTAGGACCGGTGGCTATTGTCAGTCCTGAGCGCATATTTTATACCAAACTTGACGCAGAAGCGGCAAAAGAGATTGTAGCCAAGCATATTGTCGGCGGCAATCCCGTTATAGATTATACTTACTATGACGAAACACTTAACAAGCATATCCCTTGCGTGGATGATATTAGCTTCTTCAAAGAGCAAGTAAAGATTGCGCTAAGGAATTGCGGCATAATTGAGCATGCCAGCATTGACGCTTATATATCCCGAGACGGCTATAAAGCGGCGTTGGATTGCTTGACCTCTAAAAGCAGTCAAGATGTTATTGACGAGGTTAAAAAGTCAGGCTTAAAAGGCAGAGGCGGCGCAGGCTTCCCCACAGGGATTAAGTTTCAATCGGGATATAATGCAAAGGGTAAAGATAAATATTTGGTATGTAATGCCGACGAAGGCGACCCCGGCGCATTTATGGACAGAAGTATTTTAGAAGGCGACCCTCATACCGTAATAGAAGGTATGCTTATTGCAGGTTATGCCATAGGCGCAAAAAAAGGCTATGTATATATAAGAGCCGAGTATCCTATTGCGGTAGAGCGGTTAGGCAATGCAATCAGCAACGCATATAAGTATGGTTTGCTAGGAGAAGGTATCTTTGGCAGCGAGTTTAGCTTTGATTTGGAGCTTCGCATAGGCGCGGGCGCATTTGTTTGCGGTGAAGAAACAGCGCTTATGCAATCAATTGAGGGCAAGCGAGGCGAACCACAACAAAAGCCTCCATTTCCTTTCCAAAAAGGGCTCTTTGGCAAACCTACCATTATAGACAATGTAGAAACGCTTGCTAATGTGCCGGCAATTATGTTAAAAGGTAGCGCATGGCATGCGCAATACGGTACTGAAACAAGCAAGGGTACAAAAGTGTTTGCGCTGGCCGGCGATGTAGTCAATACCGGTATTATCGAAGTACCTATCGGCACTACCATTGGGGATATTCTCTTTAAGATTGGCGGCGGAATGCGCAATAAGAAGAAGTTTAAGGCTGTGCAAATCGGCGGCCCTTCCGGCGGGTGTATTACACAAGAGAATCTTAATACCCCTGCCGATTACGAATCGCTTGCAAAACTTGGCGCAATTATGGGCTCGGGCGGCTTTATCGCTATGACAGAAGATACCTGTATGGTGGATACCGCAAGATTCTTTATGGACTTTATTAAAGATGAGTCTTGCGGCAAGTGCTTGCCTTGTCGTATTGGCACTAAGCGGATGTTAGAGATTTTAGAGCGTATTACTTCAGGTTGCGGACAAGAGGGGGATTTAGAGCTGCTGGAGGAGCTTAGTATTACTATTAAAGATACTGCAATGTGCGGATTGGGGCAAACTGCTCCTAATCCTGTGCTTTCTACGCTTGCCAACTTTAGAAAAGAGTATGAGGAGCATATAAAGCAAGGCTATTGTCGAGCGGGAGTTTGCGGCGACTTGTTTATTTCTCCTTGTGAAAATGCTTGCCCCGCCAATATCAATGTGCCCGGTTACCTTTCCTTAATTGCGGCAGGCAGATTTGTGGACGCTTACAATTTAATTAGGCAAGAGAATCCTTTCCCTGCAATTTGCGGCAGGATTTGTACTCGCCCTTGCGAGCTAAAGTGCAGGCGGTCTACCGTAGATGAGGCAGTTGCAATTTGCGACCTTAAACGGTTTGTAGCCGACTATGCGTTTAAGAACGAAAAGACCAGCAAAAGCGATATAGTATTTCCTAAGAATGGCAAAAGCGTAGCCATTATAGGCGCGGGAGCTTCCGGGCTTACTTGCGCATATTATCTTGCGCGGATAGGCTATACCGTAGACGTTTACGAGTCTCATAGTATAGCGGGCGGCGTGCTGGCTTTTGGCATACCCGAATACCGCTTACCTAAAAAGGTACTGGAGCACGAAATTGAGTTAATCAAAGATGCAGGCGTCAATATCCTGCTTAATAAAGAGGTGGGCAAAGATATTGACTTTAAGACCTTGCGGATGAGCTATGACTCTATTTATATTGCCACAGGCACACAATACCCTATTAAGGTCAATATTCCCGGCGAGGATTTGCAAGGCGTATATCACGGTATTAACTTCCTTAAAGATACCAATTTTGAAAAGCCGGTTGCCTTAGGCAAAACCGTTGCGGTTATAGGCGGCGGAAATACAGCTATTGACTCTGCCCGAACCGCAGTAAGGCTAGGGGCGGAAAAAGTTATTATCCTGTATAGGCGCACAATAGATGCTATGCCTGCTTATATTACCGAAATTGACGAAGCACTAGAAGAAGGCATAGAGATTATGGAATTGGTTGCACCCGTCCGATTCGTAGACGGCTCTGCTGGCAAACTTTCTAAGATAGAATGCGTTAAAATGCAACTTGGCGACTTTGATAAGAGCGGGCGCAGAAGGAGTATAGAAGTGCCCGGCTCCAACTTCTTCTTAGATGTAGATAATGTAATTATTGCTATAAGCCAATACTCCGACCTGCCCTTTATCAGCAAAGACGAAATTGCGCTTACCTCTTGGGGTACTTTTGTAGTAGAAGACCAAACGCTTGCCACTACAATGGAAGGGGTTTTTGCCGGCGGCGATGTGGCTAGAGGCCCTGATACGGTTATCAGAGCAATAGCCGACGGAAAAGCCGCCGCTGTATCCATTGACAAGTATCTGGGCGGCAAGGGCAAGTTAAATAAAGGAGCGGCTATATCCATACCCGATACCTTTGACGAAGACGAGGTAGTATCCTTAAAGCGCTTCCCGCAGGAATTGTTAAGTCCGGAAGAGCGCAAGGACAACTTTGACGAGGTAGTAATAGGTTATCATAAATTAAACGCAATGGCGGAAGCAATGCGCTGTCTGCATTGTGACAGGAGGTAGGAAATGATAAATTTAACAATTAACGGCAAACCCATCGTAGCCGCCGAAGGCACTACCATACTGGATGCGGCTAAAGCCAATAATATAAATATCCCCAATCTTTGCTACCTACAAGGGGTGCATAAATTTGGCACTTGCCGTATTTGCGTAGTAGAAGTAAAAGGGGCAAAGACCCTGCAAGCATCTTGTATGACCGAAGTAGCGGAGGGCATGGAAGTGTTTACCAATACTAAAAGGGTAAGGGATGCGCGGAAAGTGCTGTACGAACTGTTGCTTTCCGACCATTCTAAGGAGTGTTTAAGCTGTACTCGCAACCAAAGCTGTGAATTGCAAGAGCTGGGCAGAATCTTAAATATTGAGGAAACCCGTTTTGAAGGGGAGCGGCCGGAACATGTTATTGATGTATCCGTTTCTATTACTAGAGATATGACCAAATGTGTGCTGTGCCGCAGATGCGTTACCGCTTGTAATCAAATACAAGGAGTGGGGGCTATCAATGCGCAAAATAGGGGATTCGAAACCGTAATCAGCCCTGCAATGGATTTGCCGATTGGCAATGTCAACTGTATTTTCTGCGGGCAATGTACGGTAGTATGCCCTGTTGGCGCGCTGAAGGAAACTGATGGCAAAGCAAGAGTTTGGCAAGCCCTTGCCGACAAGAGCAAGCGTGTAGTAGTACAATCAGCGCCGGCAGTAAGGGTAACCATTGGCGAAGAGTTTGGCAATCCTCCCGGCTCAAGGGTTACGGGCAAGCTGGCGGCGGCGCTTCGGGCTTTGGGATTCGACGATGTGTTTGATACCAACTTTGCCGCTGACCTTACCATATTGGAAGAAGGTACGGAACTGCTTACCAGATTAAAGAAAGCGGTGTCGGGCGAAGAAGTTACCCTCCCTATGCTTACAAGCTGTTCGCCGGGTTGGGTAAAGTATATTGAGCATACTTTTCCGGAGATGCTTGACCACCTCTCTACCTGTAAGTCACCGCATACGATGCTGGGTGCATTGGTGAAGTCTTATTACGCTGAAAAAATTAATGCAGACCCTAAGGATATATTTGTAGTCAGCGTTATGCCTTGTACAGCTAAAAAGTTCGAAATTGAGAGGCCCGAAATGCAAAACAACGGTGTCCCCAATGTGGATGCTGTTATTACCACTCGTGAATTAGGAGCAATGATAAGGCAAGCAGGTATAGATTTTAACAGCCTACCTGATGAGGAATTCGATCATCCGCTTGGGCTTTCTACGGGAGCGGCAGATATTTTCGGCATTACAGGCGGCGTTATGGAAGCGGCACTTCGTACTGTTTATGAGCTGGTCACAGGCAGGGAGCTTCCTTTTGACAAGTTGCATGTTACCCCGATAATGGGCTTTGACGATATTAGGACAGCGGATATTTTGATAGAAAAGCCGCTTGAGCAATATAGCCTTTTTGACAATGTTACCGTAAAAGTTGCTGTTACCAGCGGCGCAAAAGGCGCAAAAAAACTAATGCAAGAGGTTGCGGAAGGCAAATCGCCTTATCACTTTATAGAAATTATGGGCTGCCCCGGCGGCTGCATAATGGGCGGAGGGCAACCCAGAAGCGACGAGTCTGATTTAAGACAAAAAAGGCTTGCAGGTATATACTCAGAAGATGAGGCTAAAATATACCGCAAATCGCATGAGAATCCTTATATAATCTCGCTTTATGAGGATTACTTAGGAGTGCCTAACAGCCATAAATCGCATGAGCTACTGCATACTCATTATGTTAAGAGAGGCACTTTTAATGAGCTGACTGAGCAAAGATTTGCTGTTGAGGTAACCAAGCCCGCTAAGCAAAAAGCCAGCAAGGAAGCCCTGCCTCGTGAGCGAATCAGCACTGAATTAGAATCTATTAAGGTGCTTGCTCTTGAAGGCGAAGTGGCAAGGCTAAAGAGAGAATGCGAGGAATATCATGATACTGTGGAATTGTTTAAGAAAATAATTTCTGACAGTTCCAGAACAGACACCAAATAAAGTAAAAAAACTAAAAAAAACAGTAAAAATCTTAGGCGGCAAAAAAACTTGCCGCCTTTTTGTTATATCTTTAAGGCATATAACCTGCCGCCCTTGCTAAGTTTACAATAGCGCTTGAGCCCAGCCGCTCGCATCCCAATTCTAAAAACTGCCAAGCCGCTTCTAATGAGCGTATACCGCCGGAGGCTTTTATTTTAATGTTTTTGTCCAGATATTCTTTCAAAAGTAAAATATCTTCTACCGAAGCACCGCCACCTGCAAAGCCTGTGGAGGTTTTAAGGTATTCCGCCCCGCTATTGTTTACAATTTTGCACATTTCAATCTTTTCTTGATTGGTAAGCAGGCAAGTTTCAATTATCACTTTTAAGATTCTGTTTTCACATACTTTTTTTATTTGCTTAATTTCACTTTCTACACTAGGAAAATTAGCGTCTTTTAGCGCGCCGATATTGATTACCATATCCAGTTCGCTTGCACCACACTCTATAGCTTCTTGAGCTTCGTATACCTTACTTTTAGTAGAGCTGTAACCAAAAGGGAAACCTATTACAGTAGAAACAATAAGCTGCTTCCCGCCTAAACTTTTTGCGAATTGCACATTGGAGAGGGGCACGCATACGCATGCAGTTTTATATTCTATAGCCTCTGTGCAAAGATTGATAATATCTTGAGTGCAAGTTTGAGGTTTTAGCATAGCGTGGTCGGTGCAAGCCAGAATTTTCGCAATATTCATACTCCCTCCTTATATTGTAGCACTACTTCAACGGGATAATGGTCACTAGGGTAATGCCCTTGCTCGTTATGGTGTCGGATTATTTTATGAGAAAGCACATTAAAATAGGTATCATCAATTAGAATAAAATCAATAGGCAGCGGCCAAGGCTTATCAAGATAGCCCTTAAAACTATGAAAAGTGCCGCCCTCATCAAAAGTGTTGGCAATTTTCTTGCAATCTTTTAATTTATCCGCAGTAACAATCCCATAGTTAGGAGTATCTTGCTGATAATTAAAATCTCCCATAACTATTACCCGTCCGTCACACTCTTGCGCTGTTTTTGCTATTATTTCGCTTGCCTTTTGCATTACCTGTACCCCTTGATACGGTAGATGTGTATTGATTACAGTAGTTGATTTTTTGTTTAACTTATCTTCCAACTTTACTTGCGTTAGTGTCCTATAATCAGTAGGTTGCGCATCCCAACCAGTAGAGGGACAGTCGGGGGTAGGAGATAGCCAGAGAGTGGATGCGGTAATAAGTGAGAACCGCTCTTTCTTAAAAAAAACTGCATTATATCCGCCGATAAGGTCTGCCGCAATACCTAGCGGCCAACAGTTTTCGCCATAATATTCATATTCGGGGAGGGCTGCTACCAAGTAATCATATTGGATTTTTTTTAATTCTTGAAATCCGACAATTTCAGGAGAAGATAGCCTTACTGCTTCTAGCACAAGCTCTTTGCGGTTGCCCCAAAACTTTTCTTTGGCATCCTCCAGCCCGAAAGTTCGAATATTAAAGCTCATAACGGTAAAATCTTTATTTGTAAATTCAGGCTCGGGTGCACAGGCAAATAATGAATATACCAAAACTATAAATAACATCAAAAAGGCAATTTTTTTCATAAAATAATTATATCATATACAAAAAATGGATACAAGAGGGCAAACAAACTAAAGCAATCCAAACTTGAAAAGTCATTGCGAACGGCAGTGAAGCAATCCAGTCCCGCAGAGCCTTTCCTTCTCGTCTTTGCGAGGTACGAAGCAATCCAGTCCCGCAAAGCCTTTCCTTCTCGTCTTTGCGAGGTACGAAGCAATCCAGTCCCGCAAAGCCTTTCCTTCTCGTCTTTGCGAGGTACGAAGCAATCCAGTCCCCAGAGGGTTGCTTCTTGCTCCTTTCAACCCTTTTTTATAATTAATAGACATAAGACAAACACTGCATTGACACAGGGGCAAGCGTAGACTATAATTAAAGTTATAATAAGTGCTTTTTATAAAAAAGGAGGCATAAAAGGACAATGGGAGCTACCAAAATAATAGCGCATAGGGGACTTAGTTCCTTATATTATCAAAACACTTTAACAGCATTCCTGCAAGCGGGGGAAAGCAAGGCTTTTGACGGTATAGAAACAGATATTTGGGCAACTTCCGACGGGGCTTGGATATGCTCTCATGACCGAGACCCTTTTGCAGACCCTACTCTTTTAGTAGATGCTATCCCTTTTTCTAAAGCTACTTCTATCCCTTTGAACAAAAAGAAAGCAAGAGGCGCAAAGACAGAAGGATATGAGTTTTTATGTCCGTTTGAGGATTACTTAAATGTTTGCAGAGATTTTGGGCTGCTTGCAGTTATAGAATTAAAGTTTCTAATACCTAAAGCACAGCTACCCGGCTTGTTGGATTTAATTGGCGAAAAATTGCCTATTGATAAATATGTAGTTATTAGTTTCTACAAAGAAAACATAGACAATATCTTAGAGCAAAACGCAATAGTTAATGCGCAAATACTAACCTCTAATTACATTTCAGCAAAGCGATACCTTAACGAGGGGTATAATATAGGGGTAAATAATAGGATTACTACCTCTAATCTAATTAAAAGGGCTAAAGTTAAGGGCAGGGAAATAAATGTCTGGACTGTAAACTCTAGTAGCAGAGCCCGCTCATTAATCAAGGCGGGGATAAACTACCTTACCACAGATAAGAAGTTGGAAATATAGGCGAAAATGTATAAAGTTATTATAACAGCTCCTGATAAAGCAACAAGTATAAACAAGGTAGTTAAGGATACCAATCTACTTGATTTGTTAACCCAAAACGGGATATATATACCTGCTAACTGCGGCAGAAAAGGCAGTTGCGGCAAATGCAAGGTAGATATAATCATAGGCGGTAAAGTGCAAACAGTCACCAGCTGTACCTATGCTATACAAGAGGATATTACTGTACTATTGCCCACACCTATTGGAGAGGATTTTAAGGTAAAGCCAGCTGAGCAAGCAGGTATAGCTATTGATATAGGTACCACTTCTTTAGCGGTATATTATGTAGATTTGCAATCAGGGCATAGCCAGAGCTTTAGCACCTTAAATAAACAAGCCGCCTTTGGAGCGGACATAATTAGCCGAATAAAGGCGTGTCAAGAGGGTAGATTGGCAGAGCTGCAAGCTATCATTATAAAACAAATAAATGCAATATTATCAAATATCCCAAATGTTAGCAGTTTGCCTGTCGTTATATCCGCCAATACCACTATGCTGCATATTTTGGCGGGCAAAGACCCTTCTTCTATAGGCAATTATCCCTTTACCCCTTTATTTACTGATACTCAAATTATTGAAGGGAGGAGCATAGGCTTAACTTGCGGCTCTCTTACCTTGCTGCCCTCTGCAGCCGCCTATTTTGGCGCTGATGCTGTATGCGGAATGGCAAGCATAAATGTTGCAGAGCAAGAAGGAGCAAACTTATTTATTGATATAGGCACAAATGCAGAGCAAGCTATCAGCAATAACGGACAAATAACAGCTTGTGCCGCTGCCGCAGGACCTGCTTTCGAAGGCGCTAACATAGAAAAAGGTATGGGAGCGACAATAGGAGCTATTGACCATATTTATTACAAAGAGGGCAAATTGTCATATTCTGTTATTGGCGGGGGCAAGCCTGTTGGTATATGCGGCTCCGGGTTTATAGATGCAGTTGCATTACTGTTAGAGCATAATGCAATAGACTACTATGGCACCTTTTCCAGAGAAAAGAATATGCTTTCCTCTTATATAGCGGAGAGCAAGTTTTTTATAGCTGAACAAGTCTTTATTTCTCAAGCTGATATTAGGGAGTTTCAGCTTGCTAAAAGTGCAGTTTATACCGGTATAATGGCACTACTGGATATTCAAAATTTGACACCTGCCGATATAAAAAAAGTGTATATTGCTGGCGGGCTGGGATATTATTTGGATAAAGCATCTGCAGTAAGGGCATCAATATTGCCTAAGGAATTGAAACCAAAAATAATAAGTATAGGCAATGCCAGCGGTGCAGGTGCAGTAAAAGCACTATTAGAGGCTAAGTTTATTACAAAATGTGAAAGCCTGGCTAAACAAATTAATGTGATAGAACTTGCCGAGACTGCAGGATTTATGGATAAGTTTATAGAAAATATGAACTTTAGCGTATAGACTAAATTACTTCTTTCGGTATACCTTTTTTAGCTTTTCAGGTACCTCAACTTCAAGTTTAGCATCTTCGCTGGCTTTAGTAGACAGCTTCTTTTTTCTTTGTTTTCCTTCCTGCTCAAAAGGTGTAAAGCCATATCCAAAAGCCTCGCTGACATCGGTTGCAAACATAAATGCTTGAGGGTCTAGATTCTTAACTATATTCTTCATCATTACCGCTTGAGAGCGTATAACCAAACAAAGCAGCATTTGCCTTTCGGCATTGGTATACATCCCCAAGCCTTTGAAAGAGGTGACACCCCTGCCCAGCTTTTCCATAATTGCTTGTCCGATTTCTTGATAATTATGGCTAAAAATAAAGTATGCCTTAGAGCTTTTACCGCCTTCAATTACATAATCTACCACTTTAGCGGATAAAAAAGAGGTTAAAAAAGCATATAACGGAGCAAGAAAACTTTTGTATACTATTGCTGACATTAAGATTACAAAGAAGTCTATGCCAAAAATCACATTGCCGATATTGGCTTTGCCTACTTTTTCGGATAAGAGATTGGCAACCATATCATTGCCGCCGGTAGAGCCGCCCATCCTTATAATCAAGCCCAGCCCCAGTCCATAAACGCTTGCTCCATATACCGTCGCAAGCGCTTTATCTGTCATTTGCAATGCAAGGTGCGCAAGTCCGCTTGAGTGCTCCAACAAGTTAATTGCCATAGTATAAACTATGGTCGATACTATGGATAGCACACCAAAACGGGAGCCAAGCGAGCGGTAAGAAAATAAAAATAGCGGGATATTAAGCAGCAGCGTAAGAGTGCCTATAGATATCTTTATCAGCCCCGAAGTGGACAAAATTGTTGCTATGCCGGTAAAGCCGCCCACAGGGATTTGCATAGGAGCTAAAAAGACCGTTATGGAAAAAGCCATAGCTATTGCCCCAAAACAGCAAATTAAGATACTGCCTGCTAAATGATTCCTATCAGCCCACTCTTTTAACATCTTTTACCTTTACCTTTACCATTATCTATATAGTATATGCTTATAGATATAAAGTCAATAAAAAAAAGCAATAGCATTCTGCTTTTAGCTTAGCGCATTTTTAAGTAAAAATTGCTAAAAATAAGTATTGAGTATAAAATAAGCGGATTTACAGATAAATATAGTAACAAGGAGGTAATCTTATGAGCATAAAGTTAAGGCCGGGAGAAACAGCGCCTAAGAGCGGAACTTACAAGGTAGTAAACAAGCAAGGCAAAACCGAATATACTGTTAAAATGGAAAAGGGAGAAACTATGCCGCCTACGCAATCTTCAGGAAAACATTTTGAAATAGACTAAAACAAGTAAAATATTATTGTATTACAAAAGCCGCACTTATTTGCGGCTTTTGTTGTTTATACGCTCATTAACTTTGGATAATCTAATATTTCTATTTTATTTCTAAATAGCTTTATCAGCCCGTCTGACTGAAATTGGCGCAACAGTCGGGTTACAACTTCTCTGGCGCTGCCTAAATCATTTGCAAGCTGTTCATGCGTGACACTTATAAACTCATCTTTGGAAAGTGATGCCCTATCAAGCAGCATATCCCTTAGCCTTCTGCCCATATTGGTAAAAACCCTTTGTTCCAGCACCCACATAACTTCGGAGAACCTTGCCGCCATAAGCTCAAGAGTAAAGTTCTTAACATGAATGTTTTGCTCGCCCAACTGCTCGTAAACCTTGGCAGGGACAAGCACAATTGCACTGTCTTCTTCCGCATCTATATGTATATCAAAAGAGATATTGCGCACCATGCATTTTGCCCCCATTATGCAGGTATCCCCTTCCACCAGCCTATAAAGGGTGATTTCTTTACCGTCTTCGGACAATATATAAGTCCTTAACTGCCCCGTCAGTACATAAAAAAGCCCGATACAATTGTTAGTTCTAAGTAAACCGGTGTTTTTAACATACTCTTTATAGTCAACTGCTTGTTCCAAAACTTTTTGTTGCTCTGTATTCAAATGACGCCAAAAAGGAAAAATCTCGCCTGTTATTTTCATCTTTAATCCTTTATTTTTTTTCATTATACATTTTTTTTGGCAATTTATCAAGATTTAGCCAGTCCAAAAAGCATAACTTAATAATATCGTATTAAACAAGGTAGTAGTTTTATACTAAACTAAAGAGGAAAGTTATGGCTTACAGTTTTAAGGGTTCAATTAGTTTTGGATTGGTATATATCCCTATCAAACTTTATCTTTGTGTAAAAGACAAGGATATAGGCTTCAATATGATAGACAAACAGACTCAAAGCAGAGTGCAATATAAAAAAACTTGCATAGATTGTGACGGCAGGGAATTGCAGCAAAGCGATATAGTTAAAGGCTATGAGTATGAAGACGGAAAATATGTTATTTTTACCAATGAAGACTTTGAAAAGCTGAAAACACAAAAAGATAAAAGTATAATGATACAAAAATTCGTAGACCTGGCTACTATTGACCCCATTTATTTTGACAAGTCTTATTATGTAGAACCTACCAGCGCAGAAAATGCGTTTGCATTGTTGCTTGCCGCTATGCAAGAGCAAGGCAGGGCAGGCATTGCAAAGACGGTACTTGGCTCTAAAGAAAAGCTGGTTGCGCTAAGAGTGAGAAATAATCAAATGCTGCTTAACACGCTATATTTTGCCGATGAGGTGCAAAAAGCGCCTCAAGTATCTATAGATGCGCCCTTAAAAGAGGAGGAGTTAAAACTTGCAAAGAGTTTAATAGAAAATATGCATGCTGAGTTTGCTCCCGAACAATATAAGGACGAATATAGGGCAAGGGTAACAGAGGCAATTCAAAGCAAAATAGAGGGCAAGGAAATAATTACTCCCAAAGAGGAGGCACGCCCGCAAGCGGCAGGACTGCTAGACGCACTACAAAAGAGCTTAGAGGCCTATATTAAAACTGCACCTAAAAAATCGCAATCCCCTCGAGCAAGGGTATAATTGCCCTAAAGGGCAAAAGTACCGCCTTACGGCGGCATTATGTACATTGCTGCGCAATGCATTATGTTCCACCTAACGGTGGCATTATGTATCAATGCTAGCGCATTGACATTATGTACCGCCTGACGGCGGCATTTTATTGAAGTATTAACTTATATGGAAAGTTGAGCTGTGCTATCGTAAGCCTGGATTGCTTCGGCACTCTTGTGCCTCGCAAAGACTTTATAATTCGCCATTGCGAACGGTAGTGAAGCAATCCAGACTCCAAAGCGTTGCTCCCTGCATAAAGTAGTCTTACAGAGCCTTGCTCCAGAGCCCTACCTTAATCATTTGCAAGGCAAATGTATTTCACCATTTACGCAGTAAATGTATTTCACCACTTGCATTTAGGCAAGTGATATACTCCCCTTGAAGTGGACAGAAAAAGAATGATATACTATAAAGGGAGGGTAACATGGCAGGGAAAAAAGGTAAATATTACAGCGAGGAATTCAAACGGCAAGTAGCTGATGAATACATGCGTGGCGAAGGCAATATGAAAGAATTAAAACTAAAATATGGTATTGCATCTTTTGCTTCTGTCCATATGTGGATTCATAAATACGGGCTAAAAGATCTTGATACTAAAACGAAAACAAGAATTACCAGCAAGGCGGCAACAAAGAGTACATACCATAAAGAGCTATTCGCAAAGTTTATGAAGGGAATAAAGACCGGTGAAACTCCTAAGTTTGCTAGCGATACTGAGAAGGCACTCTATCTCCTGTTGGAGAACCAATATCTTAAAAAAAAATTGCTGGATATGGGAGAATCGAAGACCTTCATTGCAAATTTATGGTCATCAAAGAATTTGAAGGAACTCTTAGCACAGCTTGGCGTTGCAGATGTCTGGGAGTAAACAGAAGCCGTTACTACAAGTGGAAAAAAGCACGTCCGCCAACCAAAGACGATAATGCAATAAAGGAGTTGATAAAGCAAATATACAATTGCTCAAAGGGCACATACGGAACGGAAAGGATAACCCTTGCAATCAATCTATCAGGCTATAAAATCAACAAAAAGCGGGTACATAGACTAAAAAAGGAGCTAAATTTAAAAGCAGTCATACGCAAAAAATGGTACACAAGAAAATATGAGCGCCAAGAGGTGGCCGCAAATATACTCAACAGAGTCTTTGAAAGCCAAGTACCAAGAACCAAGTTTGTTACGGATATTACGGAAATGAAAAGGATTGATGGTCAAAGGTACTTTCTGCACAGCATTCTAGATCTATGCGGGAATGTAATAGAAGCTTACAGTTTATCCACAAAAAATGATACGAATTTTGTCCTTAAATCGCTTAAACAAATAAAGAAAACAAAGGGTAACGCATTAATTCATTCGGACCAAGGAG
>Ga0265293_10008609_pt1 | contig 15041 bp, 16 predicted proteins | sample Munlanlewell138R_FD_192505 | JGI IMG/M metagenome (GOLD analysis project Ga0265293, IMG submission 192505) | Leachate microbial communities from a municipal landfill in Southern Ontario, Canada - Leachate well 138R | ecosystem: Engineered > Solid waste > Landfill > Unclassified | place: Canada...
GTCTTTTATAATTACCGCCAACTTATTTATAGGTGTATAAAAGTGCGGTTAAGGGGCCAAGGGTGGGGGGCTTTGAACACCTTTATGGGGGAATATATTTGTAGTGTTTTAGTTATAAATCAAAGTCGTCAGTAGGGTTCTTTATGTTTTTAATACCGGTCATACTTACATGAGTATAGATCTCTGTTGTTTTGCTGCTCTTATGCCCTAATAGTTCTTGGATATATCTTAAACTCACTCCGGCTTCCAACAAATGGTTTGCATAACTATGTCTTAAGCAATGTAGTGTAAAGTTATGTTTTTTATACACCTTGGACAAATATTTATGAAATATCTTATCAAGGCTTGTTGCACTCTATGGCTTGCCTTTAGTTTTTCCCTCAATTAGGTAGTTTACACTTAATTAAGGTGGGAGCCTATTTTTTCAACGATGCTTTGGTAAAGATATAGGGAGGTATTGGGGTGTTGAACTCTATTTCCAGCACTATAAAATCTGTTCCTTTGCCATCTTTGAGCATATCTTTGTAGTTCATTTTTGTAGGATACCAGCGGCCATCAATTCTCTTTATATCTTTTAGCTCGGTTTTCTTGAGAAGTTGCCCGCTTTTGGCGTAAAGTTCTTCGCGTAGAGGAACATAGCGCTGGGTATCTACCCAAACTTTACGGCTATGGTAACTTACATCTTCTACTTTAGCTTCTAATTGAAGAATCCAAGTCTCTCTTCCATCTATTGTATCTGTGCCTATTACGTGCGAATTATACATCTCTGTTAATTTACGGTTTTCCATCATATCTTCGTATGAAAGATCTGACCCCATTAGAGATTGTTTTAACATATGTCCAGAGAGTTGAATTGTGCGGTCTGTAGAGGGGGAGTAGATCCACAAATTATTTTCTAATTTTAACATTTTTGTCCCTTTCTCACGTTCGGGAGCGAGGTATTCAGAGAATGATTGGTTTTTCCCCTGTGCATATCCAATTGAGGTAACGGTTCGGCTGTTCCTACGCCCGTATATTATCATATTAGATTTTGTAACGCTTGTGTTAGAGTTGATGTTATCGTCAACTCTGTTTAGGATTGCTGTGGCATCTTCTGTTTGTGCCGAGGTTTGTGCCGAGGTTTTTTCTGTTTGTGCCCAGGTTTTAACGGGTGCACAGATTGATATAATGGATAGCAATAATATTATTATCTGTTTCATGGTTTTATTATCTAATTAAATTATCACACTTCTAGTTCTTTGAATAGGGTAGCGGTCTCTCTTTTGTAGATGCCAATTCCAGAGAGCATATTGCCAATTACCATTGCAAATAGCCCGGGAATAAAACCTATATATAATAGATGTAACGAAAACTTAGATTTGAGCATAGTAGGCATCATCATGGTGGCATCTTTCATCATACCACTAATATCTATTCCATATTTTTGCATTAGTAAAGTTACACCAATACCCAGTGCCGTTCCTATAATAGATCCAATAGTGCCAATTATAACGGCTTCGTAAATCATAGTTTTGTATATGTGTCCTTTAGCTTCTCCTAATGCAAGCCTTATTCCAAATTCTTGATACCTGCGCAAACCACCAATTAAGCCAGTGTTCCAAAGCACAACAGACATTACCATTATAAATACAATTACAAACATGCTTGAGACAGAATTAACTAGATTGAGATATGTGCCCATGCTGTTTTGTTCGCCTAATGCTTTCATTATTGGTGCAAATTCATCTGGGTCTTGGGCATATTTTGCATTGAACACATCACACATTTGCTCAGTTTGCTCTTGTATAAATACCTCATCTTTATAAAAGCCTAAAATCTCTCCAGCACCGTTGGCCATGTCCAGAATTTGCTGAGCATCTGTAAAATCTATTATGATTGTTCCTTTATCCATCGAGGCTACTCCAAAACGAACTGTACCGCTAACTATAAATTTTGCAAAGGTCATGCTGCCATTCATGGTGTTACCCATATATGTAAGTTCATCGCCAACTTTAACTTTCAACTTCTTGGCAAACTCGTAACCAATTAGTACCTCTCCACTTTTCTCTGGAACTTTGCCGTCTATCAATGAGTTTGTAAGATTCAACCTGCCTACCTCACCACTACTTTCAGAAAAGAGTTCAATTGCCATTCCCATTGCAGGCCCTTGTCCCTTAGATTTGTCATTTGAACCAGGAGCATCAATAATGCCTCCAAAATTAATTCTGTTTACCCAAGTGTAATCTGGAAAGTCGTTCTCTAGCTCTTGGTGCACTTTGTCTATACCCAACAGAGCAAGATCGTTGGGTAGCTGGTCTATGTTTTGGGCATAAGCCCTAGACATAACCTTTACGTGACCTGTTTGAAAACGAGCGGTTTGGTCTACAATATCACCCAACATGCCAGTTAAATACCCACTAAGGGCAATGGTTAAAAACACCCCTATAGCAACAACCATAACTGGTAGTATACTTCTATTTTTATCTCTTAATATTGCTTTAAAAATAAACTTGATCATGATATTTTTCCTTTTAAAGCCTCTACTGGGTTCATTCGGGCAATTTTGCGAGCTGGTAGAAAACTGACAATGGTTGCAGAGAGAATTACTATTAATATTGTAAAGAGTATTAAGCCAATTCCATAAATAGGATACATTTTCTCTGCCATTATAATGCCTGCTTCTGCTCCTATTGTTCCAAAACTAATCCCTTTTACAGATAAGTACCATAATATTGGAATTCCGTATATTGCGCCTAAAATAGTAGCAAAAACACTATACATTCCACCCTCGGCAGTGAACATACGAACTACTTGCCAACGGGTCATTCCCATAGCAATATAAGTTCCAATCTCTTTTTGTCGTCTGAAAATTGAGAGAACTTGTGTGTCAAAAATTGCTAGTAAGCCAAGTAGCATTAATACGCCGTATAATATGGAACCACCTACTTTCTTGGCATTTATCAATGCTGTTTGTTCTCGCATTAAGTACTTTTGGGTTTTAAATTCCCATCCAGAAGTTTCTGAATGGCTATACTGTTCGTTTGCAACAAAATAAGTTGTATGATCTTGGAGTAATGTCATCTCTCGGAGTTTGTCTATAGAAATCCATATTTGTCCGCCATCTACAAAAGGTACTGTGGTTTCAAAAATACCAGCAATAGTAATAGTGGCAGCATCATAAGTGCCATTTTTATCTCTCCAGCGCATAAGAACCTGGTCTCCAATTGCAACCTTTGCGCTCTCTGCCATGCGTTGTCCTATAATTACAGGATATTGTGCATCGCTTTGTTTTAAAATTTGGCTAGGTATATAAACTGTTGTTTGATTGGGGTCTATACCTTTAATGCGGATAGACATTAACCTGCCGTTGGGGTATATGTTTCCTTGCCGAATTAATATAGGTGTAAGGTTTTTTTGTTTTGATTGTTCTAATTGTCCATGTCCATCTTCAATTGAGAATGAGTCAAATTCGTCATAGTTGTCATTAACTAAATGACCGTAACCCCACTCCCAGTTTATCCCATCTACTTTGGCTTGTTGGTTCCAACCATCTATGAGCCCGTTATAGAAGATAATTACTATAAAGGCAAATGATAGCACACCTGCATTGAGCCAGGTTCTAAGACCTGCTCCCATTAGGTTTTTATATGCTAAATGAAATGCCAGTTTCATTATTGAGCAGTTTTTATTTGTGCATTTTTCTCTTCTGTGGGTGAGCCATTGCCTACTTTAAGTATGTCACTAGCCACTTTGCCATCTTCTAAAGTAATTAGTCTGTTAAGATACTCCATAACCTTTTGGTCATGAGTAGAAAACAGAAAGGTTGTATTAAGCTCTTGATTGAGCTTTTTCATGGTTTGCAAAATTGAATGGGCGTTTTTGGCATCTAGATTGGCAGTAGGTTCATCGGCCAGAACTAATTGTGGCCGTTTTACCATTGCTCTTGCAATTGCTACACGTTGCCCTTCACCTCCAGATAGTTTCGATGGTTTTTTGTTTGCCATATTTTCTAATCCAACCCATTCCAAGGCTTGCATTACCTCTTTTTTTCTTTCGGTTGCATTTCGTTTTTGTAAGATTAGAGCAAATTCTACATTTTCAAATACTGTATATACTGGCAGCAAATTATAAACTTGAAAAATAAAGCCAATGTGCATATTTCTTAGCTGTGCAGCCTCTTTGTGAGTAAGAGTAGATATGTTATGACCCATCACATTTACAACCCCTTCTGTTGGGGAGTCTAATGAACCAATTATATTTAGTAGGGTGGTTTTACCAGAACCACTAGGGCCAATAACTCCCGAAAACTCGCCTTTTTCGAAAGTTAAATTTATATCGCTAAGTGCTGTAAATTGCCCATCTCCAACAGGGTAGCGTTTTACTAAATTTTCGGTAACAATAATCTTGTCTTGCATAATTGATTCTTTTAATGATTAAACACTAGCATTAAGCGAAACCCTGCTCCAGAGAATGAGTTTTCATAACTAACAGCTCCCATTGCTGGTTGAGTATCTGGATTGTAGTACGCCATTATATAGCCTGTAAGTTTTTTAAATTGGTGTTGGTAATTAAGGAAAAAAGAGAGCTCTTTAGATTTCCAAGAGTAATTAAATATGGTGCTTATATTATCGAAAAATCCAAGAGGGTACATTATAGAGGTGGCTGTAATATTTGAGTTCTCCTTAAAGTCGAAACTGTTTTTATTATACGAAATGAGCATGTTTTCTAAGCTTACATTTAGTCCACTCCCCAAAGCAAAGGTGTAATCTACTCCAACTGTCAAAAATGATTGATTAGTTAATATCCCAACATCTTTGGCTTTGTTAATATGAACAGCCTCGAACCAAACACCCACCTCTACATCCCACTTACCATCTAACCCATATCTGTTTTCGGGAATATTGTCATAAGCAGGAAGTGTGGCTAGCTCTTTTGAAGATGCATTTCTGTGATGGTAAGTAAAGCCAATTTCACCTTTTGGAACAGGTAGTTGTATGCGTCCTCCAAATTCTAGACTGTTTTTTTTGCTACTCATTGGCTCAAAACCTCGGGCACTCTCATTTCCATAAAGCACCCAAGCCCAAATATTGGCATTGTTTAAAAAATAGTAGCGCCCTAATGCCCCATAAACGCCAGTAGTAAATTGTAAGGGGTCTCTAGGGTCCATCTGGTCAAACCATTGTAGAGGCCTAAGAATAGATGCTGTTCCAAAGTTAATTTTCTGCAATCCTAACCTCACTTCAAATTGATTGCCTGTATATCTTGCCCATACTCGGTATGGTTTTATGTTGCCATCTGTATTGGAGCTATCGAAAGCACTAAAGAGCACCGAACCATAAATATTTGCCGAGGCCTCAAAATCTAGCATTGATTTGTTCTTAAAGGTGTAGCCATAATTGAGCTCTGGTAAATAGCGGCCTCCAATAAACAGGTTCAAATCATTTTTTGGACTATAACTACCATATATAGATGCTTGGCCATCAAACTCAAAAAGATGTTGGGCCTGCATCTTATTGTTAATAATAATGCAAAATAGAGATATTAATATTGCGGTTTTATTCATATGAGTTGGTTGTTATTCATTATTCCGTAAAAGAAATAGTTGGTTAGCTCCATAATTAATTCTTGCTTTGAACTATAGAGCTTAGAAAGGTTTTTATCCACAACTTTATTTGCAATGTCTTCTAATAAATATAAGATAAACTCAGGCTTAATATCTTTTCTAATCTCTCCTTTCTTTTGTGCATCAATCATATCTTTAACAATTTCTGCATGGTATCTATTTCTCTCCTTTGAAATAAGTTCTTGTAATTTTAGATACTCATTTTTGTAGATATCTTGAATAAATTCCTCTCCCATATTCTCTGATGCATGCTGTTCTAGTGCAATAACCTGTTTAATCTTTTGAGAGAAATCTATATTTTGATTCATAATAGAGATATAATTGTTGTGCCATTGAGTAAGAATCTCCTTTAATACATATTCTGCAAGCACCTCTTTATTTTTGAAAAACTTATAGAAAGTCATTTTACTTACAGGAGCACTTGTGCAAATCTCTTCAATTGAAACCCGCTTTATCCCATATTTCCAAAACAAGGTTTTTGCAGCACTTACTATCTCTTGAAACTTGATATTGTTTTTAAAACAATCCATTATTGCTAGACTAAGTTTGTATTACTATACAAAAGTAGTACAATTATATTAAAAACGTATATTTATATTTCCCAGGAGATGATTATTCTTAACTTGCTTACTATGTGGTAGTTATCTTTTGGAAATAAGCCTTTTTGGGTTTATTTAGAAAAACTAAATACTTGTCTAATAAGTATTTATGCGTAATCATCTCCTGGACTAAAGTTTCCCACACCCCAACTAGCAGATAATTAGGACATGAAGTAGTGTATTGGTAAAATTCCAGTTGGAGTTTAGTTACTAGAAAATTTCATCTAATGGATGATTTTGTGTCAACAAGTTACAGGGTGGGTAACTTTTACAGCGTAGTTTGTGTTAGGTCTTAGTTCCTATTCAGGAGAGATAGCCATCTCTTCAAGAATAGATTTAAGTAGCTCGGGCTCGTTGGTTGTAATGTAGTCAAGACCAAGTGCAATAAGAAACTCCATCTCTTCGCTTTCATTCACTGTCCAAGCATTTGTGCTCATGCCCAATTCCTTAGCAGACTCTATAAGAGTTTCGTCTTCTTGGAACATAGATTTGTGAAAGTCTATTCCAGAAATTCCAAGATCGTGAAGCTCCTCTATTGTAATATCATTACCTAAATAGGCAGTTTGGGCATAAGGGTCTAGTTCAATTACTTTTGTAAGTATATTAATATCAAAACTAATATAGTTTACCCATGCCTGAGCCTTAGCGGCATGAACTATTTTAACACACTCCTCTGCAAGAGCAAGCCCCCTCTCTGTACTAACACCAGAAGGTTTCATCTCTAAAAAAAGTCTTGTTCCATTCTGTTTTTTAATCTCCAAAAGATACTCCTTTAAAGTTGGCACCCTATCGTTGTTTTTAAGTTCAATTTTTTGCAGATCACTCACATCTGTTTTCTCTACTTCTAGCCCACCAATTACAGGGTCGTGACTAAGAACCGGAACCCCATTTGCAGATAACCAAACATCAAATTCAGACCAACCGCAACCCAGCTCTATAGCGTGTCTCAAAGCACTTAAAGAATTTTCGCTAACATTGCCCGTTTTCCATGCCCCCCTGTGCGCCACAATTTTATTTCTCATAAATTCATCTTTTACCAGTTCAACCTCTTTACTAACATCATCTACACCAATGGTTATGCCATATACAAAAACAGTGCTATCAGAAGTTAATTCTACCCCCTCTTTAAGCGTCACAAAACCATTTTGATTAATAGTAAAGAGTGCCGAGGTGTCTTTAACAAGCTTAAAGTTCTTTTTTTTGGTAAGAGAGTCGCAGTAGAGTTGCCCAATTATAGCACTCTTTGTATTAAGAGGAATTGTATAATTGTCTAGACCAATGCTAAGAGTAGAGCTGCTCTCTCTATTTTGGATACAGGAGAAAACTACAGTGCAGATAGAGATTAAGATAAGAGCAGAGAATTTGTTTTTATTTACAGACATATCTATTGAAGTTAAATTGAAATTAAAGCCACTAAAATTAATAAATATTTTCACTCTTTTTAAAAATAGTTTTTATATGAACATATGTTCATTAACTTTATTGAAAATTAAGTTATGAATAAATTAATATATGGTCCAGTACCTTCCCGTAGGTTAGGCAAAAGCTTAGGAGTTAACAATATCCCTTATAAGGTTTGCTCTTACAATTGCGTCTATTGCCAAATAGGAGAAGTTCCAGGACAAACTTCCAAAATTAAATCGTTTTACAATACAAATGAAATCATAAAAGCCGTAGAAGAGAAACTTACCAGCTTACCTAAAAATGAAATGCCAGATTATTTATCGTTGGTACCAGATGGAGAGCCTACTCTAGAGAAGAATTTAGACACTTTGATAGATAGATTAAAACAATTTTCTATACCCATTGCTGTCATTTCTAACGCCTCTATGCTTACAGAGAGTTCTGTTTTCAATCCACTTCTTAAAGCCAATTATGTCTCATTGAAAATTGATTCAGTTACAGAATCTATCTGGAAAACAATTAATAGACCCCACATAGATTTAGATTTTAATGAAATTTTAGACTCTATTACCCGTTTTGCAAAGCTGTATAAAAACTATTTGGTTACTGAGACTATGTTTATAAAAGATTATAATGATTCAGAGCAGGAGATTGCCTCAATAGCTAAATTTATAAAAGGGCTTAATGTAAAAGTTGCATATTTAGCCGTTCCAACTCGGCCCGGAGCTTGTAAAAACATAGAACCTGCCAATGAAGCAACTCTTACCAAGGCCTATGGAATTTTTACCGAAAATGGTATTAAAAGTGAGTTCCTTACTGGTTACGAAGGGAATGAGTTCTCATCTACAGGCAATTTTGAAAATGACATTATGAGCATTACTGCCGTACATCCAATGAGAGAAGATGCCGTTTTAGCACTTTTAAACTCTTGTAACACTACAGAAAAAGAACTTAAGAGTCTTTTAGAAACGGGAAACTTAAAAGTGGCTCACTTTGGTGGTCATAACTTTTATTCAAGAAGGTTCAATAAATTTAAAGAGTAAATGAGTTGTATTTTGAACATATGTTCATTATATTTGTACTATTATAAATTTAAAACAATTAATTATGCCAGGATTTAATCAAACCGGACCAAATGGTCAAGGACCTAGAACCGGTAGAGGATTGGGTAAATGCAAGGGTACCCCAACTGAAGATACCCTAAGAAATGAAAATGATTCTACATTTGGGCAGGGAAGAGGTCCCGGCCAAGGTAGAGGTATGGGCGCTGGCCGAGGAATGGGCCGTAACCAGCAAAATAACGGATAATAGGCTTGGAGCGAATGAATAGTAGTAAGAGCTGTATTAAGTTAGCTATTGCTAGTGGGAAGGGTGGGACAGGTAAAACTTTACTTAGTACCAATCTTGCTGCTTTAATAGCTGAATCTCAAAATGTATTATTGGTAGATCTAGATGTAGAGGAGCCAAATGATTCTATTTTCTTTCAAGGAAAACTAAAAGCTGTTTTACCACAGCATAAAATGATTCCAGAGTGGGATAGCGAAAAATGTACACTATGTGGCCTCTGTGCCAAGGTTTGTAACTTTGGTGCTGTGGTTGATTTGGGTACATCTATCTCTATAACTCCTCCTTTGTGTCATAACTGTTATGCCTGTTCTGAGCTTTGCCCTGTAGATGCTCTGCCAATGGTAGAGTCTCATATGGGAGATATTAATCTATTTGACAATGGTAAACTCACTCTTTTAGAAGGGCGTTTAAATACCAATGAAGAGCACTCTGTTCCGTTAATAGAGAAAGTACATAAAGAGGTAGAAAAAAACTACTCTCATATTAAATATCAAATTTTTGACTCGCCTCCAGGTACTTCATGCCCAGTTGTTGCTGCAACCAGTAAGTGCCATTATGTAATTCTTGTAACAGAACCTACTCCATTTGGGCTTAACGATCTAGTTATGGCTGTAGAGATGTTAAAAGTTTATGACAAACCTATGGGTGTTATTATAAATAGAGATGGTGCGGGAAACGAGAAGATTGAAGAGTTTTGTGAAAAAGAGGGTGTAGATATGCTTGGTAAAATCCCTTACGATATGGAAATTGCCAGAGCTTACTCTAGAGGGGAATTACTTCTAGGGAATGGCTCTTATAAAGCAATTATCTCTAATATTTTTAATGCAATAGAAAAACTCCATTTATAAAGTACAATTATTATGAAAAAAATTAAAGAGATAGTAGTGCTTTCTGGAAAAGGAGGGACTGGTAAAACTTCTGTAGCAGCTTCTTTTGCATTAATAGCAGGAAAAGATGCAATAATAGCAGATTGCGACGTAGATGCAGCAAATATGCACCTAGTTTTAAAACCAAATTTTGCACATAGCCAGGTCTATTGTGGAGGAGATGTTGCTGTTCTAAATCAAGATAGCTGTACTTTATGTGGTAAATGTAAAGAGGTTTGCCGTTTTGATGCAGTAGACTTTTCTAATGGACGTTATACTATTAAAGATTTAGATTGCGAAGGGTGTGGCTACTGTTCTCATGTTTGCCCTTCGGGTGCAATTACTATGGTAGAGCGCAAAAGTGGAGATCTTTTTATCTCTCATATAAAAAATGGGTCTCAAATGGTTCATGCTAAATTGAGCCCAGGTGCAGAAAACTCAGGTAAGCTAGTTGCTCAAGTAAAGACAAATGCAGGAAGAATTGCTGGAGAAGTTGGGTGTGAATATGTGATTGCAGATGGTGCACCAGGTATTGGTTGCCCAGTGGCCTCTTCCCTCTCTGGAGCCTCTTTAGCAGTAATGGTAACGGAGCCTACAAAATCTGCCTTGCACGATCTGAAAAGAGTACTGACTGTTGCTAAGAGATTTAATGTAAGGCCTTTATGTATTATAAATAAATACAATATAAATAGCGATCAAACAGCAGTTATAAAAGAGTTTATAGAAAAAGAGGGCATTACTCATTTAGCAGATATTCCTTTTGACTCCTCTTTTGTAAAGGCAATGGGCCAAGCAAAATCTATTATAGAGGTAGATTCAAAGATGAAAGCTCTTTTAGAAGAGACTTGGGGGAAAGTTAAAGAGATTGCACAAACTGTATAAAATTAATTTAAAAAAATAAAAGATATGAAAATAGCATTTACATCGGAAGGAAAAACATGGGAGTCTAAAATTGACCCTAGATTTGGTAGAGCAGAATATATTTTAATTTACAATCAAGAGAAAGACACTTTATCTGTTATAGATAATAGTGAGGTTACTAAGCAAGCACACGGTGCAGGCCCTTCTACTGCTCAAAAATTATTTGAGATAAAGCCAGATGTGCTCATTACAGGTAATGGACCAGGCAATAACGCTGCAATGGTCTTAAAGAAGTTGAATTTAAAACTTTTTGTTAATGCTCATAACTCTACTGTAAAAGAGGCATATGAAAAATACAAAAATAACTTACTAGAAGAGATGCCCTTTTAGAGGGCTAGATATTTAGTATAGCAGGTTTTAGATAAGGGGGCTTAGTAGTCTAGCAAGCGACTCTTTGAGTTTGTTTTTAAAGCTTCTCTTGGCCCACTTAGAGCTTGCAAGGTTTCTGCATTCAGGAATATCTTTTCTGAACTGTTGTTCTACCTTTTTGGCAAGTTTGCTGTTATAGATAATTCCAGTAATTTCAAAATTGTGCTCAAGAGAGCGATTATCCATATTGGCAGAGCCAATTATGCAGAATTTACTATCTATAGAGATTACTTTAGAGTGGTTAAATCCCTTTTTAAGGAGATATACTTTTACCCCAGCTTCTAGCAACTCAGTTGCATAAGACATTGTACCCCACTGAGCAATATTAGTATCGGACTTTTCCGAAAGCATAAGACATACATCTACGCCACCAAGAGAGGCTGTTTTTATGGCGTTAAGTATAGATTCATTAGGCGTAAAATATGGAGTTACAATAAAAATATCTTTTTTAGCACTTGCTATAGCAGAGAAGTAACACTGCATAATTCCAGCCCAATCGCTATCTGGCCCAGAAGTTATTATTTGAGAATAAATATGTTCATCTGAATTACTTAAATCTAAATTCTCTTTTACCTCTATAGGGTAATATTTCTTTTTCCGGTTAAACTGTTGGTTTATGATAAAGTACCTATCAAGTAAAAAACTAGATTGAAGTGCAGCAACAGATTCACCAGATATTTGTATGTGGGTATCTCGCCAATCACTAAAATTACCTCCTGTATAATATCTGTCGGCAATATTAACTCCTCCAATATAACCTATTAGACCATCTGTTACCAATATCTTTCTATGGTTCCTGTAGTTGGCTTTAGAGGTGGGCATTAAAAATTTAACAGGTGAAAAGCAGAGCAGTTCAACACCATTGTTACTAAGTTCGTTTTTAAATGACGTTCCTAAACTCCAGCAACCTATGTCGTCGTAAAGTAATCTTACTTCTACCCCTTCATTTGCTTTTTTTATGAGAAGATTCTTAAATTTATTTCCAATTTCATCGTCTTCAATTATGTATGATTGAAGATGAATATGTTGTTTGGCTTGAGCAACTGTATTGTACATAGAGTCTAAAGCCTCTTTGCCGGTAAAGAAAATTTCTACCGCAGAATTAACACCTAAAATGCTACGACTACTTTTGAGATTAAGAGTTATTAGTTTTTTGAATTCATGTAAATGTTCGGGCAGAAAATTTATATCGTTCTTTATCTGTTTTAGCTGTCTGTTTGCTGTTATTCTTTTTACCCTCTCGTCTCTTACTCCCTTTCTATTGAAAAGTTTACGTTTGCGAAAATTTTGACCGAAAAGAATATAGAGAATAAGACCTATATAGGGGAGTGATAAAATTACAATTATCCATGAGAGAGATTTTACAGGGTCAGATTTTTGATAAATAATAACGCCTGAAGTATATATTACAAGAACAATATATAAAGCGTAAAAAACTGTATATATAAATTCCCAGAACAACATAGTAGAAAGTTTTACTTCATTTTAATACTGTTTTTTGCAATATAGAGTACTGCCACTCCACCTGTTAGTGAATAAAACTTAACATCTGAAAAGCCACTCTTTTCTAACTCTTTTTTAAATTCACTATATTGAGGAAAGGTGTTTACAGATGTTGGTAAATAGTTATATGCATCTTTATCTTTAGAGATTACTTTACCTATAAATGGTAAAATTGTTAAAAAGTAGAAGTTATACAAACTCTTCCATACCTTATTACGTGGTGTTGCAAATTCAAGAATAGCAAGTTCTCCTTTTTGTTTTAACACTCTTCTTATCTCTAGCAGCGCCTTCTCTCTATTTTCGAAGTTTCTAATTCCAAACCCTATTGTAACTAAGTCAAAACTATTAGATGGAAAGGGAATTGAATCTGCAGATGCAAGTATATATTTAGTTGGTTCTATCTTTAGGCCCTTACTCGTTTTTTTTAAATATTTATTATATTTTTTCTCTGTTTTTCTTTTTGCTATCTCTAGCATCTCTTGAGCAATATCTAGCCCTGTAACATCAATCCCTTTTTTCATAAGAGCTATTGAAACATCTCCTGTCCCACAAGCTATATCCAGTGCTTTTTGGGGATTATTTATAGCTATTTTTTTTACAAGTCTATATCTCCAAATTTTATCTATGCCAAAAGAGAGAGTGTGATTTATAAAATCGTAACTGCTAGCAATATTGTTGAACATTCCTGCTATTACTCTTCTCTCTTTATTAACCTTATTGTGCATTAATCAATATACTCAGAGATAAAACCAAATGAGGTATCGTCCATGCGAAGCTCTCCTTTAGTTACATGCCCTAAAAGAGTAATTTTAATTCCATTCTTGTAAATGAAATCTACAAAATTTCCCTCTTTTTCAGTGGAAACACTTATTAAAATTGCAGGGTTTTTATCGTTAAAAAGGAACTCTTTTTCTGAAATCTCTGAATCTGAGGTAATATCAAAGCCTAGTTTATTTACAGAGCAAGCTTCAATAAGGGCATATAAGAGCCCTTTTTCGCATAGAATATGGGCGCTGCAAATTAATTTGTTTTCTGCAGCATCTAGAGCAATCTCTATATCTGCGCTATTATCTAACTCTTTACCAGTATAATCTCCAAGTAAATATATGGTATCTCCTTTTTTGTTAAAATTCATTGGAACCTTGCCTTTGCCTGCTGCAAAAGTGGTATGGTAAGGGTCGTTTGTATACTCACTTATGCTCTCTCTAAGCTCTGTACTCATAGATAAAATATGGGCAATTTCTTTAAGATCATCTATTTCTATAATTTGTTTTTTAAAATTGTCGTTCATATCTAATGTAATTTTATTTTTGCTAAGTTAAGAAAAAAAACTCTATATTTGCAGTCCCTAAGCCCAGATGGTGAAATTGGTAGACACGCTACTTTGAGGGGGTAGTGCCGGTTACGGTGTGCAAGTTCGAGTCTTGTTCTGGGCACCAAGCATAAAACCAAACTGTTGAATTTCAATTGTTTGGTTTTTTTATTTTTGATTCACGTCCCCCAAACGTTCGCAATATCCCCGACTTAATAAAAAAGCATCCCAAGAAAATTAGTCCCAGGATGCTTCGTTGCACACAAAAACAGATCTCATTTGTCTGCTTTGTTAGACAAAGATAATCAATTAATTATAATATAAATCGAATCATTTGTGAGGGATTTTAAAGAGTGTGTTTATGTGCCTTTTCCGATGCAGAACTAAAGTTCCCCACTTTGCAACTAGCAGATAAACAGAGCATGAAGTAATGTATTGGTTAAATTTCAATTATAATATTGTTGCAAACATTTTATCTGATAATTCATTAGATTTTCCCCAAGGAGATGATTTCTCATAACTTGCTTATTAAATGGTAGTTAGCTTTTGGAAATAAGCCCTTTTGGGCTCATTTAAAAAAACTAAATACCTGGCTACTAGATATTTACGTGCAATCATCTCCCAGCAAAGTTTGCTTTGCTCAGCTCTGCTCTGCTCTGCTTTGCTTTGCTCTGCTCTGCTTTGCTCAGCATAAAGCAACATCTTTTTTTTAGCTAATTAGATGAAGTGGTTTGAACAGATAGGCCGAGGAGCGTTCAACTACCAAAGTGAAGCGCTCCGTAGGTCCCAAAAAACCACAAAGAGAATAGCGTCTAGAAAAAAGAGACTGCACACTTTTTAGACAGCCTCTTGCATTTTTATTGAGATTTTTGCTTTACTTTAAGTCAAGTGGCAAAGATAAGCTGAATTAAATCTGTTTTATTTTGTATTATCTGTTGGTTTATTGTTGTGTAATCTTTTTTTTACACCCGCTTTTTTTATTAAAAAATATGTTACACCTAAAGCAACAATCATTGTAGATAAGCCTAGTAATAATATACTCCCAAAAAACTGGACAGGTGCAAAAGTGATTAGATTTGCATAAATTAACCAGGATATGAAAACAAAAAGAAAATTTA
>Ga0265293_10008611_pt1 | contig 15037 bp, 9 predicted proteins | sample Munlanlewell138R_FD_192505 | JGI IMG/M metagenome (GOLD analysis project Ga0265293, IMG submission 192505) | Leachate microbial communities from a municipal landfill in Southern Ontario, Canada - Leachate well 138R | ecosystem: Engineered > Solid waste > Landfill > Unclassified | place: Canada...
ATATTTGTCAAGTGATTGACTCTCACGATTCGTATATTGTTTCGTTATTCTCATTTAATAACCTAAGATTACAAAAGCCTAAAATTAATACATTAATAACGTTATTTTTAATTAAATATTTGAAGTACAGTATAAAATGCAATTCAATTATTCGGAACTTAGTATTTCGTCGTACAAATTGTTTAGCAAAACATGTTTGGATATAACTAAATCATTGTCAATAGCCATCAAATTTTTGAATAATTCTTTCTCACTGAGAAATCTTGATTTGATTTCAAATTCGAGCAAATCCGAAATTTCTTTCTTGTTTGAAGTTAAGAGGTCTTTTTCTTCATCCTTCAAGGATTTCTTAAAAGATATGAGGCTTTTCTCGAATGATTTTGAATATTTTGACTGTTCGGAAATTTCATCAATGCGTTTTAAGATTTTTTCTGATTCCGATTCATAAGCATAATCTTTCTCATCTAAGAATTTTAAGAATTCATTGAAAATCTTGTCGTCAATTTTGAAATTTTCTGGTAATGAAATCATTTTGGATGTAAAATAATTTGCAAATCTAAAAAACATCAATGAGCTGTGTAAGTCTTCGACTACTGCGGACAGATATTCATGTGAGGTACTTGTATCCGGATTAATGCCGGTTGATTCAAATACCTTTCTTCCATTCTTGGTAAAAAACACGGTTGAATCAGGAGAATCAGATACCTTCGATTCCGATTGGTGTTGAAGTCCGAATTTAATTCTTTGTATGCAACGTCCGGAAGGTATATAATACTTGGCGGTAGTAATTTTTAAATTCCCTTTATAAGGCAATGACATAATTGACTGTACAAGCCCCTTGCCAAAAGAGCGCTTACCGATGATTACAGCTCTGTCATAGTCTTGTAAAGCACCTGCAATTATTTCGCTGGCACTTGCAGAATTTTCGTTAATAAGTACTATCAGAGGTAAATCGGGTTCAATAGGATTCGAACTTGAAGTATAAGTATATAACTCTTCATCGTTCCTACCTCTTGTAGAGACTATTAAACTGCCTGTAGGCAAAAACATCTCACATATTTGAACTGCTGGTTCGAGTAAGCCACCGGGATTATTTCGTAAGTCAATGATTAATGAGCTTAGTTTCGATTTACTCTTCAAATCGTTTAAGGCAAATCTGAAATCTTGCGCTGCTGTTTTGTTGAATCGTTCAAGCTTAATATATGCTATATTATTATCGAGAACATCATAGAATGATATATTGTCGAGTAATATTTGTTCTCTAGTCAATTTAAACTTTAATGTATCTGCTAATCCGTCACGTAAAATTCTGAATTCGGATTTAGTCCCCGCTTCACCCTTTAGAATATCTCTTATTGAGTCATACTCTCTGTAATATAGGGTATCGTTATCCACGCTGAATATTCTGTCACCGATGCGTAAACCGTTCTCCCTGGCTGAATATCCGTCTCTTACGTGGGTTATTGTCAAAATGCTGTCAATATTTGAAATTGAAATACCGAATCCGGTGTATGTACCGGAAGTAAGTATATCGAAATCTTCTTTATTTTCCATGTCATAAAATTCGGTATAAGGGTCTAAGGTAGAAATCATACCCTTAATAGCACCTTTGACCAGAATTTCGGGATCAATTTCGAGAACATAATTAGAAGTAAGTTCTCTGAAAACTGCTCCGAAAATATCAAAAGCTTTATTAATCTTAAAATAATAATCTTTTGTAAAACCGGTCAATATAGCCGCAAATACTATAACAATTAAGAAAATTCCGATTTTCTTTTTCATCTATTCTATCCTGTCCCAAATATATTCTTTAATCTTATCGGCAGAAATTCTGTCTTGGTTCATGGAGTCTCGTTCTCTGATTGTAACAGTACCGTCATCTATTGTTGTTCCGTCCACTGTTATGCAATAAGGTGTTCCAATTTCATCTTGTCGTCTGTATCTTCTTCCAATAGCACCCGATGTATCGTACTGAGTCTTAAAATGTTTCTGAAGGTCTTTGTAAATTAAGTGAGCTTTCTCCGGCATTCCGTCTTTATTGACCAATGGGAATACCGCAGCAGTAACGGGTGCCAACTTTTGGCTGAATCTCATCACTACTCTGGTTTCACTTCCACCTTTTTCGTCTGTTACAATTTCTTCGTCGTAAGCATTACAAAGGAAAGCCATCAGGCCTCGTGAGACACCGCCGGAGCTTTCAATGACATAAGGTATGTAACGTTCTTTACTGACAGTATCAACATATTCCATTTTTTTACCTGAAAATTCTTGGTGTGATTTCAAGTCAAAATCTGTTCTTGAATGAATGCCTTCAATTTCACCGAAACCAAAGGGGAATTCATATTCAATATCCACTGCCATATTTGCATAATGAGCAAGTTTCTCATGAGTTTTCCAACGCATGCGTTCAGGCTTCATACCTAATTCCAAATACCATTGCCAGCGTCTTTCTTTCCAATATTCAAACCATTCGGATTCTTGACCTGGTTTCACAAAATATTGCATTTCCATTTGCTCAAACTCACGGGTTCTGAAGAGGAAATTCTTTGTGTTGATTTCATTTCTAAAGGCTTTGCCGATTTGCGCTATGCCGAAAGGGGGCTTCAAACGTGATGTTTCAAGTACATTTTTAAAGTTTACGAATATTCCTTGTGCTGATTCCGGTCGTAGATATACTATACTACTCGAGTCTTCGAGAGGTCCGACAAAGGTCTTAAACATGAGATTGAAATTTCTTACTTCTGTCCAATCCATAGAGCCGGAAATCGGGTCTTTTATTCCATTATCAATTATTATATTGTAATAATCACTATTCTCATTTACACTGTCAAGTTGTGCCTGGATTTTATCTGCTTCATCATTTTTTTTCTTTTTTCTTAATTTCTCGATATGTTCTTCGATAAGATTGTCAGCTCTGTGTCTTGATTTACTGGTTTTGTTATCTATCATGGGGTCACTGAACTGTTTAGTGTGTCCACTTGCATCCCAAGTACGCGGGTGCATTAGTATCGAAGCGTCAACACCCTCGATATCGTCTCTGTAGGTCATGGCTTTCCACCAAGCATCCTTAATATTTAGAAGAAGTTCAACTCCTAAGGGACCAAAATCCCAGCATCCGTTTAATCCTCCATAAATTTCAGATGACTGAAAAACAAATCCCCGTCTCTTGGCAAGGGATATAATGGTTTCTAATTTGTACATGTTTTTTAAATTTAAATCAAAAAAATTATAGTTTAATCAGCAATAGATAGTATTAACGATTATAATATCTATTGAATTTTATCCACTCGTTTATATCCCGAAATTATTTTTATTTGTCGAACTTAAAATGTGGAAAAAAAAGACAATGCTGTATGGATTACGAAGTACAGTAAATTTCATATAAATGATTATTATTTGTACTCACATATATATCTGCAACAGCATTGCCTATTTGCACTAATTTAGATTAGAAATTCAAATTAATACCAGCTGTTATCATCCTTCCCGGTTCAGGAAGACCTAATTGAGAAAGTCTGTAAGTATCCAATATATTATTAGCTCTTACAAACACTTCACCTGTTGTTTTGAACAAATATGGCAATTGGTAACCTACGCGGAAGTTTAGAACGGTTGTTGCACCGATTTCGACAAATTTTGTCTGATCATCCGGACTCCGTTCAAACTGCTTACCGGTTCCTTCCAGCTCAGCTAATAGGTTTAATCCAAAATTGAATGAATAGTTGACTGCCCATCCCAACAAGAACTCCGGACGATTGTCAATATAATCTACTTTGTTTCCATCTTGTTCAGCTTCTGTTGTCATATAGGTAAAATTTAATTCCATATATAACCTGTCAAAAAGTCTCCAGCGTGAAGCAAAGTCAGCACCGAAAATTGAAGCTTTGGACATATTGATTCTCATTCGTCTGACAAAGCCATCATCATCGCGGGGTAATGTTACTTGTTCAATCAAATCATCATAGAAATTAGCGAAAGCCGCAAGTTCGATTCTGAAATTATCATACTCGCGACTTAAACCTAATTCAGTCAGGATTCCGGTTTCAGGCTTTAAATCAGGATTTACTTTGAACCTGTTCAAGGCACCACTGTAAGCCTCACGCATGGTTGGAAATCTGGTTCTTCTCGAGAGATTAGCAAAGAGTACGGTTTTTTCGTCGAGTAAATACTTTATTCCGGCGAAAGCTCCATAATCACCCATAGTACTGCCTACAGCTTCAATAAAATTGCCGGCATCACCCAACAAAATATTGTCATAAACTATTCCGGCTCTGATATTTAGTAAATCTCCGGTGTAGTTATAACTTATCCCGTTAGATATTACATTCTGTGCGAATAGAGATTCCGGTGAATCATCTACCTTCTCACTATGGTGAGTGTTGTACCAGTTTAGAGCGTAGGTGAAAGAATGGTAATTGCTTAAACTCCAATTAAGAGCAAGTCTTGCTCCGCCTGTTTGGTCAATATCTTTTTGTGTTCCTGTGATTTCAGAAAAACTTATATCAGAATAACTGTCAGTTCTTTGATTGAAAATATCAAACCAAACTGTTGAACGTAAGCTGAGTGACTTGTCAGCTAACAGATTGAATTCACCATTTGATGAAATAATGGTTCGATTCCAGTCCGGAAATCTCCACAATCTTGCATCTGATTCAGGCAAATGTGTTTCTGCTCCAACTCCTTTATTACCATTAATATGAAGCAGAGAAATGCCAATCTTGGAATGTTCTGAAAATTCGTATTCCGTTCTGCCGTAAAAGCTTAAGAATTCTCTGTCTGAATTGTCCCTTAAATCTGATGAAAGGTCCTGATTCAGCAGAGAATCAGGTTTAGAGCCTGAGATAGTATATCCGTCTTGTTTGATATAACTTGCAGAAGCTATGTAATTGAATCCGCCAATTCTTCCTTCTTGCCCTGCACTTGCTTGGATTAGTCCGGCTTCACCTGTCTGGAATCTTGCTGTACCACCAAAACCATCACTTGCCCTTTCGAAAGTGCTTATGTTTACTGCTCCACCCAACACATTAGCACCGAACATTACAGAATTGGCGTTCTTATTTACGTCAATCTTGCCTATAATATCCACCGGTAACATGCTGAGATCAAACCTGTTGTCCCATGCTACATTTAGCGGGACCCCATCAAAAAACAAGCCGAGTTGTCGTTCGCCGGCACCCCTAAGAAACAGCATTGATTCTCCTCTTGAATTGGTACGTATTTTACCTGAGGGTATGTATAACTGTAATTCGGAAGCTGATCTGACATCTGATTTTTGTAAAGTCATTTGACTTACTGTATTTATATTTGTTTGGGCTATCTTACCCTTTGAGAATGCACCGGTCACAGAAATATCACCTAAGGTATATACCTTGATACTGTCTGATGCACTCATTGCATAGTATTCTGCAGTGAACAAGATTGTTATGCAGAGTAAAATTATCCTTTTCATTTTATATTAATAAAATGGTTTTACAAATTAGTTGACTATCAAGTACAAGAATTTTACATTCTTGTAAAATATTATTGACTGCTTAATTTATCTCTAAAATTAAGCCTGTTATAAGTGGTGAACGGAGTTGACTTTATGAAAATAATTGAAATACATTGCAATACCGGGGGGTGTAAAGTTTAAGTCTTCACACTCCTTTACGGAACTTGATAAATGTACCTTCAAATAATGTCCTATTTGAATGAAATTCATCATTCTAATACAAACACTTGATTTCGAAAATAAGTTCTAAGACCGTTCATGTTTATTTGATAGTTAAATTAATTATTCAAAAGCCTTCATTGTTCATAATCGCAAATTTATAATGCAAGAAATTTCATCACATCAACCGATATATAAAATCAGTTGTAATTCGATTGAAAATCTTTTTTTCCACGAAAACAATGATAAGGATTTCAAAAATTGAATAAAATTATCAAATAAATCGAATATCAGCTAGTATGAACTTTGGGGGTGGTGTATCAATTTCGGAATAATTTGTAATTATTGACATAGTAAAAATGAAATTTGACGTTTTAATAAATTGGTATAGAATTGAATTCTGTATGATATTAAATAATCCGTCGAAGACAAATTGTTTAAATTTATTCAAGACAGTTTTAAAAGGTCCGCCATTCATACTGTCAACAAATTCCTTTATAAGCTGTTCTTCCTTATGGTCATTGATTACCGTAAAGACAAAAGAATCCTCATATTCGACAACATCATATCCGGAAATTAAATCAAACATCATACCTTTATATCTGAATTCACGAGAATGAATCCATCTAAAAATACTCTTATTAGACATTTCATCTTTAGAAATAGTCAATACTTGAATATCTTCCTTACGGACATCACGTTTGACCAGCTTCTTCATTTCCTTCCATATTGCTCTCTTGTTCAATATAAATGAAATATTTGGGGCAGTCGAATTGAACAAAAAAGCAAAACTTAAACTTAAGGCAATGAGAATCTTGACAAATTCATTGGACAATATTTTAATTAAATATTTCAATTATGTGTATTTCATGATTAAACTGTTTAAATCCTTTTCTTTTCTTAATAGTTCGAGAAACCTTTGTTTATGATAATCATTATTTGAGTCATTAATCATCAATTGACGAACTTCAAGAAGTTTCTTTTTAATTTTATACAATTTCAATTTATTTTTCACATCTTCGATAATAGTATCAAAATCAACCCTGGGTTCATCAGCCTGAAACTTCTTATGCCAAAGTTCACTTTGTGTCTCACCGTGCAGAGCAATTTCAATAATCAGGCTTTTTATCTTCTCAGTTAGATTTTCATCGTCAATGATAGATTGTAAAATATCATCTTTGTCGGAATGTGACTGGAGTAGTGCAAATATAGCTTTAGCCGATTCTGAATGGAAGGTGTCTTTGCCAATATCATGTCTTTCTATCAATGTCGTAAAATCGTCTATGCCTTTGAGTGCATATTTAATGAGAATTCTTTCTTCATTCAATATCGAATCGGGAATAATCATTAAATCATCGTAATTTATAGCTGTTTGTGAATCTGAGTTAATTAGAAAATCTATGGGATTTATATCATCAGAATCTGATTTCCTCTCCTTATCAAGCAGTTCGTTGATAAATTGCCCTCTGAATTTGTAAACTTGTCTTAGTTGGGACTCCGATAAATCTAAGAGACCGGCGAGTTTTCTAATATAAAAATCGTGTTGCATACCATCCGGAATTGATACTATTGCTTTTACGGTACTTTTAACAAATTCCGACAATTCGGCAGCTGTGTTGATAGATGATTTTCTTTTTGCCTGTTTATACTTGAAATCAAGAAATGATTCAGCATCACGTATCATATATTCCATTTGTACTGCACCGTGTTTTTGAATTATGGAATCAGGGTCATCATTCTCCGGAAGAGTGATAACCGAAACATCGAATCCGGCTTTAAGAGCCAATTCCGAGCCTTTTAAAGCAGCATTGATACCGGCATTATCGCCATCAAAACAAAAACATATATTTTTTGTGAATCTTCCAAGCAAATGAAGTTGTTCAAGTGTAAGTGCCGTACCACTTGAAGCAATGACATTTTCGAATCCGCTACTGAACAGGGTTAAATAATCAGCGTAACCTTCGACCAAAATAGCAAATTTCTTGTCTCTGACAGCATTCTTTGATTCAAACATCCCGTATAACAATTTACTCTTATCATAAATCGCCGACTGGGTTGAATTTATATACTTTGCTTGATTTTTTTCGTCAGTAACGAGCCTTGCTCCAAACCCAACAACACGTCCAATGTAATCCTTTATGGTAAACATAGCCCTACCTCTGAATCTATCGTATATTTTTCCTGACTCGTTTTTTCCGACGAGTCCACATTCGATTAAAGTATCTTCGGAGAATCCTTGTTTGATGAGTTTTTTACTAAGGCTGTCCCAGTCATTAGGAGAAAAACCCAGCATAAATTTTTCAATTATGTTATCGCTGAAATTCCTTTTGTGAAAATATTGCAGTGCCGGAGCACCTTCTTTCCTGCGTAAATATTTGGAGTAAAATTCAGCTGCTTCTTTCAAAGCCTCATAATATGCTTCATATTTTCCGGCAAGGCTTGACGACTCACCGCTTGCGATTGGTATATGAATTCCGTATTTAGAAGCCAATACATGAACGGCTTCATAAAAGTTCAAACCTTGGTATTGTTGTAAAAATGAAAATACATTTCCTGCTTTACCGCATCCGAAGCATTTGTAAATACCTTTATCTTGCGAAACAGTGAATGACGGTGTTTTTTCATTGTGAAAAGGGCAAAGCCCTATATAGTTTTGACCTCTCTTACGCAAATCAATAAATTCGCCGATGACATCTACTATATCAGCAGATGATTTAATTTTTTCGATTATATCGTTCGGTATTTTCATGTCTGTATTTTACCGAATATTTGCACTTCCGAAATATCCATGCAATCTCGAAGTAATTGCTTAATATTCTTTTTTGTTACAGGATCCACCAGATTTGATGCTATTTCAGCCGAAGGCATAAGAACAAATCTTCGATTCCGGAATTGATTATGTGGAAGAGTCAACATTTTATTGTTATAAACTAAACTATCATAAATAATTATGTCTATATCAATTTCACGTTCATGCCATTTGTTTCTTATCTTTCTACCCAAAAGGTATTCCATAGACTTAGCTATAAACAGCAACTCAAAAGGTGATGTGGCAGTTTCGGCATAGATACTGATATTCAAAAAATCAGGTTGACGAGTAACTCCATAAGGAGCTGTTTCATAAACCGATGAAGTTACAGGATTGATAATAATTCCGTTAAGCTTTAGGAATCGGACTGCATTTTGGATATTCTCGAGACGGTTTCCGAGATTCGAACCGACAGAAAGCAAGACTTTACTCAATTCATTGTCATGAGCCAAGCCTTCTGACTTGCAGAAGACTTGGTCATAATCAGCAATATCACTAAATCCCGTCATAATTATTAGTCGTTCCGGTCTCTTGAAATTGTTTGTTCAGATTCAATATAAGCAATAACCCTTCTCATTGGAACTGCATATTTCCTGATGCGAACAGTAGCAATTATGAGATTGTCGAATTTATCCATCAAAGTATTGAGAATTTCGTTGCAAATAGTCTCAACCAAATTGTAAGATTCAGCTCCGCTGATTATTTCAGAGGCACAAAAAAGAGCTTCCTCGTAATTGACAGAGTCCTTAACATCATCTTTTACAACAGCGCTGGAAGCATTATAATATAAATCAAGGTCAACTTCATATTTCCCTCCAAGTTTTTTTTCTTCTGGTTTTACGCCATGGTAAGCGTAGTATTCTGCATTTATGACGCTGATCCTTGTCAATCCTGTTTCAGGCATTCTATGTTCATCCTGTATGATTTAAAAAAATACGAGACGAATTTAATTATTAAAAAATTTATCAGTCAATGAAATCAAGTTCGATAGACATTTTAACATCAAAGTAAGTTTGAATAAAAGACGAAAAAAAAAAGTAGTAATTACTTATTAACATATAAACAAATATAGTGTTCGTTTGAGCTTCATCTCATCGGATATTGTCGTAAAAATACGCTGTAAACTACTGATGAATAATGAGAATAAAAACAATGGAAAGTAAATATTTCGCTTGGTGGATAAATTTAAAATGCTTAGTTTTACAAGTGTAGAAGTTTGCATTATAAAAAAAGCATTTGAAGATTATGTAATATTGTTAATAAATTTTAAAATAAGGATTGAAAAATGAAAAATTTCCATCTATTAATTTTATCATTATTTTGTGTATCTGTATTATTTATCACAGCATGTGAAGAAGACAAACCATCTGACCCTGCCGGTCAAAGTGTTGCTTCTTGTGAAGGCTGTCATTCCAACCATGAACATCTCAAAAAAGTTGCCGAACCATACGTGGACCCGGGCGGAGGCGGATGTGGTGGTTCAATTCCTCATATTGAGCCATATGATGCCGTTTATCTTGGAGGTACCGGATATGATTCCTACAAAGAATCATCACATTACTCCATCGGTTGTGTAGGCTGTCATGGTGGTGTTGATAAGACAGACGACAAGAAAGTAGCCCACAGTGGTGATTTTATTGCAAAACCATCTATGTTTGCACAAGAAAAATGCGGTTCCTGCCACGTAGAAGAGACTAAAGGTGCCAAGACCAATATTCATAACGGATTTGGTCAAATGAAAAAAATAAGTCAAAGAATGGGACTTGCAGGATCTCATGAGTTTAGCCAATTACCTGAATCCATGCAGGAAGGCTATGCACAGAATTGTGCTACATGCCATGCTTCATGTGGCGAATGTCATGTTAACAGACCACATGCAGGTGGAGGCGGATTAATAAACGGACATGCTTTCAGCAAGAAGCCTGATATGCACAATGTATGTGTTACTTGCCATAAGACACGGGGCGGACATGCTTTCTTGGGTGTTGCATCAGGTACTAAGCCTGATGTACATCAATCAAAAGGTTTTACATGTACGAGTTGTCATACTAAGCAAGAATTGCACGGTGACGGTGTAAAGTACGATACACGATACGAAGTTGCGCAACTGCCTCAATGTACAGACTGTCACAGTAATATACATTCTTCTAACACTTACCACTCTATGCACGCTTCAGATATGAGTTGTCAGACTTGTCACTCTCAATCTTACAACAGTTGCGGAAGTTGTCACATAGGTGGTGAGGGTGCGAGAATTACATCATACCAAGATTTTAAAATTGCACAAAATCCCATCAAAGATATTAAACCGGATCTTAAATGGGTTACTGTGCGACGTACCTTATCAGCACCTGATTCATGGGAAAAATTTGGTGTAGCAGAATATACAAAATTCGATGCACATCCTACTTATAATTATACATCTCCTCATAATATCATGAGATGGACCGAACGCACACAAGTTGAATCCGGAGCTTCATGTTACGCAAATTGTCATATTAAAAATGAAGACGGAAATCTGAAAAATGCCAAATATTACTTATTCGAATCTGACTTGTTAGACTGGGAAGTAAAAGCGACTAAGACGATTACAGTTGACGGGAAACTGCCGTCAAAATGGTTTAATTAATATATTATAAAATTATTAAAGGAATTTACAATGCTTTTGAAAAGCTTTAAACTATGGGCTCTGATGTTAGGAGTAATATTCATTGTCTCATGTTCGGACGACAATTCCAACCCAAGCAAGGATGAATCATTGCTTTTAGTTGAATATCTCGAAGCTAACGGCGATTATGTAAACACATCAGCTCCGGCTATGATAGAAGCTAAAGATGTTAAGGCTCTGATGGCAACTCCAGAGCGGGTACATATTATTGATGTTCGTAATGCTACAGACTTTGCAAATGGCCATATCGAAGGTGCGGTGAATGTGAATATTCCCGACGCTTTAGATTATATTAAGACAATTAACGCAAGCAGTTTTGACAAAATTGTTGTTGCATGCTATTCAGGACAGTCTGCTTCATATCTTACTGCCTTATTCAGGATGTTAGGATATAATAATGCTGTTACTTTAAAGTGGGGATATTCCTCATGGAACCAAGATTTTGATAAATGGACTGCAAATGTAGGCAACTCAAAAGCTACTCAGATGACCACAACTCCTTCATTAATGCCTGATGCCGGAAAGCTTCCTACACTGACAACCGGAAAATCCAACGGGAAAGATATTCTTGAAAGTCGTGCCGGTTTATTGATTGCCGAAGGTTATAAACCCGCATCAATTACTGCTGATGAAGTATTTTCTAATCTTAACAAATACTTCATAGTAAATTATTGGCCTGATAATCATTACATGGACCCTGGACATATCCCCGGTGCTATAAATTATGTGCCAAAAAGTGATTTAAAACTAAGTGCGTACCTTAAGACTCTTCCAACAGATAAGACTATTGTCGTATATTGTTATACCGGACAAACAAGTTCACATGTAGCTGCTTACCTGCGTCTATTAGGTTATGATGCAAAATCACTTTCCTATGGCGCAAATGGCATGATGTATGACTTGATTAACGGTAGAACAGGATTTTCTACTTGGAACAGTTTATTTATTGAAGGTTATGACTACGTCCAATAATCTGAATTACACCAAAATAGAAACCGCATGTAAATGCGGTTTTTTTTGATTCTTTATTCTTATGAAAATTGTAATTAGCTGAAAAAATCATATATTTGTAATTATTTTAATTATAATTTCAGTACAAGAAAATGAATAGGTATTATTGTATAATCATTTTGTTATTATTGACACAATTTTCATTGTATTCTCAAGAAGCAATCAGAATAATTGACTCTGACTTAAGTAATTATCCGGATATTGTAAACAATATTTTTGTTTTTGATTCAAATGGAAATCCGGTTTATAATATGAATGCAGGAAACTTCAGCATCAGAGACAACGGGGTTACACAGTCTCAAATAGACTCATATACTTGTACTGCACAAGAGCCTAAGCTGAATATATCATACACCCTTGTGTTTGACCTTGGTTTAAATAATGATTATCACAGCCCTTCAAATTTTTCAATTGGGAAAATGCTTGCAAATCGTATCATCAATCAATTGGATACCGTAAATTGCGAATTATCTTTGACATCTTTTGATTTCAGAAATTTCCTCAACAGGGAATTTACTAATTCAAAATTAGAACTTGTAAATGAGATAAATAAGTTAAAACCGGCTGCCGGCTCTTTGTTAACCGCTGCTTTCTTGGATGAACCTGCAGGTGCCTTTAAGATTAATCAGAGAGGAAGTCACGATAAAGTGATTATTCTGCTTACTGACTGTGCTGGAAAGTACGACACCGATGCTGTTAGAAATGCACTAATCGAATCAGGAGCAAAGCTGTTTGTAATATCGTTGAGACAGGAGCCTTTGCAATCATTGAAGGATTTAGCAATTGGATCAGGCGGATGGTGGTTTGAATTGACAGAGCAAAGCAAGTTGAATTCAGTTGTATATTCAGTTGTGGCAATGAGTAAAGACTATAAACCTTGTACACTGAATTGGAGTATGGATTATAGTTGTAGCGAAGAACATTTTACAGAATTATTAATACCTTCGAAAAGCATTAAGGATGAATTTGAATTTACTTTTAGAAACAACGAAAAATCCAGAGTAATCAGTGAACCTCAATTTCTCGGATTCAAGTCGGTTGATGTTGGCTCAAAAAAACAATTGAGTCTTACTATTACTGCAAAAAATGAAGATATATTTATTACGGAATTAAAAATTGACCCTCCCTTTTCAATAATATCCGGCAATGTCAGCAACCATTTATTACAAAAGGACGAATTCATAAATATTACCGTAGAGTATGAGCCCGTTCAGGAAGCAATAGTATTTTCGCGTTTGGAAATAATCTCCGATGCTTGTGAAGTAGTACCGATATACATAACCGGTGGATTTCCAAACACAAAACCAACTGAAAAAACCGTTAAAATATTATTCCCGAATGGAGGAGATTATCTGATTATCGGAGATACTGCTTTTGTTCAGTGGCTTGGTTTACTACCCGAAGACGTCATACAATTGGAATATTCAATTGACAATGGATTAACTTGGTTACCATTAGCTACAAATGTAACAGGATTAACAAAGGAATGGGTGGTACCCGATACTCCGAGCGATTCGTGTTTAGTTAAAATTATTCAGCTTTGGCCCAACAATGTAGGTTTCACTTTGGATTTGAAGCATAAAGGTGCTGTCAACTCTGCATTTTTTAATAAAGCAGGAGATTTAGTGTTGACAGCAAGTAGCGATACGAGTGCTGTGGTTTGGGTTGCAAATACCGGTGAAAAGAAGTTTACTCTTAACGGGCATACAAAACCAATACTTTGGGCTGCTTTTGACCCAAAGGATGAGTTCATGGCTACCACCGGCAATGACTCGTCGGTAATAATTTGGAATATGGTTGACGGTTCGATAAATACTATACTTGAAGAACATACCACTAAGGTAGAATGTGTAAACTTCAGCGTATCAGGTGACTATTTGGTATCTTCTGATTTTCACGGGTATTCGATTATTTGGGACAGGAACTGGAATATTCTGAAACGAGTGAAATCTAACGATGTTGGTCCGACTCGATACTCTGAATTTAATCCGGTAGATGAGGATTTAATTATCTGTGCTAACGGTGATGGTAAAGCAAAAGTATGGAATTGGCGAGACTATTCAGCCGGGGCAGAACCGGAAGTTGTTTACGCCACTAACAGTAATTTGTGTTCACATGCTACATATAATGAGGATGCCACTAAAGTAGCCGTTACAACAAGTTCTGGAGAACCAAAGAAATTATTTGTCTGGGATGTTGCGTTTCCCGATAATCCGATTTATGAAATCAGTCATAATTCCGATACAAGTGATAATAACTCAATTAATACATCATCCTTCTTTTATCATCCGGATTTAGGAAAGGAAGTATTATTGACGACAAGTACTGACGAAACTGCCAGACTATGGGATGCAAGTGACGGCTCTCCAACTCGTATCAATGATTTTATCACGGATAATATTTTCAGAGAACACAGCAATTCGGTAACAACCGCTGTTTTTGACAGGTTCGGTACCAGACTGCTGACAGCAAGCTGGGATTCAACAGCAAAAATTTGGAACTTGAATCAGAAAGAATTACAACAAGATATTTCAGACTCCGTGTTTACTATAGCCTATGCTCGCGGCAAAGGTATGGAAATTGATATGGGTACTGTTTATCTCGGAGAATTGAAAGACTCGATTATCAGAGCAGTATTTGTGAATGAATCCGAATTTGAATATTCTGTAAACTCTTATAGTTTTTCGGGACCCGGTGCGGGAGATTTTGAAATTTTAACCGATTTGAATTTCCCCCTGAAAGTTAAATCATCAGACAGTATTCCGCTCGAAATCCGTTTTTACCCGAAAGAGACGGGTCTGCGTGTGGCAGAACTTGAGTTTGAGCTCCCGGCAGGAGTACTTATAAAGTCTGAAATAAAAGGATTCTGTGATTTAGCAGACTTGAAAATCAATTATCC
>Ga0265293_10008612_pt1 | contig 15036 bp, 12 predicted proteins | sample Munlanlewell138R_FD_192505 | JGI IMG/M metagenome (GOLD analysis project Ga0265293, IMG submission 192505) | Leachate microbial communities from a municipal landfill in Southern Ontario, Canada - Leachate well 138R | ecosystem: Engineered > Solid waste > Landfill > Unclassified | place: Canada...
CCGAGATGATCATGCCTGGTGACAACACCAACTTGTATGCAGAGCTCATTACCCCAATCGCTATGGAAGAAGGCTTGCGCTTCGCAGTTCGTGAAGGCGGACGTACCGTTGGAGCTGGCGTTGTAACGAAGATTATCGAATAAAGGAAGGGGGAACATTCCCCCTTTTTCTTTGAAACTACACTGACGACCGGGTATTGACACCCATTCGAAAATGTGTTAAGTTCTAAAGGTATTTTGACTGTCTGGAGGTGGCGGACGTGCGTGTCGGTATCACGTTAGAGTGTACGGAATGCAAGAACCGGAATTATCGTACCAACAAGAACAAGAAAAACGATCCGGATCGCATTGAAATGCAGAAATTCTGCAAGACATGTAAAACCCATACCCCTCATAAAGAGACCAGGTAGGGGCAGAAGGATGTGAAGAATGTGGCAACAGTGCCAAGCAAACCCGCTTTGTGGAACAAGCTCAGCAAGTTCGTGCGTGAAGTGCGCTCTGAAATGCGCAAAGTCTCATGGCCAAATCGGAAAGAGCTCATTACCTATACTATCGTAGTTATTGTCACTGTAATCATCGTTGCTGTATTTACGGGCGTTGTAGACGTGATTATTAGTGGGGTATTGAACCTACTAGCTCGATTAAGGGGGTAAAGGGCCATAGGTCCCTTAGACATGAGTGATAACATGCATGAAAATGTAAACGAAAACAGGAATTGGTATGTTGTTCACACGTACTCTGGCTATGAAAACAAGGTGAAAACAGACCTTGAGAAAAGGGTGGAATCAATGGAAATGGAAGACAAGATCTTCCAAATTGTTGTGCCCTTGGAAGAGGTAGTCGAGTACAAAGATGGCAAGAAAAAGGTTTCGCAGCGCAAAGTATTTCCAGGTTACGTTATGGTAGAAATGATTGTCACAGATGATTCTTGGTATGTAGTTCGCAACACACCAGGCGTGACCGGCTTCGTAAGCAGTGGGGTTAAACCCATTCCTTTGGAGAAGCACGAAGTGGATGTAATTTTGCGTGACATGGGTATGTCCAAAACCAAGTCAGAGTTCGCGGTAGGCGAATCTGTCAAGGTGGTTACCGGACCCTTCGAAGATTTTACTGGCACAATCACTGAGGTAAACCTCGAAAAGGGTAAAGCATGGGTTAGTATTTCCATGTTCGGACGTGATACTCCGGTGGAATTAGACTTTCACCAGATATCCAAATTGTAAGGCAGGTTTTGAGTGGGAGGACGAAAAGTCCGCCATTACCACATTATTTTAAGGGGGTGTATGCGCCGTGGCAAAGAAGGTAAGCGCCATTATCAAGCTGCAAGTCAATGCTGGCAAGGCGAACCCGGCGCCGCCGGTCGGACCGGCACTAGGTCAACATGGAGTCAATATCATGGAGTTTTGTAAGACATTTAATGAACGGACGGCTAGTCAGGCAGGTATGCTTATTCCTGTCGTTATTACCGTTTACGAAGATCGTACGTTCAGCTTTATCACCAAGACTCCACCCGCAGCAGTATTAATCAAAAAGGCTATGAAAATTGAGCGCGGTTCTGGTGTACCCAATCGTGAAAAGGTTGGTACAATTAAGCGGAGCCAGGTTAGGGAGATCGCAGAGCTTAAGATGCCTGACCTCAATGCTGCTTCAGTAGAAAGTGCCATGCGGATGGTGGAAGGAACTGCCCGTAGCATGGGAGTTGTAGTTGAGGACTAACTAAAAGCGCTATAAATATAGGTGGGAGGATTTAATCCGCTTGCACCACAAAGGAGGAAATACCATGGCAAAACGAGGTAAGAGGTATCAAGATGTAGCAAAGCTCGTTGATACCGAAAAACTCTACTCACCTAGTGAGGCCATTGCATTAGCAAAAAAATGTGCATCCGCCAAGTTTGACGAGACTGTAGAAGTCGCCTTTAAATTAGGCGTTGACCCGCGGCATGCCGATCAACAAGTACGTGGTACGGTAGTATTACCCCACGGGACCGGACGTGATGTTCGAGTCTTAGTATTCGCTAAAGGTGAAAAAGCTGAAGAGGCACGTTCTGCTGGCGCAGATTTTGTCGGCGACGAAGATTTGGCTGAGAAGATTCAGGGCGGTTGGACCGACTTCGATGTAGCTATCGCTACACCAGATATGATGGGTGTCGTTGGTAAGCTTGGTCGTATCCTTGGACCCCGTGGCTTAATGCCTAACCCCCGAACTGGTACTGTAACGATGGAAGTTGCCAAGGCTGTAGAGGAATCGAAAGCCGGTAAGGTAGAGTATCGTGTAAATAAAGAAGCAGGCATGCATGTGCCCATTGGCAAAGCCAGCTTCACAGACGAACAGCTCTATGGTAACTTTGTTGCCCTTATGGATGCTGTTGTGAAGGCTCGTCCACCTGCAGCGAAGGGTACATTTGTGCGGAAACTTCATCTATCTACGACGATGGGACCTGGGATCCGCGTTAATGCCCAAGAGGCTGTTTCGGTCCGCTAGTCGTCTAGCATCAGAAAAAGTAGTTGATCTTGGGTTTTACCCATGATATACTCGTCCATGGGACATCGTCCCAAAGACAGTTTAATAGTCAAACCGTAGACAGTCGGTTGCCTTTTGGGCTTGGCTCAAAAGACATTAAAGTAGCGGGTGCTACGCCCACCGAGGTTGGAGAAATCGCGTTTCGGCTTTTTTCGTTATGCGTTCAATGGATCTCCGCCTTGCTGCGGTAGATCCTTTTTTGTATTGCGAGGAGGTGAAACGATGGCACGACCAGAAAAAGTGGCAATGGTTGAAGAAATCCAAGAACGCTTGACTAAGGTGCAGGGAGCGGTATTGACAGATTACCGTGGCTTGACCGCCGCTGATATGACCGCCTTGCGTAAGGAACTTAGAGAAGCGGGTGTTGAATACAAGGTCTTTAAGAACACCTTAACGATTTTGGCAGCGCGGGGAGCGGACATGGAAGAGTTAGTTCCTTTGTTAACCGGTCCAACCGCCTTTGCGTTTGGCTACAATGATCCAGTAGCTCCAGCCAAGATTATTAGTGAGTTTGCCAAGAAGAACAAAGCCCTGGAGATTAAGGGTGGAGTTGTTGAGGGACAAATCGTTGGTCCAGAAGGTGTGGCAGACTTAGCCAACTTACCAAGCAGAGAAGTCCTACTTTCCATGGTACTACGTGGAATGCAGGGACCGATGGCCGGTATGGTCAATGTATTGCAGGGCAACATTCGCAATTTCGTCTATGCCCTGAACGCAGTGAAAGAACAAAAAGAAGCAAGTGCATAAACGCATCCTTGAGGAGGGTATTTAAAAATGACAAGAGAAGACATTTTGCAAGCTATTGAGAATATGACTGTTTTGGAACTTAGCGAACTCGTAAAAGCTATGGAAGAGAAATTCGGCGTATCCGCCGCTGCACCTGTAGCAGTAGCCGCTGGCCCAGTTGCCGCTGCTGAAGCTGCTGAAGAGAAGACAGAGTTTGACGTTATTCTCACCAGCGCAGGCGAGAAGAAGATCAACGTAATTAAAGTTGTTCGCGAACTCACCGCTTTGGGTCTCAAAGAAGCTAAAGACCTCGTAGACAACGCACCAAACCCTGTAAAAGAAGGCATCTCCAAAGAGTTGGCCGAAGAAGTTAAGGCTAAGCTTGAAGAAGCAGGAGCAAGCGTCGAAATTAAGTAGTTGTCCCTGTGTGGGATACTGACAACTAAAAAGGACTTCCTCATCGAGGAAGTCCTTTCATCTGATTCAAAATAGAGAGGTACCCCAGGGGATCCACTGCTTGACAACGAAAAACCGCTGTGATATCATGGATAAATAGGAAATGGGGAAAATACACCTACTTTATGTATATTCAACATAACAAAGGGGAATCCTGCTATCTTCTCAAAAATTTTGGAAGGTGCGTAGAAAGTGCATAATTTGAGCGAGGGACAACACCCTTGCTTTTCGTCATGTTGTATAGATACCAAAAGGAGGAGAGGCCCTTGGTAGAAGCAAGACAGTGGGAGAAACTCGAACGCTACAACTTTGGGAAGATCGAAGAAATACTTGAAATGCCTGACTTGATTGAGATTCAGCACAAATCGTACCAATGGTTTTTGGACACCGGTTTGAGAGAAATGTTCGATGATGTATCTCCTATTCAGGATTTCACCGGCAACTTGGTGCTCGAATTCATGGAATACAGCTTCGGAGAGCCAAAGTACGAGGTCGAAGAGTGCAAAGACAGGGATGTAACCTACGCAGCTCCGCTACGTGCAAGGGTACGTCTAGTGAACAAAGAGACAGGTGAAGTCAAGGAACAAGAAGTCTTCATGGGCGACTTTCCTTTAATGACAGACAATGGAACCTTTATTATTAATGGTTCTGAACGGGTTATTGTAAGCCAACTCGTGCGCTCACCCGGTGTTTATTTCAATTTCGCCTTTGACACCACCGGTAAGAAATTGTTTTCTGCAAGCATTATCCCTAATAGGGGAGCTTGGTTAGAGTTTGATACAGATTCTAATGATATTATGTGGGTCCGGATTGACAGAACGCGTAAGCTTCCCGTGACCGTCTTAATTCGCGCCCTTGGTCTAGGTAGTGATGATGCTATTCGCCAAGCTTTTCATGAGGCGCCGGGAATTCTTGCTACCCTCGAGAAAGATAGTACCCAATCAGAAGCGGATGCCATGATTGAGATTTATAAACGTTTACGTCCAGGGGAACCTCCTACAGAGGAAAGTGCCCGTGGTCTATTTTCCACGCTCTTTTATGAGCCCAAACGCTATGATCTAGCCGGGGTTGGCCGCTACAAGATTAATAAGAAGCTCCGCTTAACGGAACGTCTGGTTGGTCGGGTTTCTGCGGAGAACATAGTGAATCCCGAAACGGGCGAGTTACTCGTACAACGAGGCGAGAAGATCACCCGTCGTCAGGCTGAGGAAGTGCATAACGCAGGGATTAGTGCAGTCGTTTTGACCAATAGGGAAGGACATGAAGTGCGTCTCTTCTCAAATAATCAACCTGATACCAGCGTCACGGTCATTACTCCAGAGGATATTCTGGCAACGATCAACTATATGGTAGCACTCGGTTCGGATATTGGTACGATTGATGACATTGATCATCTTGGTAATCGCCGCCTTAAGAGTGTCGGTGAGTTACTGCAAAACCAGTTCCGCATTGGTCTGAGCCGTATGGAACGTGTCGTCCGGGAACGCATGACGATCCAGGATGTCGAAGTTATTACACCCCAAGCGCTGATTAATATTCGGCCGGTCGTTGCATCCATCAAGGAGTTCTTTGGCTCAAGTCAGCTATCTCAGTTTATGGATCAAACCAATCCCTTGGCAGAGCTTACACATAAGCGCAGATTGAGTGCATTGGGACCCGGTGGATTGTCTAGAGATCGGGCAGGATTCGAAGTGCGTGACGTCCATCATTCTCACTACGGTCGTATGTGTCCTATCGAGACTCCTGAAGGTCCGAATATTGGTCTTATTGGAGCCCTCTGTACCTATTCTAGAATCAATGACTATGGCTTTATCGAAACCCCATATCGTGTGGTTGATGACGGCCAAGTTACCGATGAGATTCGCTACATGACCGCAGATGAAGAAGATGCTTTCAGAGTAGCTCAAGCGAATGAAAAGACAGAAGACCACCGCTTTACTAGAACCCATGTAACCGTTCGGGAGCGGGAGGAAATTAAGAACGTCCCCGTGGGCGCCGTCGATTTTATGGACGTCTCTCCGAAACAGACGGTAAGTATCGCTACAGCCTTGATTCCGTTTCTAGAAAACGATGACGGTGCTCGTGCACTTATGGGAGCAAACATGCAAAGGCAGGCTGTGCCACTGATTGAATCCGAGGCACCCCTTGTCGGTACTGGTATGGAATACAAGGCGGCCATTGACTCTGGCGCAGTCGTCCTAGCCAAGAATGACGGCGTTGTAGAGCGAGTGACTGGTCGTGACATTGTTGTCAAAACAGCCTCAGGTCGGGACCATTATCATCTATTGAAGTTTAGCCGTTCCAACCAAGGAACTTGTATAAACCAAAAACCCCGTTGTTATGTGGGTCAACAAGTCAAAACGGGTGACGTTTTGGCAGACGGTCCCTCCACTGATCGGGGTGAGTTAGCGCTAGGGCGTAATGTGGTAGTCGCCTTTGTTCCCTGGGAAGGGTACAACTACGAAGACGCCATCTTGCTCAGCGAAGACTTGGTAAAAGAGGACGTATTTACGTCCATTCATATAGAGGAATACGAGGCACAGGCCCGGGACACGAAGTTAGGTCCAGAAGAAATTACACGTGACATTCCTAACGTGGGCGAAGATAGCCTAAAGAACCTCGATGAGCGCGGAATTGTTCGCATTGGTGCAGAAGTCAAACCAGGCGATATCCTTGTGGGCAAAGTGACTCCTAAGGGAGAAACTGAATTGACGGCTGAAGAGCGCTTGCTCCGTGCCATCTTCGGAGAAAAGGCCCGGGAGGTAAGGGACACATCACTGAGAGTACCCCATGGCGAGGGTGGCATCGTCGTTGATGTGCGAGTCTTCACCAGGGAAGATGGGGATGAGTTGTCCCCTGGCGTAAATCGTCTAGTCCGCTGCTATGTTGCGCAGAAGCGCAAGATATCTGAGGGAGACAAGATGGCAGGCCGCCATGGTAACAAGGGTGTAATTTCCAGAATCATGCCTGTGGAAGACATGCCTTTCCTACCAGATGGAACACCTGTGCAGATTGTTCTCAACCCTCTAGGCGTACCTTCTCGTATGAATATTGGGCAGGTCTTGGAGACCCACTTGGGTATGGCAGCGAATCTACTTGGTATTCACGTAGCTACACCGGTCTTTGACGGTGCAAGCGAAATAGAAGTTATGGATATGATGGAAAAAGCCGGCATGCGCCGGGACGGCAAGACCGTTTTGTATGATGGCCGTACAGGTGAACCTTTCGACAATCCGGTCACAGTCGGTATCATCTACATGGTGAAACTATCCCACTTGGTGGATGACAAGATCCATGCTCGCTCCACCGGTCCATACTCCCTTGTAACGCAGCAACCTCTTGGTGGTAAAGCTCAGTTTGGTGGACAGAGATTTGGTGAGATGGAGGTCTGGGCCCTAGAAGCCTATGGAGCAGCCTACACACTGCAGGAAATCCTCACTGTTAAGAGTGACGATGTTGTTGGCAGGGTGAAGACCTACGAAGCCATTGTGAAGGGGGAGAACATCCCTGAACCAGGCGTTCCAGAGTCCTTCAGAGTCTTAATCAAGGAGCTGCAGAGTCTCGCCTTGGATGTGCGTGTACTCAGCGAAAACGAACAAGAGATTGAGATCAAGGAAGAGGAAGAAGATATTAGTGAAATGGCCAGAGAGCTTGGAATCGATATCCAGGGTCGGGGATCCAGCACGAGTATCACTCGCTCTCCAGAAGTGAATCGTGGGAAGTCACCAGAGACAGAGGACGATGAGGACGGGGATGAAGAGATTCAACCACGTCGTTCGCCCGCTCCTGCTGTCGAAGACGATGAAGACGAAGACTACGATGGAGATCAAGATGATGATCTAGATCTCGATGATGACTTGGATGACGACGATGACTTCGTACTCGATGATCTAAGTGATTTGTCAGATGACGACGACGATATTTAGCCAGGTAAACTGCTCCACATGGTGGGGCTACTCCACATAGTGGAGGACTCCGCTAAGCGGAGGGACACAAAGGAGGGACGGCCCTTGCTGGATGTCAATAATTTCGATCGGATTCGAATTGGGCTGGCGTCACCAGAACAAATTCGGGCATGGTCTAGTGGTGAAGTAAAGAAGCCGGAGACAATTAACTACCGGACGCTAAAGCCAGAGCGGGAAGGTCTTTTCTGTGAGAAGATCTTTGGACCAACACGGGACTGGGAATGCCATTGCGGCAAGTATAAACGTGTACGATATAAAGGGATTGTCTGCGATCGTTGTGGTGTAGAAGTTACCCGGGCCAAGGTCCGCAGGGAACGTATGGGCCATATTGAGCTCGCTGCACCCGTTTCGCACATTTGGTTTTTCAAGGGAATACCAAGCCGCATGGGCTTGATTTTGGACATGTCGCCACGAACGCTAGAGAAAGTGCTCTATTTTGCTTCGTATATTGTCATTAATCCAGGCGACTCTGGTATTACTGGCTTGTCTAAACAGCAGTTGCTCAGCGAAGGTGAGTATCGCGAGTTCCGCGACAAGTATGGCAATGCCTTCGAAGCGGCCATAGGTGCTGAGGCAATTAAGAGGCTCCTTGAAGAACTCGATCTCGAAGAAATGAGCAAAGAGTTACGCAAGGAAATCAAGGATACTTCAGGCCAAAGAAGGGTGCGGGCTGTACGCCGTCTAGAAGTAGTTGAAGCCTTCCGGGCTTCCGGTAACGACCCTGCTTGGATGATCTTGGATGTCATTCCTGTTATTCCGCCCGAGCTTCGCCCCATGGTACAGCTCGACGGAGGACGCTTCGCTACCTCTGACTTAAATGACTTATACCGCCGGGTTATTAACCGCAATAATCGGCTGAAGAGACTCTTGGAGCTTGGTGCTCCAGACATTATTGTTCGTAACGAGAAGCGTATGCTGCAAGAAGCAGTGGATGCACTAGTAGACAACGGACGCCGTGGTCGACCTGTGACGGGTCCTGGCAATCGTCCTTTGAAATCCCTGAGCGACATGCTCAAAGGTAAACAGGGACGTTTCCGCCAAAACCTCCTTGGTAAGCGCGTTGACTACTCTGGTCGTTCGGTTATTGTAGTTGGACCGAGTCTGAAGATGCACCAATGCGGTTTGCCAAAGGAAATGGCCCTTGAACTCTTCAAACCCTTCGTTATGAAGGAGCTTGTAGCTAAAGGCATCGCACACAATATCAAGAGTGCGAAGAAGATGGTCGACCGAGTCAGACCTGAAGTATGGGATATTGTTGAAGAGGTCATCAAGGAGCATCCGGTGTTGCTAAACCGTGCACCAACCCTGCACCGCTTAGGTATTCAGGCGTTCGAACCAACTTTGGTCGAGGGTAAAGCAATTCAGTTACATCCACTCGTCTGTTCGGCCTATAACGCGGACTTCGACGGTGACCAAATGGCAGTTCACGTGCCCCTCTCAGCAGAGGCACAAGCTGAAGCGAGACTCTTGATGCTATCGACTAACAACATCTTGGTTCCATCGAGCGGACGACCAATTGTGACACCGAACCAAGATATGGTTATTGGGCTATACTATCTCACAGCTCACAAAAAAGGAGCGCTAGGTGAGGGACGCTATTTTGGCTCCCTTGACGAAGTGATTCATGCCTATAATGCTCGCACGATTAGCCTGCATGCCATGATCACCCTGAGATTGGATGACGAGAATCGTACTCGCCTCGAGACTACGCCCGGACGCTTGTTTGTTAATGAGATTCTGCCCGAGGGCATGGAATACATTAACCATGAGCTTGATAAGAAGAAACTGGGGCTTCTTGTGGAACGTCTCTATAAGAATGAAGGTGCCACCAGGACAGCCATGATTCTCGATGAAATCATGCAGCTTGGTTTTGAATTCGGTACTCGCTCGGGTACCACGGTTTCTATTGCAGATATCGCGGTTCCAGCAACCAAGCATCAGCGAATCCGCGCCGCAGAAGAAGAGGTTGAGCAAATTGAAGCTCAATTCCGCAGAGGCCTGTTGACTCCTGAGGAACGTTACCAGAGGGTCTGTACCGTTTGGACGCGGACCAAGGAAGCTGTAACACAAGATATGCTTGAGAACTTTGACAAGTTTAACCCGGTATATATGATGGCCATCTCCGGTGCTCGGGGTAACGAATCCCAAATCAGCCAATTGGCTGGTATGCGCGGCCTTGTAGCTGACCCGACGGGAAGGACGTTCGAGATTCCCATTAAGGCGAATTTCCGTGAAGGATTGACCGTACTGGAATACTTTATCTCCAGCCACGGTACCCGTAAGGGACTGGCAGATACAGCGATTCGGACTGCAGACTCAGGTTACCTAACAAGAAGACTTGTTGACGTGTCGCAAGATGTTATTGTAAGAGAAGTAGACTGCGGTACAACGGAAGGTATCGAAGTTGGAGCCATTAAGGAACTTTCAGGTGAACGCGAGTCTATCATCGAACCACTCTGGGAGCGTTTGGTCGGACGGGTAGCTGTTGAAGATGTTTGGCACCCACAGACAGGCGAGTTGCTGGTTGAAGCAAATGCTATGATCGGCGATGATGTGGCCCAAGCGATTGAGGAATCTGGTATCGAAACCGTCAAGATTCGCTCTGTCCTAGTCTGCAAGACGCGCCACGGTGTATGTGCCCACTGCTATGGTCGCAACCTAGCCAATGGCGCTATGGTGGATGTTGGAGAAGCGGTTGGTATTGTGGCGGCCCAGTCCATTGGCGAGCCTGGTACACAGCTCACCATGAGAACCTTCCATACCGGTGGTGTGGCCGGTGATGATATTACAGCTGGTTTGCCAAGGGTTGAAGAACTCTTCGAAGCCCGTAAACCTAAGGGGCAGGCTATCATTACCGAAATTCCTGGAACGATCAGCATTGCTGAGGTGAAGGGTGTGCGGAAGGCGACTGTCAAGGGACCTGAGGGTGAAGCATCTTACACCATTCCCTATGGGGCTCGTTTGCGAGTACGGGAAGGCAGCGAATTGGCTGCTGGAGACCGTATCACGGAAGGTTCTGTGAACCCCCACGATATTCTGGCAGTTCAAGGCGTCTTGGCTGTTCAGGAGTATCTCGTTCAAGAGGTTCAGGATGTCTACCGTTCGCAGGGTGTTAACATTAACGATAAGCACATTGAAGTCATTGTCCGTCAGATGCTCCGCAAACATAAGGTGGAGGATTCAGGCGACACACTCATGCTTCCAGGTTCACTCGTCGATGTCTTTGACCTCGAAGAAGCGAATGAAATGGCGGAAGCAGAAGGCGGTTTGCCAGCTGAGGCTAAGCCAACTCTGTTGGGAATCACCAAGGCCTCCTTGGCCACAGAGAGCTTCCTATCTGCAGCATCCTTCCAAGAGACAACGAGAGTATTAACAGAGGCCTCGATCAAGGGTCGCACCGATAAGCTCTTGGGTCTCAAGGAGAATGTAATTATCGGTAAACTGATTCCTGCTGGTACAGGTCTGGCTAGGTATCGCAATGTCTCCATTGATGTGGAAGGACAGGAAGAGCCATTTGCCGAGGATGTAGCAGAAGAAGTGGAAATGGTATCCAGTTAACGATCAGGCACGCCTCAAACAATTGTCTGATGCGAGTAAGATCATATTGACAGAGATAAGACAGGATGATAGAATGAACAGTGTTGCCCAACGGGTCGTCCGTTGGGCAGCCCGCCAGGGGTCGCCCCCTGCGGGGTTGTTCCATAGTGGAACGCTGCGTAAAGTAAAGGAGAATCCAAATGCCAAACAGACTTGCGATATCGCCCCGTGTAGTCGGTGCTAAACAGACTCTCAAGGCCATCCAATCTGGCGAGGCAGAGGTGGTTTACCTAGCTAAAGACGCTGATGAGCACGTAACTGATCCCATTCGGACCGAATGCGTCCGTAAGGGGATCAACATAGTTGAGGTGGAAACCATGACAGAGCTCGGCAGAGCTTGCTCGATTGAAGTAGGCGCTGCTGTAGCAGGTATCATGAAGTCCAAAGATATTTAGATTGAAGGGAGGTTATCTATAGTGCCAACTATCAACCAATTGGTCAAAAAAGGTCGCAGAGCACAGAAAGCCAAAAGTACAGCACCAGCTCTAGGTTACACTCAAAACACTCTACGTGATGAGGTAATCTACAATGAAAAAGGTGCTCCACAAAAGCGAGGCGTCTGTACAAGAGTGTACACTGCCACACCAAAGAAGCCGAACTCAGCCCTTCGCAAGGTAGCCCGTATTCGCCTTACAAACGGGATAGAGGTGACGTCCTATATTCCAGGAGAAGGCCACAATCTGCAAGAGCATAGTGTGGTTTTGATTCGTGGAGGTAGAATTAAGGACTTACCAGGTGTCCGTTATCATGTAATCAGAGGTACCCTGGATGCAGCAGGTGTAGCCGATCGGCGTCAAGCTCGCTCGAAATACGGTACCAAGAGACCGAAATAGAGTACTCGTTGAAAAATCAAGGTAGAAGTGGATGTTTCCCAATGGGAAACTCCAAATCGTGTGTACAAAGGGGTGAAAATGAATGCCGAGAAAGGGAAGTGTTCCTAAGCGGGACGTAATTCCAGATCCGATGTACGGTACGGTACTAGTCACCAAATTTATCAATGCCCTTATGCTGGATGGCAAGCGTGGTATTGCTGAGTCCATTATGTATGGTGCTCTGCAGGCGTGTGAAGAGAAGACTGGTACAAAAGCAATTGAAGTTCTAGATCAGGCAATGAACAATGTAATGCCAGTTGTAGAAGTCAAGCCTCGCCGTGTAGGTGGTGCTACCTACCAGGTGCCCGTGGAAGTAAGAGCGGATAGGCGACAAGCGTTAGCTTTGCGGTGGTTAGTTCAGCACGCCAGGCTGCGTGGAGAAAAGACCATGACGGAAAGACTAGCAGGCGAATTGATGGATGCCGCCAATAACCAAGGCGGTGCAGTAAGAAAGAAAGAAGATACTCATCGTATGGCAGAGGCCAACAAGGCTTTTGCACACTATCGTTGGTAGTTTGCTCATTGCTTCGGCAATTTGATGAATGCAAAGCGATGAGTTTACTCGGATAGGGGGAGTGAAAAGTGGGTAGAGAGTTTACAATCGAAAACACGAGAAATATAGGTATTATGGCACACATTGACGCAGGTAAAACCACAACCACTGAGAGAATACTCTTCTATACCGGGAAAGTTCATAGGATAGGCGAAACACACGATGGCGGCGCAACCATGGACTGGATGGCGCAAGAGCGTGAGCGGGGAATTACCATTACCTCTGCTGCGACCACCTGTCACTGGAAAGGTCATAGAATTAACATTATTGACACGCCCGGGCACGTGGACTTTACTGTGGAAGTTGAGCGTTCCTTGCGGGTGCTAGACGGGGCAGTAGCAGTGTTTTGTTCTGTTGGCGGGGTGGAGCCACAGTCGGAGACTGTATGGCGACAAGCAGATAAATATCATGTACCTCGCTTGGCCTATATCAACAAGATGGATCGGGTGGGAGCAGACTTTCAGCGTGGCATCGATATGATTGCTAACCGTCTGGGAGCCAATCCCGTTGCAATCCAATGGCCCATTGGCTCGGAAGATACATTCCGGGGCATAGTGGACTTGATTGAGATGAAGGCCCATCTGTATGTGGATGATCTCGGCACTTCTGAGGAGAGAGAGATTCCTGAGGAGATTCTCGATGTAGTTGAGGAAGCGCGCCAACTCTTGATTGAGAAGGTTGCGGAGAGCGATGATGTGCTCACAGAAAAGTATCTTGAGGGCGAGGAAATTACGCCAGAAGAGATCAAGGTGGCCCTGCGTAAAGCGTGTATTAATGTGGACCTGATTCCTGTTCTTTGTGGTTCGTCGTTCAAGAATAAGGGTGTTCAGCCTCTGCTGGATGCTGTAGTTGATTACCTGCCGTCGCCAAATGATCTACCACCTGTTGTGGGAGAAAATCCTGAGACTGGTGCGAGTGAAGAACGTCGGTTAAATGATGAAGAACCCTTTGCGGGATTAGCATTTAAGATTATGGCAGATCCTTATGTGGGTAAACTAGCATTTTTCCGGGTCTACTCCGGAGTGTTGCACTCAGGTAGCTATGTTCTAAATGCAAGTACTGGTAAGCGCGAACGAGTAGGACGAATTTTGTTAATGCATGCCAATCATCGGGAAGAAGTGAGCCAGGTCTATTCGGGCGACATTGCAGCCATCGTAGGTCTGAGAAACACCTCCACCGGTGACAGCTTGGCCGATGAGAAGAAACCTATTTTACTGGAATCCCTAGAGTTTCCGGAGCCAGTCATTAACTTGGCTGTTGAACCGAAATCCAAGGCAGACCAAGATAAGCTCGGTGCTGGTTTGCAGCGCTTAGCAGAAGAGGATCCGACGTTCAAGGTCTATACGGACGAAGAAACAGGGCAGACCATTATTGCTGGAATGGGCGAACTTCACTTGGAGATCATTGTGGATCGCCTGTTGCGTGAGTTTAAGGTTGAGGCCAATATCGGTAAGCCGCAGGTTGCGTACCGCGAGACAATTACCAAGGCCGTGCGGGCTGAAGGCAAATTTATCCGCCAAAGTGGTGGACGTGGACAGTACGGACACGTCGTTCTCGAAGTGGAGCCGAATGAACTCGGCGCAGGGTTTGTCTTTGAGAACAAGATTGTCGGCGGTGTAGTGCCTCGGGAATACATTGGACCGGTTGAAGCAGGTATCAAAGAAGCTATGCTGACCGGCGTTGTGGCAGGCTTCCCCATGGTAGACGTTAAAGTCGCTATTGTGGATGGTAGCTATCACGAAGTGGATTCCTCGGAGCTCGCCTTCAAGATAGCAGGTTCTATCGGATTCAAGGAGGCTTGTCAAAAGGCTGATGCAGTTCTCCTAGAACCAATGATGCGCTTGGAAGTTGTGACGCCTGACGATTTCATGGGCGATGTGATGGGTGACATTAACTCACGTCGCGGTAAGATCGAAGGGATGGAGCAAAGAGGTAATACCCAGGTTGTGCGGGGCTTCGTACCTTTGAGCGAGATGTTTGGATACGCCACTTCCATACGGTCCCTAACCCAGGGAAGAGCGCAACACACGATGAGTTTTGCTTACTACGAGCCAGTGCCTCGCAGTCTAGCAGAAGAGATAAAAAGTTCGGTTGGCATGTAGAATAAATTTCATTTCCTGAAAACAAGGAGGAAGAAAAATGGCAAAGCAAAAGTTTGAAAGAACCAAACCACACGTAAACGTGGGTACAGTAGGTCACGTTGACCATGGTAAGACAACCACAACTGCAGCGATTACAATGCTTCTAGGTCGTGGCAAAGAGGGTATGATTAAGAAGTTTGACGAAATCGACAATGCTCCAGAAGAGAAGGAACGTGGAATTACCATTAATACTTCCCACGTTGAGT